>Ga0105239_10001566_pt1 | contig 30205 bp, 25 predicted proteins | sample KBSC44metaG_FD_92761 | JGI IMG/M metagenome (GOLD analysis project Ga0105239, IMG submission 92761) | Corn rhizosphere microbial communities from Kellogg Biological Station, Michigan, USA - KBS C4-4 metaG | ecosystem: Host-associated > Plants > Roots > Rhizosphere > Soil | place: Michigan, USA...
AAAATGGGTAAACATATCTATTTCACTTAGCCGGTTCACCAAAAACGCCCAATTGGAATCACCATCTTCTGCATCATTGTTTAAGGTAGCATCTAATGCCAGTTGACTGGCTTCGCTGGCGTTACTGTTACCAGACCATGCATTTTGTCTGAAAACGCTGTTGTAAGTAGGTAGAAAAATAAATAGCAGTAACAGTAAGGGAATAAAGGTAAACGTGACTGCTTTTTTATAGCTGGGATACAGGAATATACCTAATACCAATACGCTTATAATAATAGGCTCTTTAAACCCGGAGATGATCGACTGATAAAAATTAAAGCAATAAAAACCAATACATACCAGTGTGTTGCCGATTTTTTTGAGTGGAATGGCAAATGCCAAAGCTAAAGTACCCGCAATAAAACTGAGGGAGTTTAATTGATTATAAAATTGTGACAGCCCCGGTATTTTTAAAAACAAAATAGATATAGGAAAACTAACCATAGCAAATAACATCAGCAGACGGGTAAGTTTTTCAGTATCTACATGATAAATCTTTTTAACGGGATAGTCCATAAAGATCAATATCCCCAAAACAAAAGAAGCATGGCCCAAACAGTAATAACGCTGGCATTGCGCGGTGAGCAGGAGTTTTTCGTGATCCACTAAAATATAGCCTTGTTTTACAAAATTCTCATAACCCATTACATCCATGAAATAAAAAATGGAGGTGCAGGCCATGTACCCGGCAAAAATTATCTGAACTAAAAAAATAGGGCGCATTAACTGACCTGCAATGCTTCTGTCGGCAGGTATGGGTTTTACCCAGCCGCTTAGTGTAAGCCAGAAGATCAGGAACGAACCCAGCCAGGCAATAAAATAGGAGAGCACCGGGTCGCCTTTTAATAAAAAGGAGAGCCCCCAGGGTAAAAATATTATGAAAAACCGCTCCAACGGAGCCTGATTAGTTCGCATCGTTATGCTTTACTGTATTTAAAATGGCAGTTACTTGTTTATCAAAGCTCCAGTCGGCTATTTTACTTTGGGCGTTGGCCCCTAAAACTTTTAACCTTGATCTGTCTTTCAAAAGATGTCCGAGCTTTTGGGTAATATCTGATAAATTTTCTGAATCAAAAATATCACCCGTCAAATTGGGTATCACCAGATCGGTAGCACAACCCACTTTGTTGGATACCAGCACCGGTGTTCCGGCAGCCATGGCTTCATTGACCGCAAGCCCCCAAGTTTCGCCAGGACCTTTGGAGGACAGGCAAAAAAGATCAGCGGCCTGATAAACTACCGGCATGAGTGATTGATTTTGGAAATCCATAAAGTGGATACGGTTACTGATGCTGGCCTTTGCTTTTAAGGGGATCTCTAAAATACCACCTCCTACCAGTAATAAGTGTGCGGCTGGTTTATTTAAGGCCAAAAAAGCTTCGATGAGTAATTGTGGTGATTTCTTGTCTTCAAACTTACCCGCGAAAAGTACGAGCGTATCATCATTGCCAATGCCCAGACTTTGCCGTAATTTCAAAGCTTCCTCATTTCTGTCGGCGCTAAATCTTTGATTATCTATAGCGTGCGGGGCAAAAGTTAGCTGTTTGTCCTTAAGCCCGTATTTTTTAAAATAGAATTTGTTATTGGTGCCCACGTAAAAAGCATGATCAATATGCCGGTAAACCCATTTTAAGAAAACAGATCTTAAAATGGCACGGATACCAGGTTTTATATCAAGCAGGGTAGAGTCGCCCCTAAAATATACTGGTAGTTTTTGGTGATAATAGCGAATGGCTTTTAAGTGACTGTGATAGGCCCAGCCAAATACCAATAAAGCGTTTGGCTGCCATTGATTGATCTGATCGATCAAACCAGGGTTAACAATCCCATTGCGGTGGTGTGAGCCTGTATCTGATGCCGTGTTGCTTACCCACTCAAAATCGTATCCTTGTAACAGCGGGATGTCCCAATCAACTTTTTGCCCGAAACCGGGATCGAACTTTTCCATGGCTTTTTCGCCCCAGGTGTAAAACACCCTGATCTCCATGTCTGGGTTTTCAGCCAGCAGTTTAAAAACAGGGGCGTAATATTGTACCGGATGGGTGGCTATAATGGCTAAGCGCATAGTTTGTCAAGAGTCAAGATATTAGAATCAAGAGTCAAGAAAGCTTCTATAATTAATCAATTTTTACTGTCTTTATTCTTGACTCTCAACTCTTGACTCTCTGTTTAACACCTGGTTAAAAAGCTGGCATTGATTTACCGTCATTTGTTGTGCCGAGTATTTGTTGATCGCTTCCTGGTTATATAGAGGCAGTTCAGAGTCACTGTTATTGAGCTCTGAAAAGAAATCAGTGATATTGGTTTCTGTTACAGTTTCATAATCATAAACATGTTTTAAGCTATACTCCCGGAGTATGGGTATCGCCGAACTTTGCCCGTTAAAAATGGCTAGCAAGGGTTTTTGAGTAAGCAGGTACGGGTAAATTTTTGATGCCGTATATTGCGGATCATCCGATCCCGGAATAAAAAGCGCGCTGGCTTGTTGCAAGGTGAGCAGGGTATGATAATAACTGATACGATTAGTTATTTCAACAACATGATCTGCTACCCCGTACTGTTGGGCAAGGGGCAGTATCGTTGGTTTACCCTGACCAGCCGGGGCATAACTGGTACCGATAAAATAAAATTTCAACCGACTGTAAAATGTATTTTCCTTATCCGACAGGCCTTTTTTAAACGCTTCAAATACGGGAATTATGGCTTGGTGCATATCGGCACCACCGCGACCGGTATAAACAATGTTGATAAACCTGGCATCTAACAGGCTCACAAATTTGGTTTGGTTTTCACGGGCGATGGACAGATCCGGTTCAAACGCGCCGAAAGTGATCACTGCCGATGGTCTATTTTTTATCGCGGGATACCTGTTTTTCAGCGTATCAATATAACCTTCAGAAACACTGATCAGCCCATCTACATTTTTTATGGCGATGGGTTCCAGGTATTTATTTAGACGATAGGAAAACCAGTATTTTGGTGGCTTTTGCGCCTGTGGTTTGTTCTGGTAATAATCAGAATGCCAGGGGTCCTGCATATCGATAATGTAAGGGATACCAAACTTCTTTTTCCAATAGGCGCCTAAAATACAAACCGGAAACTGCGTGGTCGAAAAATAGATCAGGTCGAATTTACCATTTTTTAAAAGCCGGTTCACTTGATGCCGATAAAATCCAAGCGATCGTAAAGCAATACTCCCCAAACCCAGTTTGGATGTCCACTGTTTATTCAGCGCTTTAACTTTGTGTATTTTGATATCGTTGGGGATACTTTGAAGCAACAAGAGATCGATCTGAATATCCGCATAATGCTCATCTACCATCACCACTTCCACATTCCAGCCTTCTCCGGCAAAATAAGGCAAACTCATGCGTACCCGTTGCATGTCGGCTGCGTTTACAGGGGGAAAGTAAGGCGATATGATGAGGAGATTTTTCAATTTGATAGTGGGGCTTTAGAATCAAGAAAGCTTCTATAACTAATCAACTTTTTTCCTGTCTTGATGCTTGATTCTAACTTCCTGACTCTCTATTATGCGCTGGAATATCATGCTTTCATTTTCCCAGTTCAACTCCGTTTGCCCCAGTTGATAGTTCATTTGCTTTGTTTGCGTTAAGTTTTCCGGGTTTTCGATATATCCCATTATACAATTGCCCAGGGAGATGATATCATCTTTTTGATACAAACTTCCTGTGGCAGGGTACTGTTCCAGGAAAAGGCGCTGGGCCTGTGTATCACTGGCAATAATAGCCAGGCCAGCTTGTATATAAGTAAAAATTTTATTGGTGAGACAAATATCCCTGTTCAGGTTTGGCGCTGTTTCTGTGGCCATGCCGATATCAAACTGAGCCGCGAATTTGAACAACTCATCCGGGGCAATGGGCTTATGAAAATGAATTTGATCGGGTGCAAGACGATTGTATTTTGCCAGCTCCACGATCGCCAGCTCATCCTGGGCAGAACAATTTCCCAGCAGGTGCAACTCTGTTGGTTTGGCAATAAGCGCCATTGCCCCAATGATGTTTTCGATCCCCCGTTCGGCTCCGATAGTTTGCGAAAACCAGAAAAGTTTTAAAGGTTGTGCTGCATCGGTACTTGCACTGACCTGGAGATCGGTTTTGGGGAAAACGTTATTGATCAGTACGGGATTCAAATAAGGGTAAACCTGTTTGTAGTTCTGCGCAATCAGTGGACTTGCCGCGGTAAAATAATCCGTTTGAGGGAAGTATTTTTCTTCAATAAATTTATTCAGCAGGTACCCTTTTTCAGTTTTGGTTTTAAACTGGCCCGAATGCATATCCTCGGCATCATACCCTACTTTGGCGCCGTTGAATTTTGCTGCCAAAACCGCTGCCGGTAAAGCTCCCAGATTATGGACTATATACAGATCGGTTTTTATAGATCTGGCGATAGACAATGCCTCTGCATGCGTGCGGGATATGGCATTTTCCGGAACGCCAAAAGCTTTGGTATAATTAAAAAGATGCAAGCTTGTTTTTTGCCGCAAACGTGTTTTATAATAACGTAGCTTTTCATTTACAGGATCTCCGCCGCAGTAAATGTATACATCTTTGTTTCTGTTGATGATCTCCCGGTCAAACTCTTGCGCCCACGCCTGATAAAAACAGCAGATCACCTTAACCTGATATCCTAGTTTAATTAGGGTTTCGGCTTCCTTAACCAGCCTGGGATTGGTGCTTGGCTGCCCGGTGGTAATGAAGGTGATGTTTTTCATAGTATCAAGTAGTTAGTATCAAGTATCAAGATTCTTGAAAATCTCATAAAACTAGCGCAGCAGTCATGATACTTGGTACTAGCTACTTGATGCCAATCTATACAATTGTTCATATTGTTTAGCCATTACCGTCGAGCTGAATTTTTCTTCGGCCACCTGGCGGCAATCTGATCTGCTTAAGGAAGGGATATTATTTACCGCCTCCATCATTTCGTTTGTAGTGTTGCATATAAAACCGGTTGATCCGTTGGTTACTACCTCGGGTACCGCGCCCCTGTTAAAACCGATTACGGGGGTGCCGCAGGCCAGTGCCTCGGCCATTACAATGCCAAAAGGTTCGTCCCAGGTAACGGGCATCAACATGGCGCAAGCATTACGTAATAGTTCGTTTTTTTGAACATTATTAACCGGACCGATGTATTTGATTTGCTCCTGATCAATAAATGGCTTCACCTGCTCGTTAAAGTACAGCTGATGAATTTGCTCATTGGGTACATTACCTGCGATGATGAGTTTTTTGTTTGTTTTGAGCGCTATTTCAATAGCTATAGCAGTTCCTTTTTCCTGCTGGATCCTCCCTAGAAATACCAGTGGCGCGTCTGCATCAACTTCAGCATTAAATTGATAATCATCCATATCCACGCTGTTGTAAATGGTAGTTACATGACCGATATGATTGATCTGCCCGGCAATAAAATTGCTGCAAGCCGTAAAAAAAAGCGAGTTTTTGCCGGCAATTTTTACAGCCTTTTTTACCTGTGATAAGGTTGGCGGCAACTGGTACGAAACTATCTTAGGCTGTTTAAAAGGCATGAGCGATGCTATATTACTCATCCGGCCGAAAGTGTGTACCACATCAAAATTTTTAAAAAGCAGGGAAGACGTTAGCCGGTTGATCTTTATAAAATCCTTTAATCCATAAATTTCAGACTCCCGGTAGCCTGTGAGCTTGCAGCCCGGCTGCGAAGCGGGATTGGCATACAGCGTCACATCATGGCCCATTTTTATCAACTCGCGGATCAGTACATACACCACGCGTTCTATACCGCCGTACTGTTCGGGTGGTACAGGTATTAAGGGGTTTACGATAAGGGCTATTTTCAATGTTTGGCTTGTTTTGACTCCTGGAACCGTAACCGGGTATGTTTTAGTAAAAAACTGTACATTGTTTTTTGCGATGCCAGGTAGGTTTTAATATAGTTTAGTTTATGCCCGTTCCTGATGAGCCATTTGCCAATTATAAGCCAATCGGATAAGCTGAAATACTTGTAAAACGACTTGTTTTTCAGCAGAAAAAGATCAGCCAAAAAGAAATTGGCAATGGGGCTGGGTTTTAACCGGCGATGATAAGCCAGTGCCTCCTGTATGATAGCAACATCATGATCGGATGCTGCCACATAACTGGCCAGCATTATTGCCTGCGATGCGATCCAGGGATAAGGATCAGCAGAGCGGTTAGTACTTATCGTAATGGCAAAATTAGCCAGTGGTTTATGATTTAAAATGATGGGATGTTCAAAGCTCCGCTCGCGCACCAATTCAATGGCATTTAACAGGGTTTCATGTGGTGCTATATAATGATGGGCATATTTCCCTCTGTACAACATAGCTCCTGTTGAATGGAGTGCGCCTGTTACCTGCTGTTGTGCAGGCCACGAAAAAGTGGTTATATCTGTACCTGCAGGCCAAATGGTGTTGCCGGTATTTTCCCACTCATTACCAGGTTTTTCCTGCCACAGGCTCATATTGCTCCAGGATATATTAGTAGCTGGATTGTTTTCCATCAGCGCAATCATTTCTTCCAGGAAAGTGGATTCCCACCAATTGTCATCTTCCAGAATACTGGCATAATCTTCTGTACAGCCCGCAAATGCGAGATTAAAACCGGCAACAGCACCCATATTAACCGAATGGTCTTTCATGATAAACCGGGGATCATTTAATGATTGGATGTAAGCAGCCGGAAATGGATCATCCGGGCAATCATTGTGTACTTCGCAAACCCAGTTCTGAAAAGTTTGATTAATGAGACTTTCAACAGCCCTGGGCAACAGGTGGTTCCTTTTATAGGTAAACAAATAGATCCTGCAGCTAAGCACGTTTTTTGAATATAGATTTGAGGTGTTGAGTGGTTTTCCATCCCAGTACCGATACCAGTATTTTGGTGTAACCACCTGCCTGGAAAGCAATGGATGAACCACCCAATTCTTTTACTCTTGATTCTGCTTGTTGAACGATGGCCTGATGTTGCGGATAAAAAGTATAAACCAAGCGCTGAAAACAATCGGCGGCTATTTTTTTTATCCTATCGCTGGTCTCATAATCTAAAAGATGCTGTGTACCCAGATTTACAGAATTGTATGCCGATTCCACGCCTCTTACTGAAGTGGTGGCAGACAGGGATTGGACTAGTCCGCTGCGGTAATATAAAATGGCATCATTGGTAAACCGGAGCTCCTGGGCGCATAACAGTACCCGGATAAAAAACTCAAAATCATTGATAAGGGAGAGCGTTTCGTTCCACAAGCCCGAAGCTTCTAATAGCTTACGCGGGATCAGCCATAAAGCACATTGCAGCATCACTTGTTTGTTAGTCATAGAAGCGATGAGCCATTCGGCGGGTTTCATGGAGACTTTTAAAAAGTCATCGTCAAGCTGAAAGGTTGCTAATGAATTATTATAAAACCTTCCCCAGGCTGCAAAAGCAATGGCATCATCATCACCATTGATCGCTGATACCTGGTTTTGGATATAGTTGGGTGATAACAGGTCATCAGCATCCATAAATTTGATCAGCTCACCTTTTGACAGTTGGAATGCCCAATTGGCCGCCGCGCATTGCCCTTTATTTTCCTGATGGAATACTTTGATCCGGGCATCTGTTAATTGGTTAAGGATAGCAGCGGTATCATCTGTCGACCCATCATTCACAATAATGAGCTCCCAGTTAGTATAGGATTGACCGATAATTGACTTTAGCGTATCAACAATATATTCGCCTGCGTTGTAAGCCGGCATACAAACAGCAACTAAGGGAGTACTTTTTTCCATTCAGCGGTAAAGTAAGGCAGCTTGGCTTTAAAAATATAATGACGTACAATCTGCGAATCGTCCACCTCAATTTTACTATCATAAAATATGGGATGGCGGTATTTATCGAGCGGTGTGGCGCCTTGTTTAAATAACAAATAACTCATTAAGGTTTGCTCCACCTGGGCCGGACCTGCATCGGGATAATGTTTCAGTAATGTTTTTGCTTTTTCTTCCAGATCGGCGTAATCAATATCACCGCTATACGCAATGATGCCTCCGTTCACATTACCCAGGCAGTTGATATCATATTTGTCTTTCAGTGTTTTTTCATCATCAACAAAATAAGAACTGCTCAGATGCTCCTGCATATAAATAGCGGTTTTATGTTGATAAGCATCGATGATCTGCTCCGGGGAATCAAAAAAAAGCATGTCACTATCCAAATGTATGGCCCATGACGTGGTGGAATGGATATCTATTAACCGCCTGAAAAAGGGGTGCCATTTTCTTAAATGATGCAGGGTTGGAAATTGGGCTACTGGCAGAAATTGATCAAGGTGTTCATCAACGCCTTTTTCTGAAATAAAGACGACACCGGGAATGGCCCGTGCAATAAAAGTTTCATGTGTTTGATTCAATGTTCCATCGGAATAAATGTTTATTTTAAGCCTTCCCTTTAAGATCTTAGCAAGCGATTGTGCGCAGAAAATAGTTTGGTGCCAATATTTGGCTCCGGTTAAATAATTAACCTCTAATAAATGATCTTTTGCCAATGTGATGGGAGGGATATTCAAAGCACCTTTTTTCATTTGCTGTTCACCCCGATGCAATTTGTACCAGCCTGATAACCCAAAATGATGTACGTAATACCTGATCTGTAACGTTGGTTTAAAAAACACCTTGTATATCAATCGCCCGATGCCCATTTAGCTGATCACTTTTCTCCAGGCCTGTGTGTAGTAATATTTTTTGGAAAGATCCACATAATGATGCAGAACAGGAGGTTTGGTATCGCCCTGGGATGGGTTTACTTTATATTGATCCTTATCCAAGATAGTTGATTGTTGCTCACCGATAAGCATAGCGGTTAGGGCTTGTTCCAGGTAATAACTGGAGCCTTCTTTTTCTTCCAAAACCTTCATCCAATTATCCAGGACCGACCAATTGATTTCGGTACTGTTTAAGCCGATAGCACCCACATTGAGCAAGGAAGGAATAGGATGTCCGCTCAGTTTTTCCATGAGCTGTTTGGAGTAACCATAACTTTCAACACAATCTACCATGTGTATAGGTTGCTCCGGTTTTTTTAGCCATTGAATGATCTCGTGTGGTGTATCCCAAAACAACATATCGGAGTCCAATACCAGTTTCCAATCGACGCCTGCAAGGGTATGGATATCCGTTAACTTTTTTAAATGAGGGTATACTATTCTTTTTTGATATAAATGAGAGTACTGTTGCGAGGGCAAACGCTGCTGCAAATTTTTATCGACTTCATCCTGCATAACAATGGTGCAGCCCGGCAGCTGTTTTTGAATTTGTGTAACAAGGGTACTATCAAAACTGCCATCATCAACCAGTATAAACAGAAACTCCTCGTTGGTGAATTTTACGAGAGACCAGATACAAAATAAAGTTTGATAGAGGTAGTTTTTACCGGTTAAAAAATAAACGGGCAATCCATGAGCATAACATTGAACCGGTGGTAGCTGTAAAGAAGCCTCCATCATTTGCCGGCTGCCACTCATCATAGCCCGATAGCTAAAATACCCCCCGAAACGCCTATACCTTTTTAGCTGAGATAAGGGATGCCGGTAAAGTACATTAACAATTTGCTGTAACATTATGGTTTTACCCTTCCTTCCAGCATGCCGCAGGCCCCCTGCCATTTAATAAAATGAACCTCGTTTTTCCAGGCCTTATAAGTGAGGTACGCTTTTATTTTTCGGAGTAACAGCGTTTGTTTACTGATATTTTTCCATGGGTTGATGTGGTGCTTTTCCAACAGCTGTACCCATGATCTGTTGGTATCCCGAAGCAGCCTGGCCAAATATTGTACCTGCATCCTTTCCTTTGGAATGATATGCCGAAGCACCAGTTCTGGGAAATATCCGATCTCCCAACCTGATCTTAAAATCTGGATATTGATCTCATTGTCCCCGCCTGATGTTAGGGAGATATCGGTCCGGTCGGTTATAATACTTTTATCAGAGCGCATGGCATCGATGTATGATTGCAGCGCAGGCTTCCTGATGGCCATACCCGCGCCTATGGGAGCAGCGTTAGGATAGCTATTTTCCCATTTGGTAATGATGGTATCATTGCCCAGATCCCGTAAGGCCAGGTTACTATAAAATTCAGTTAGCCAAGCTGGTGCTTCTCCTTCAAATTCCGGAAGTGATTTACCGCCTGTCGTACCTATTTGAGGATAGTTTTTAAACAAGTTAATGGTTCTTTGCAGATAATCGCTTTGAAGGATATTGTCGTCATCAACCATGATAATAATGTCTCCCTTTGCTTCATTAAACCCTTTGAGCCGAGCATAGGTAAGGCCTTGCCGCTGCTCCCTGACGATCCTGGAATTTGGGAAAAAACTGAGATCAAGCTGGGCATCAAATCCGTTGGTAGAATTATTATCTATCAAAATAAGTTCCCACAACAACGGATCCAGCGATTGCCTTTGTAATGCCAAAAGCGTTTGATCAAGCCTTTTTAAACTGGGATTATAAGTGCAAATAATAACCGAGATTTCCATCAAATTAGTTTGTTGATCGCCTCCTGGTAGTAGGCTATGGAATTAGATGCCAGTTGCTCGTCCGAAAATTTATCCTCCACCGTTTTTCGGGCATTTGTGCCTAACTCTTTTCTAAGAGCAGCGTTTTCTATGAGTAGGGAGAGTTGATGAACAAGGCTTAATACATCCTCAGGTTCGGCTAATAAACCATTGTAGCCATCTTTGATAATATCCAATGCTCCACCTGCCTTTAGCCCGATAACAGGTTTGCCATAACTCATTGCTTCAATATATATCAACCCGAACGATTCATATCGCGAAGGGGCTACAAAAATATCGCAGTTGGCATAGGCCATTTTAGTATCTTCCTGGTTAGCGGAACCGCAAAATATTACTTTATCTACAATACCAACCGGATGCTGATCGCGGAAGGTTTTTTCGTAGAAATTATGGCTATCGGTACCAATTAGTTTAAAAATAAGATTTTTATGCTTGTTCAATACCTGAGGTATAGCTGCTAACAATAAATCAATACCTTTTCTGTATTCAAAACGGCCTACAAATAATATTTCGATCTGATCGGTATTTTTAGTTGATGCTGGCGACAAAACAGGCATTGGGATACCGTGAGGGATGATATGAAAGCTATCGGCACTAATACCATACAACCGTTCCATTTCAGCCGCATGATGAGGGGTATGGGTAACCAGGTAGTTGCTTTTTTTGAGCATCGCTATTTCCATGCGTCCCAGCCTTTTTTGAAGGCGCGACTTAAACGGATAGTACTCCTCCATTATTTGCAAGAACGTTGTGCTTACCCGCACAACAACAGGTATTTGAGGTTTTCCTTTTAAAAAATTAAAATAGCAAAGCGAATAATAATTGGTTGTTTCAATAACATCAAGCTGATATTCTTTGATGATGCTGTTCAGGTTTTTGAAGGTGGTCAGCATGCAGCGTAGCTTCAGCAGAAAATCAAGCACGGCCCATTTGTTTTTGAAAAGCTTATTGAAATAAGCCGGTAATGTTATGGGATAGGTTATTTGTGTAATTAAGGGATTAACCTGTTGACTCCGGATGTTATCGTTATCTCCATAAGAAGGCCTTATATGCAAAACAACCACACGATGACCTTGCCGTGCCAGGGCATTAGCCAGAATGGAGAAATGATTAGCTATACCACTGTTAAAAGTTTGTTTATCCGGGTAGTAGGGTGTAACTAAACCAATGGTCATCCAGAATAATTAGTGAGTTAGTGATTGAGTGAATTTGTAATTTTTTTCATCATCACTTTTTAAAGTTTTATTTACTTGCTCTACCCAGCTAGTAAAACCCAAAGGGTTCCAATGCGCGTCGCTTAAAAAGTATAGATTATGTTTATCAGTCTTAAATGTTTTATAGATGCTGATGAGTGGCAGGTCGGTTTGCTGCTCAATTCGTTCCAGCAGATGATTATAGGGCATGCGGTTTTCATCATAGATAGACACCGGGTTAGGTACAATACTTAAAAATACTTTTTTAAATCCGATACCCTCGTAGTAATTTTGAGCTCCTTTAAGGTTAGCCACTATAGTATCAATTTGTTGGGCAGTTTTATATCTGAATGCCGAATGGGTATCATTAGTATCAACTGTGAGGTTTAATAATAACCTTTTTTTGTCGGTACTCAGGGCAACTTCTTTTGCTACCCGGCCAAATAAATTGTAGTTGAGCGAAGCTTTTAATTCTTTTATCGGCGTAAATAACTTATCGTCAAATAGTAATAGTTCCAGGTTACGGCTTAGCTCTTTGTTGAAAATGATGTTTCCTAATCTGTTCATCAAAGAAGATGGCGCGGGGTGATTTGCTTTTATTGTATTGGTTTTGTCAACATTATAGCCGTTAAGATTACGTTCCGCAAATTCCATGATCAGGAAATTTTGTTGGGTGCTATCTAATTGGATAGGGCCGAAGGGAAACCTCCTGTCTACGAAGATCACGTTATCGAAACCATCAAATGCTCCGGCCAAAGTTTTATCAGCCAGGAAACTATCGCCAATAATATAAAGGATCCGATTTTGAGGATTTCCGCTGTTCCTGGAATTATATTTTTTAAAAGGCTCCAGCTTAAACCGGTATTGGGGTAAATAACATAAACCATAAAGGTCGCCATATGCCCAGCGGTCCGATCTTACAAAAATGCGTTGGTATAATGATCTGGTGGTGTGGGCATTATTTAAATGATCAAAATACCTGTCCTGTTTAATGCGGTTGATGAACGACTGGTTCATGGCTGCCAATAGTATGAGCGTACTACAAGCCAATACCAATATACCAGTGATCTTCTTCATCAGAACTGAAAATATATGAACTGGGCCTCATTAAATATACCCAGAAAATAACAGGCAATAAATAAGATTGCAGTTGTAAACAACATGCCCCGGTTTGACCACACTGCCTTACGCTGTAGGTACCACTCACCTGCTAACAGGGCCAGGATAATGAATAGGCAATAGAAGAGTTCGGTCCATGGCATAATATGCGCGGCGGTATAATGTAGTGAAGTTAAAGTGAAGATCTTATTCAGAATGAAAAAGCCCTCGGTAACTGTATTGGCCCTAAAAAATATCCACGCCAGGCAAACCAGGTTAAAGGTGAGTATCCATTTAAGATAGCTAAACCCCTTTATATTAATTTTTAGTTTTTTTAATAGCTGATAACCGATTAGCAACAGGCCATGTATTAAACCCCATACCAGGTATTTCCAGTTGGCACCATGCCACAAACCGCTGATGATAAATACAATGAGTATATTGATGCAGGTGACCATGAAAGTTACCCTGCTGCCACCAAGCGGAATATAAACATAATCCCGAAACCAGGTTGATAAGGAGATATGCCAGCGCTGCCAAAACTCCGCGATGTTTTTGGCGAGATAGGGCATGTTAAAGTTCCGCATCAGTTCAATACCTAAAGTTAGTGCAGCGCCCACGGCAATGTCTGAGTATCCGCTAAAATCACAATAGATCTGGAACGCGAAAAAGTAAACCGCTACCAACAGATCAAATGCGGAATGACCGTGCGGATTGTTAAATACCGGATCAACAAACAAGCCCAAACGATCGGCAATCACCATTTTTTTAAACAATCCTATCGTTATTAAAAATACACCGGTGATAAAACCTGTGGTATTGAATTTGTTTACGCGGTGCAGCTGAGGTAAAATATGTTGCGGTCTTTCAATTGGCCCGGCAACCATCTGCGGATAAAAAAGCACGTATAGGGCGTAAATACCAAAATGCTTTTCGGCCTTTTGATTTCCCCGGTAAACCTCAATGGTATAGCTCATGGCCTGGAAGGTATGAAAGGACAAGCCAATGGGTAACAAAATATGAAGCAAGGGTATCTGCGGACCGCTAAAACTATGGCTCAGGAAATTGAAATTATAAGCGAAGAAGTCGTAATACTTAAATACAGCCAGCACGCCTACGTTAGCTACTATGCTTGCCAGCAAAAAAAACTTTCTAGTACGACCTTGTGCCTTTTCAATTAATAAGCCTGCTATATAATCAACTACTATGGTAAACAGTATAATTAAAATATATACCGGTTTAAAGTACATGTAAAAGTAGCAGCTGGCTAGTAAAAGCCATATCCAGCGTAATTTTGGCGTTAGCAAGTAATACGCGCTGGTCACTACCAGGAAAAAGATCAGGAACAGAAGGGAGTTAAATAACATTTGATTTTAGTATCAAGTAGTTAGTATCAAGTATCAAGACTTTGAAGACTTATATCTTATATAACAAAAGAATGTCGTGATACTTGATACTAACTACTTGATACCCCAAATTAGATGATCTTCAATAATCTATATAATTTTAGCCTGATCCGGTTCAGGAAAACTATTCGTTTCCATTCGGGTACTGGTCCATGCCCTTCTGCCGACCACATTTTTAGATGATCTTCGTGCCATTTATTTTTGATGGCCACATCATGGGTCTTAGCGTCATCATGAACATTAGCAACGGCCAGCGGCTGCCTGATCCGTTTGCGTTTATTGCCTTTTACCAGTCTTAGCCACAACTCATAATCAAGTGCGCAATACATCTCTTCCCAAACCGGCTGATGGATGCCTGCGCTCCAAAAACAAGCCGGTTGTGATAAAGTGGGGATCTTTATAAAGTAATCATATAGCGGAGGCACAGTCACCAATTCCAACTTGCTGTCCTTTTTATTAAAAGCATACCCGTAAACAAAACCTGTTTGGGATTTTAAAAATGTGTTAATGACCAGGTGAAACACATTCTTCAGATAATAATCATCACTGTTTATCCAGGCATAATAGCTGCCGCTTGCCAGACTGAACCCTAAGTTAATGGCGTTTGATTGCCCTTTATCTTTTTCGCTTTGCCAATAACTTATCCAGGGTGAGTATTTTTCCAGTATAGCACGACTGTCATCTGTACTCCCTCCATCAATCACTATATATTCCAGGTTAGGATAATTTTGTAAGAGTACTGACCGGATGGTTTCTTCTAAGAAGTGACCCTGATTAAAGGAAGGTGTAACAATAGTGAGTTTTGGCCATGCTGCCCTTTCATCATATTGAGCAGGAGGAACTTCCTCGGTCCAGGGCCAGCCTGTTTGATCAGTTGCCGGTTTGGGTAAAATACTTAACAAACCCTGTTTTGTAAACGGTACGGTTTGCAAGGGAAACGCCGCTCCACTTTTCTCTAGTTCGGTACGATATTGAAGCAGATCAGGCAGAAGCATTTATTGTTTTGTTTTCAAGAGAAAAACATCTTTGATCAAAATGATCTAAAAATGCCCTGTCCCTATCTCTTAAGGTCAGGTCGGTATTTATTTCACCAATAAAGCCGGCATTTATATCAACGGGCACAACTATGGGGTCTTCATCCGGAAATCTCGGAAAGCTATCATGCACCATGGCATCATGCTTAACCAACGGATATATGATCTTGTTTAAAAAAGTCATATCCATTCCGTATTGGTTTGTCATCAACAGCTTTTTTGTTTCTTTTTTTATGTCGATATCTATCAATCCCTTTTTTATGCCCCAAATGCCGCCCATAATTCTGCCTGTATGGTTCACGTGGTCCCGGATGATGTGAAATTTCTTCTCGGAGTTTAACCACTCATCGATCATTAATTTTTCCCGGTAGGTGCAAAAGGAGTCAACATCCCGGATAATAACGGCATCCTTACTTTTGTCTTCCATCGCTAAAAAGCGCCAGTTCATATACCGGGCATCAATCCCGCCCATTTTCATGACAATCACCTCACACTGTTTGTCCAGAAGCAGTTGGATCGTTTTTTCATTTACATCACTGCCAACATATAACCGGCATTGCCAATCGGATAGCCATTCATGATAGGAGGCCAGGGTTTGCTCCAGGTTTTCTATATATCTTGGTTCGTTGCCGTAAAGCGTAAAGGCAATTGTTTTAGTTTTTATGGCTTTTGCCGGGATTGTTTTTAAAACCTGGTATAGGTCTTTATCAAAAAGAAGCTGCTTTAAATGTTTAATGCTGAGATAAGCTGCCTTAACCGGTTGTTTTAATGACTGGATAAAGAAAGCCTGATGATCAGAGCCCGTTTCAACAAATGCAATGAGATCTTTAAGCTTAGCAAGGTTTGGGGTTAAAGGCCTTACACTATGGGCATCAATATATCTGTTATTAAATAATCCTAATTTGGAATACTGCCATCTACCCCTGTCTATTCTTTTTCTGGCATAGGGAGCCCATCCGCCTCTTTTTAAAAAGATGGTTTTTTTTAGCAGTGGTGATGCGTGTAGTTGTTTCGCGAAAAATAATTCGTCGGTCTCCCAGTTGAGGCCCAAGGCATACAGGGACTCCATAAATTCCTTTATGGTTGGCCAACTGGTATCTTTGAGACCTATAATTTCTTGAAAATACTTCCCTTTAGCGGCGATATAACACATCGGGTACCTGACCTGATCCTTATAAGCATCGGCCGAAAATATGATGATGTTATCATCATCGTACGGCGACACTTGTTGAGTAAAGTATGCTTTATTTAAGGGGATCATGTCGATGTCGCCTATAACAGATACCTCATGCGGAAACAGGCAGGGTATAATAAAGCGGATAACCTGGGCTATAAACCCTGCTGGCACATTATCAATAAGCGGGACTTTGATCACCAAGCCATGCTCATAATTAAGATTAAGATCTCCTATAACAGCTACCGTGGGTGTTATTTTAAAATTGCCCCATGCTTTTGCAGTTAAAGGCCAAAAATCATAATAGAGTGGGTTGGCGTCTGTGGAAACTATTGCTCTTTGGATGATCAAGGGATTATCAGTTGAATTTTTTCTTGAGCTTTAAAAAGCGGCTCTCAAACAAATAGTATGATAAATAAGAAACGATAAACAGAACAGGTACATTAAACCATGCCGAATCAGCATACCGGAAATAATGCCCCCAGGGTTGGTATTGGGTAAACAATTGCTGCCATATATAAATACTGTATGATAAGGTACCTATTTGCATCAAAACCTTGTTTTTTAAAATTTTAGACAATAAAGTACTTTCATCAAAACACAAATATATTACCGCAGCTATCAGCAAACTAAAGATCAACGTGGTGATAAACTCACTTTCGATGAGGTTACTGTTTCTGAAAATAATGGCAGCAACAAAAAGGACAAGGGTAAAAAGGAAACCGCTTTTTACTTTATCTGTAGGCAGTATTCCCTTAAAAATCAAGATTGAAAGTATGGTACCTATTAATATAGATATCGTATCGTTCCCGAACAAAAGAACGATCAGGAGCGACACGTAGTGAATGATTTTAACAGAGAAAAACCAGCCTACATTATTGTAAACCAAAAAGCCCAGCACCTTGATCGAGAAGATGATGAGGCATACAATTTTTATATAGTGTTTAAAACAAAAAACGATGATCACTGGAAAAATCAGATAGAATTGCTCTTCAACAGCCAAAGTATAAAAATGCCCGTTATACCAATCAGCGGTATTGGTATGTATAGGCAGATTTCGTAAGTAAAGAAAAGAAGTGAGGAATGAAATGTTTGAAATGGAAAGCTTTAGAAGAACGTTTAAAATAAGCAATACGATTAGGAATAAATAAGAAACAGGCAAGATTCGCAGAGCCCTCCTGATATAAAAATTTTTAAACGAAACACTGCCGTTTAAAATATTCTCTTTGTGTAATAGGGTGGTGATCAGAAAACCGCTTAGTACATAAAATATGCCCACGCCAGCATTGCCTTTAAAATAATTGCCAAATGGAGTGCCGATGGTTAAGTGACCAATTACCACTATTAAAATGGCTATCCCGCGGAGCCCGTTTAAAGTTGGATAATAAGGTTGGTTAAGTACCGGGGGGATAGTTTTTATTTCCAATTGGTAATGACCAGTGGTCGGCTATTGTTTATTAAAAAGTTTTTCAAAAAAGCCGGTTTTGTGAATTGCGATATCCTTTGCCTCAGCAGAAATTAGCTTTTGCCAGTATTGAAAATCGAGCAATTCCAGCCTTGCAACTTTTTCTTTTGCTTTGCTGATTAGGTCCTGTAGTTTTTCGATATCGGCAAGCTCGTTTACATCTTGTAAAATAACTATCGGAAGATGATCATAAATGTCGGTATAAATGGGATAGTCGCCGCTTTTAATAATTACGGGAATCCTGTTGCAGTATAATACCTCGTATATCCTGTGCGTATCTATACCATTGCCAGTTGGACAAATGGTTGCTTCATGCGCTAAAACCCTGTCGATGTAAGTTGCATAATCCAGGTCTGGTTCATCAAGCGTAATAAATTCGGCCCGGGTGCAAATTTCCTTTATCAGGGAGCGGTGTTTGATATTGGTTTGGATATTGAAATTGGCGTATAAAAGTTTTGATATGCTTTGTTGCCCTGCTTTATCTGAAACCTCATTTAACAATTCTATCTTTTGTTTGGCATGTTGCCATGCTACACCATGCCCTTTTCTTTTGTTAGGGAATGTGTTTTCTAAACCAATAGGTATGGATTTTAATTTATCATGGTACACCAGATTGTTTTGACAGTACCAGGTGGTAATATTATCGGGCATCAACGAAACAAAGCTGGGATCGATATTAATATCGCTATTACCAGAGATCAGGATCACTTCATTTTTAAGCTTTTGCAAGGCTTTAAATTCCGCTTTCAGGAAATCAGTTTTACAAAAGAAAATATTTTGGTTGTTATGTAAGTTGCCAAACTTATTGAGTTGCAGCAAATCCATAATAAGGTGTTAAATTGATGATCATTGAGATTTCCATGGTAATATCGGCGCGTAAGAGCCATGGCGTGCCTGGGTCCAGTAGGTAGAATTGCTCAGGTTACCGTCCACTTTGAAACGTATACGCGGAGCATTTCCAGATTCTGAATAAAGCACTTCTGTTCTGTACAAATAAGCTTCCACAACTAAAATAAATTCGCCGTGGTTCAATGTGTTTTTGGGGACTACAACCGATAAGTGATTATCCCCGATTTTTATAGAGGGCCAGTTTTCCTGGATATCATCAGTCGACTGTGTTATGAAAACAGTATTGCCCCCCGAATCTTTTATAATGATGGCGATCTCCAACCGTGGATCTTTGATGTTGATGGTCACATTCAAGTTAAAGGTGATATCATCTTCCCGGTTTACTACGGAAGTAGTAGGGGCAGCTGACTGGCTTATGAATACCGAATGGATAAATAAATAGTCTGAACGTTTTTTATTAGCACCATCATGTACCCAGCTCAATGTATTTTGCTCATGCTCGGTATTGGCATAGTTGTCAAGTACTTCATTGATTTTGTCTGAGCTAAAATTAATCAGCCCGTTTTTCAAAACGATGCCTGAATTGCAAATTGCCCTTACCGATTGTAAATTATGACTCACAAACAAAACAGTTCTGCCCTCGCTTTTGCTTATATCCCCCATTTTGCCCAGACATTTTTTCTGAAACTCCGCATCGCCCACGGCCAATACTTCGTCTACTATCAATATTTCCGATTCCAGGTGGGCAGCCACCGCAAATGCCAGGCGCACGTACATACCCGATGAATATCTTTTTACCGGTGTATCTATGTAACGCTCAACCCCCGAAAAGTCTACGATCTCATCAAACTTCCGTTTGATCTCGGCCTTACGCATGCCCAGGATGGCGCCGTTTAAAAAAATATTTTCCTTGCCGGTTAATTCCGGGTGGAAGCCGGTTCCTACTTCAAGCAAACTGGCTATACGGCCTTTTACCTTTACCGAGCCTGTGGTAGGCGAGGTAACCCGGCTTAATATTTTGAGCAAGGTGCTTTTACCCGCTCCATTGCGGCCAATAATACCTACAGCATCGCCTTGCTCAATATTAAAATTAATGTCGCGTAAGCTCCAGACCACATCACTTTCGCCTTTGGTTGTGCGATCATTGGTTTCCCCAATTTTTAAAAAGGGATCTTCTTTACCACGTATCCTGGCCCAGTAACGTTCCAGGTCGCGGGAAATGGTACCGGTACCAAAATCGCCCAGTTGGTAGGCTTTCGACAGATTTTCAACTTTAATTACGGTGCTCATTTATACGGTATCGACAAACGTTTTTTCAACCCTGTTAAATATAATAGTACCCAGCAGCAGAATGATAATAGTAGTTACCAGGCTGTAGCCCATCAGTTCCCAGCTAAAACTTCCGCGACCTAAAAAACCATACCTGAAAGTTTCAATGATAGCCGTTATCGGGTTGAATTTTACCAGCCAGCTATAAGCCGGGTATTTGGCTTCGGCTACCGATAGGGGGAAAATTACCGTTGTAGTGTACATGAGTAAAGGTACCCCGAATGATACGATAAAGGCCAGGTCGCGGTATTTGGTAGTTACTGCTGATATGATCATCCCAAGCCCTAAACCCAGGGCCGCTATCATGATAATGAGTAATGGTAATAGCAATAAAAAAGCATTCGGAACAATAATGGTCCCTTTAAACAAATAGACCACATAAAGGATCATAAAGAGTAAAAACTGTACCCCAAATCTGATCAGGTTGGATAATACAATGCTTAGGGGCATGATCAATCGTGGGAAATAAACTTTCCCTAAAAGGGCCGAGTTATCCCTGAAAACCGTAGATGTTTTGGTAAGGCATTCGGCAAAATAATTCCATATAATGGTTCCCGCCAAATAAAACAAGGGTTTTGGCAAGCCATCAACCGGTATACCAGCCAGGTTACCAAAAACCAGCGTATAAAACACAATAGTAATAACCGGTTGTATAAAAAACCAGATGGGCCCCAGGATGGTCTGTTTGTAAAATGAAACAAAATCGCGTCTTACTAATAACAACAACAGATCGCGGTATTGCCATACATCTTTAAGCTTTAAGTCGAAAATGTTGTTTTGCGCGGTTATTTTAATATCCCAGTCTTCGTTTTCCAACATGCTTATTCAGTTAATAATTCCTGTAGTTTATGCGCATAATCAATTTGATTAAAGTAGTGTAAACTGTGTTTTTGTAATTGCTCCCGGTCAATGGTTGTTAGTGGTTGCGCTAATGATTCGTTAATGCAGTTATACAATTCTGTAACATCGTCTGTGTTAACGGATCGGCCTAACTCGCCATTACGTATAGCATCAATACTTCCATCGGCATTACCACAAATAACGGGTAGGCCACAAGCCAAAGCTTCGATAAACACAATGCCGAAACCTTCTTTTTTACTCGGTAAAACAAACAAATCGGCCAGTAAAAAATGATCGGTCAGTTCGGCTTCATCAATAAACCCGGTTAAGATGATCTGATCGCTCACATCATGATCGGTTATTAGTTTATTGATCCTGACACACTCCAGCTCATCGTATTTTCCGGACAATATATACTTGATGCCGGGATATTTATTTTTCAATTTTCCGATAGCTTCGATCACCAGCTCATGGCCTTTGTATTTTTCTGTAGAAGCCATGCGGGTTAATGTAAATACAATTGGATAGCTATTGTTAAGCTCGTAGCGATCAAGCAAATTTGCAGGCTTTGAAAATGTAAGGGGTAATGGCATCAAAGGGTCAATGGCATTATTCAGTACAATACAAATGTCTTTATCAATATGGTGCCTATCCAACATTTGTTGCCTGGTATAATTGCTTACACAAATCACCTTGTCGCAGCTTTTCAGGAAACGGTTTTTGATGAATGAAAATGGTCTCCATACCTCAATGCCGTGAGCCACTACCCAAACCCGGCATTTGGGGTTCATGATCTTGATGATCAAACCAATTGCAGCCAGGTTAATATGGCTCAATATAATAACATCCCTGGAATTGAACTTTTTAATGATGGCTTTTAAAGCAAAAGTTAATTTGTTGATGCCAAAAGCCTTAAAGTTTGACGCCGGCAGGTATTCCGGCATCAGATCTCCGGCGTGGTCATAAGCCGACCATAATTCAAAATTCCAGTTATTGGCCATGGCTATCTGGTTTAGGGTATAGCCTAAGGTACGGGTCATTTTTTGGATGCCGCCTGTTGTACTAAATGTTTGTAAAGTAAGCAGTAGTACTTTTTTAGACATGGGCCTGTATCTGATAAAGTGCAAACGCTTTTGACCAGTGCATGCCCATGTTTTTAAATTTTTGAATCATTTTTTTGGCTTCAGCCCCTTTGTAAAATTGACTGTTACTTATTTTCGGATGGGCCATCATCCATTGCTGCAGCGGAAAGGAAAAGCCCATTTTTGGTCTGTTCCATATTTGTGATGGTAGCAGATCCCCAAAACTATCGATCAGTAGTTTTTTTGGCTGATTGTTGTCAAACCGGATGGATGAGGAAATACGGTTTATGGTATTTGTAAAGTCTTCGTCTAAAAACGGCACCCTAACTTCCAGCCCATGATTCATACTCATCACATCGGTATCCCTGAGTAACTGATTTTGCATATACAAATTAGTTTCGAGCCAGGATGCGTGCTCCTTATCGTAATTGTTCAGACTTGAGGCATGATTAGTATCAAAGAGTATGTTCCTGACCTGCTTGCTATCGGTATCCAGAAATTTAGCGATCTCGGTGGGAGAAAAGAATCCTCTTAGCAAAAGATAATCGGCTAAATGATGGTCATTAGCTAAAAAGGTGAGTTTTTTATACTGATTGGGTAAAAAGGCGGTTATAGCAGAAAATAATGATGGATTAACTTTTCGGAGATACTTTAAATATTTTATCCGCCCGAAGGAAGGATAACCGCCAAAAAGTTCATCGGCGCCAATGCCCGATAGTACCGCCTTTAAACCATCTTCATGGGCATATTTACTAATAAACCAACTATTGATGCCGTCGGTAGTTGGCATGTCCATGGCATCAAGAATCTGAGGCAGAAAGGTATCAAAGTCATGCTGTTGCACCAGGTGCGAAAAGCTTTGGCCCTGGAGCTTATCTAAAATTACGCGCTGATAGTTTTGCTCGTTATAATTTTGCTCATTAAAGTAAAGGGATACTGTTTTAAGCGGTTGCTCTTTTTTAAGGTTGGCCAGCAGGGTAAGCAAGCTGGAGTCAATACCCCCGCTTAAAAAAACGCCAATAGTGGCATCAGCTATCAGTTGGCGGTTTACGCTTTTTATCAGCGTGTCTTTTATCAGCAGATGAGCCTCATTTACATCAGTGATCTGTTCCTGTATTGATGTTTCATGATACGGGTTGATGGTACATGCCGATGACGCAGTATCCCAGCGTAAAAAATGTCCCTTTGGTAAACTAAGAACATTATTTAGGGTAGTATATGGCTCGGGGATATGGCCAAAGGCTAAAAACCTTACAGGCCAGTTCGGGTCTTTTTCTGTAGCGATATTTGCCTCGGTAAAAGCCCTTATTTCTGATGCAAAGCTTAAAGCACCATGGTGGGCATAATAATAAATGGGTTTTATGCCGGCGCTATCACGTACCAAATAAACGAGATTGTTAACCAGATCATACAGCGCGAAAGCAAACATGCCACGAAATTTGGCAAAGGCAGTGGTTCCCCATTGCAGGTATGATAATAGGATCACCTCAGTATCAGTCGCCGATTTGAATTGGGCACCCAGCGTTAACAGCTCTGCCTTTAGCTCCAGGTAGTTATAAAGTTCGCCGTTAAAAGTTATCCAGACTTTTTGCCTGGCATCGGCCATGGGCTGGTGCCCGTTGCCGCTCAGGTCAATGATCGATAAGCGGCGGTGCCCAAACCCGATGTGATTTTTGTCGTCAAAAAATAAGCCCTCATCATCAGGACCGCCATGCTGTAATACCTGGCACATGGCTTTTACCTTTTGATGGATCTCACCAGACTGTAAGCTTTTATCAATTATTCCTGCTATCCTGCACATGGTTGGTATATCTTCACAGCTTCGCCCCGTAAGTCACAGTTTTATTTGTAACTTATTATTTTACAGTTATTTAAGAGAATTAAGAGCCAAGAGTTAAGAAGCAAGAAAATAGTTATTCTGTCTTGTTTCTTGACTCTTATTTCCTGGCTCTTTTTTCGTCGTATTTTCTTTATTGTTAAAAATAATAATTCTGATTAAAAGCGCTCTATATATGAGGCTGCAACATGCACAATAATGGAGCATCCTATGCTTTCAAGCCTTAATATCAATTGCTTTTGCGACCGGTAAATAACCACCTCGCCGGTCATTCCTTTTAAGGGCCCCGCTTTTATAATAATTTTTTCCCCGGGCTGCAGATCCTCCTCAGTAATTTCCAAATCAAGTGAACTTGTCATTAATAGTTTCAGTTCGTTGATCTGGCGGTCGGGCATGGTGGCCGGTTTGCCCGAAAAATATAAAAAACGGGATATTCCTTTTGTCATCAATACCTCTGTCTGCGCATGTTCCGCGATGTTAACAAACACGTATGATTTGATAAAGGGTTCCTCGACCCACTTTTTACGATCACTCCACTGTTTAAGTTGCCGGTGCAGGGGCAGGTAGGCCACAATTCCTTTATTGACTAGTGCTTCGTATGCTTTTTTTTCGGCCCGTGCATGCGTATAAACCGGATACCATTTGTTTTTCGCCTCACTTGTTAGCAGGTTCATTGTATTAAAAGCTTACTTAAACCATCTTCTGATATTCCACCATTTGGTTTTGTTATCATCCATATAGTACCCCGAACCTTCATAACCATTGTAGTCGGCATAATAGTAATAGTGTACCCCGGAGCTATCACCGGTAAATTTGGTGGTGTAATACCTGGAGTGCAGGGGCTCTTCCTCAAATGCATTCAGTACTATTACCGTATTATTAAGCTGATACTCCAGCGCTACACGCTGAGGTACGGTTGCCGCGTAAAATTTTGACCTTCCTGATCGGATCACAAAAACATTGATATCACTCATCCGGATAAGCGGGATAGCATCAGATACCAGGCCGATAGGCGCGGTATCAATCATCACAATATCATACCGGGTTTTTAGCTGGGCTATTAAAGTAGTCATCCGTTCGCTATGCAGTAATTCGGAAGGGTTGGGTGGTACAGGCCCGGAAATTATAAAATCAAGATTTTCCTGTTCCGAATGAAAGATGATTTCATCCAGTTCGCTTTGATGTGCCAGGTAATTGCTTAATCCCATATCGTTGGCCACATTAAATATCTTATGTATCCTGGAACGGCGAAGATCGGCCCCGATCAGGATAACTTTTTTGTCGATCAATGAGAGTGTACTTGACAAGTTAACGGCAACAAATGATTTTCCTTCGCCTGCTACTTCAGATGTAATACAAATAACCTTGTTTTGTTTATCAGATGCCAGAAAACTTAAATTGGTACGTACAGAACGCACCGACTCTGCAAATATGGATTTGGGTTTAACAAGCGCTAAAATTTGTCCGTTATTTTCGTCAATCGGTTCCGGGAATTTGCGGATGATGCCCAATATAGGTACAGAGGTAAGGCTTTCGATAGTTTCTTTATCATAGATGTAAGGATTCATGATCCGGACAACGATAATAAGCCCCAGGCCAATAATTAGCCCCAGAATAATAGCCGAGCGATGTATATTATGCTCATCTGGTGATACCTGGTTAAAATTAGGCTGAGCGGGATCAATAATGGTTGCCCCCGGTAATATACCCGCTCTGCTTATTTGGGCCTCCAGTTTTTTTTCTGATAAAAATGAATACACTTTATCATTGATCTCAAAATCCCGTTGCAGGCTCACCAGGTCGCGCTGGGCGGCGGGCAATGTCATGATGGTTTGATTAACCTGCGAAAGCTGACTATCTAAAAAAGCAATGTTCTTTTCAATCCCCGAACGTAAAACCCTGATATTATTGAGAGCATTCAGTTTTATTTGCAGTACCTGCTGATTGATATCGCGGATAGGTTGCGAATCGCTATTATAAGTTTTTAACAGCGCGTTCCGTTCCTGTATCAAGGCATCCAGTTTTTCAACCATGCCCTGTAATACGTGATTGTCCGAAGCCGCGGTAGTAAAGTTTAAATTGACATTATCTTTTTCCCTCGTGATCTGGTCTTTGAGCTGATCAAGGGCCATCAGCTGGATTTTTAATAATGACTTGTTTGATTCAATATCAGCGGCTTTGGCAACCGAGGTGGTTGAAGCTGAATTTACATCCAGTATTTTTGATTTTTGCTTGTATTTTTCAATGGAGCTTTCCGAGCCCTTAACTTCGGTTGAAAGAAAGGCCAGCTGACTATCAATAAAATCAATCATTTGTGAAGCTGATTGTGCCTTTTGATTACGATCAAAAGTAACATACTCATTCATGATGCTATTGATAATGTCGGCGGCAAACTGAGGATTGGAATCGACCTCCTGCAGGCCAATAATATTGGAGTTTTTTGAAGTTTCACCGGTTGATAGACCCGCTTTTACCCGATCTACATAATCTTCAGGAATATTGAATTTAAATAAGTAAACGGTATTTTTACCCAGTGTTCCCGGATATTTTATGGTGAAGCTGGTAGGACCTATATTTACAGGTGTGTCATAGTTAAATGTATTCTGAGCCTCTTTACCGGCAATTTTGTATGATAGTTCAAATGACCTGTTATTAACAGGTTTAAAACCTATTTGACCATGATAAAAATTTAAACTATCAAACCTGATCAGTTCAATATTCAATGGTTTTGAAGGATAGATCTCAGAAGTACGTACCCGCCCCATGATATAAAAGCTTATCCGGTAATCCAGATCTTTGATAGCGCTGAGGATCAAATTGCGGCTTTGCAATACAGATGTAATGCTTTGTATTTTGGATGGCCCGCGTTCGGGAACAGCCATCACGGTTACCAGATCTGCTATCTCTGTTTTTTTTTCTTCAATTTTTAACGTGCCAGATGATGAATACGTTTTAGGTGTATACCACAGGTAAGTATAAGAGATAAGCACGGCTACACCCACAGAAGCAGCTATCCAATACCAACGGCTCCACAATATTTTAGCGATCTTAAAATAGTCGATCTCCTGGTTAGGCAGTTTTCGCTGAATTTTTTCTGTTTCTTCCATTAGCGATGGGAAAGCGTGAAGATAATTAAGGCAGTGTTCAACAAAAGCAATATCGGCTGTGTGATCACTGACAGATTCTGCAGATTGTCATTCCGGACAGCACGTTTGTTTTGGGCAATATAAATAATATCTCCATTTTGAAGAATAGCACGTGGATCGTTAATGGATTGGATATCCCGGAGATTAATTACCGTTACCTGCGGATTTACCTGATCGCCTCGTATAATATGAATATTTGTTTCATTAGCCTTGTCGGTAAGGCCACCTGCTGCGCCTATCATTTCAACCAGGGTGGTCCTGTCTTTGATTAATGGATAATTTCCCTGTCCTTTTATTTCGCCCAGTAATGTAACCTTCAGGTTCACTATTTTTAGTTCGATGATAGGATCCTTGAGCAGGCTTTTGCGATAAAGTCCCTCTATGAGTTTTGCCGCCTCAGAGCGGGTAAGCCCCACCACTGCCACATGACCAATAACCGGCAGGGCCACGGTACCATCATCCTCAACCTGGAAAGTTTGCCCTGTACCAGTATTGGTGCCTCCGCCAGAGGTAGTACTGGTAGTTACAGGAACTTCGTCAACTATGTACTTTACGTTTTGCAGGTTCCTGATCTGTAATACATCCTGGGGTTTTATGCGGTAGGCAGCCAGAGTTACAGCGGTTTTTTGCGCAGAACTGGTATCCGGACTAATGGTTTTTTGTTCAAAAAGCGATTGGTATTGTTTGCTGGAACAAGATGCTAAAACAAAAATTATCCCGAAAAACAAAAGAGTAAGGGTACAAATACGCATACGGACGAGTAGAAAGCTAAATAACTATATAATTAGGGATTGATTTCAAAAATACATAATTTGCGGGTATATATATTGGTAATTCTTTCCCCACTTGTACGTTTTGAAGCTTTCCCTGGTTACAGTAGTTTATAATGCTCAGGATACCATCAGGCAATGTATCCAATCTGTTATCAGTCAAAACTATTCTAACCTGGAATATATTATTATTGACGGCGGTTCAACAGACAACACACTCCAGATCATCCAAGAATATCATGAGCATATCCAGCTTTTAGTTTCGGAACCGGATAAGGGTATATATGATGCGATGAATAAAGGTATCCGGCTGGCTACGGGCGATATAGTGGGTATGTTAAATGCCGACGATCATTTTGCCGATGATCATGTTTTACAATCAGTAACCGGGATATTTGCACAGCGGGATATCGGGGCATTGTATGGCGATCTGGATATTATTGATCAGTACCATCGCGTTATCCGTAAATGGCGTTCCGGTAAATGTGGCCCTAATTCCTTTAGGCTGGGGTTTATGCCTCCACATCCTACCTTTTATTGCAGGCGCGGTTTATTTGACCAGTTTGGTTTTTACAGTCTTGATCATGGGTCGGCGGCTGATTATGAACTGATGCTTCGGTTGATGTACCGGCACCAGATCAAAAGCTTTCATCTGAAAAAGGTGTTGGTTAACATGCTTGCAGGTGGCATCAGCAGCAAAAATTTAAAGAACAGGATCAGGGCCTGGCAATTTGATCTGCTGGCCATGCGTCAGAATAAACTCCCGTTTCCTGCCCTTGCCCTGGTGCTAAAACCGCTCCGAAAAATAATTCAATTTATTTAACCTCAGGTTAAACCTAAAATTTTCCATACTCGTATAAGTAGTAAAAGCACATTTGTGCCTTTAACCCCAGGCCTCTATGATGGAACTTTTACACTCATATCATTTTCTGTACAATGTTTTAATAGTTGTCATCTCCTTCCTGATCACCTTATTCGCCATACCCTCCATTTTACATGTGGCCCGTGCCCGTCATTTGTATGATGATGTGGGTCATTTTCGCAAACAGCATGACCATGGCATACCGCGTTTGGGCGGTGTGGCCATCTTTGTCAGCTTTATTATTACCACCTTGTTATTCAGTATTATAGATAAAGCCCTGCCCATCAGTTATTTGCTGATAGCCTGTATCATTTTATTTGCTATGGGCTTAAAGGATGATCTTTCAGGGGTAAATTCCAGTACTAAATTCCTGATCCAGTTTATTGTAGCCGCCATACTGGTTTTACTGGGCGACATCCGGATCACCAGTATGTATGGCATCTGGGGTATTTTTAGCTTACCCTATGTGCCCAGCGCTATATTCTCTATTTTATTGATCATGCTGATCATCAATTCATTTAACCTGATAGACGGAATAGACGGCCTTGCTGCCACCACCGGACTGATCGTTAATGGCACGCTTGCTTTGATGTTTCTGTCGATAAGGCAGTACGAGCTGGCAGCTATTTGCCTGGCGATGGTGGGGGCTGTAGCCGGGTTTTTACGCTATAATATCACGCCGGCCAAGATATTCATGGGCGATACAGGTGCTTTACTGATCGGTTTGGTATCGGCAGTGATGGCCATTAAGTATACCGAGATCAGTAAGATCAGCATAGCAGGAGTACCCCATTTGTTTACCGCGCCAGCGCTTACAGTAGCCATACTGATAGGCCCTGTTTTTGATACGCTGCGGGTATTTACATTAAGGATATTAAAAGGGGTATCACCATTTGATGCCGACCGAAACCACATGCATCACCGAATGCTGAAGTTGGGTCTGAACCATTTACAGGCTACCCTGTGCCTGGCAGGTATTAACCTAAGCGCCATTGGTTTTGTATTATTTTTCAGCGATCTGAGCAATACTTTTTTGATCTCGGTTATCCTGTTGATCCCTATCATCTTTAATTGGATGGTCACTTTCTGCATCCGATCCAAGGAACGCTCCAAAGGGCGTGAACAGGTAGTCTGAAACATACACGCTTCATTCAACGATCAGTTCTGTTTACTCATCGGCTGTTTTTGCCTTTGTGTCTAATATCACCGTAAGGATATTAAATACCTTATATATTTAGATAAGGTCTGTTTCAACTGATATTGATTAAAATTTAGCTTTGAAAAAATTTATTCTGTTTTTTGTTTTAGGCTTTGCCGGGTTTATCGCAAAGGCGCAGGACGGATACAACTATTACGAATGGGGTGTTGGGGGCGGTATTGGCTATGGCAGGGCTTATGCCGATACCAAAAGACAGGATTATCACCCTATTTACAACCTCAATATAGCCTATAATTTTAATCCCTACGTACCTATCGCGCTGGAGTATCAGTTTGGTACGCTTTCGGGTGGTGGCCGCAC
>Ga0105239_10001570_pt1 | contig 30170 bp, 22 predicted proteins | sample KBSC44metaG_FD_92761 | JGI IMG/M metagenome (GOLD analysis project Ga0105239, IMG submission 92761) | Corn rhizosphere microbial communities from Kellogg Biological Station, Michigan, USA - KBS C4-4 metaG | ecosystem: Host-associated > Plants > Roots > Rhizosphere > Soil | place: Michigan, USA...
AGCTTTCCATCCGTTCCCACCTCGCGCGCCACGCGCGTTACTTCAGATGCAAAACCACGGAGCTGGTCCACCAAGGTGTTGATCGTATTCTTTAGTTCAAGAATTTCTCCTTTTACGTCTACCGTGATCTTACGGCTAAGGTCACCGTTTGCCACCGCTGTCGTTACCTCCGCGATGTTACGCACTTGGGAAGTTAGGTTAGACGCCATGTTATTTACTGAATCTGCAAGGTCTTTCCAGGTACCTCCCACTCCCGGTACGTCGGCTTGGCCGCCCAGTTTACCTTCGGAACCCACTTCACGCGCCACGCGCGTTACTTCCATGGAGAACAGGTTCAGCTGTTTCACCATGTCGTTCACCTCCTTCGCAATAGTGGCAAATTCACCCTGTAATACGTGACCACCGATCTCAAGGGGCATTTCCTTCGACAGGTTACCCTTGGCCACGGAGCTGATTACATCAGCAATTTCAATGGTGGGATGCACCAGGTCGGAAATAAGGATATTCAGCGATTCAACGCCGGTACGCCATGATCCCATGGCATTAGGCAATTCAATACGCTGATTGAGCCGCCCCTGTTTACCGATGGTATTACCGGCACGGGTAAACTCTGTCATCATTTTTTCGTTGAGTGAAATAATTTCATTCAACGTATCGCATATTTTTCCGCTTATACCTATCTGATCGATAGGCATGCGCACACTAAAATTTCCGTTTTTTACCTGAGTTAATACGTGCAGCAACTCACGGGGATCGAGTATACCGGGATCATGATGCCCGAGTGATCCTTCTTCATCATTAGAAGATCCGTTGACCACTATTTTTTTCGTTTTGAGATCGGCTGATTTGCCATTTGCGGGCAGTACAGCAGTTGTGTTTCGGGGTGTGCGGGTAGTAGTAGGTTTCGAACGCGCCATAATCAGACTATTTTACTATTAGATTTTTGTTTACCTGGATTGGGCCGGTCAGGGATATCACCAGAGGCAATTTACTCCTTCTATTTTGGCCTGAATCATTAACCATGGACTGTACAATGATTCCCTTCTGTCTGACAAACAGTGTTCCGGTTTTTTGATGGCAATTCATACGGTTTTTGTTTCGTTTTAACTCACAAGCAATTATAAAAAACACATATATGTTCCCCACTTTGGCCATAGCGCCCCAAAATGAGTAAAGCGATACCCAAACAATTTTTAGGAAATAACTTTTTTTTCTATATAAGTGCTTTAATTAATTAACAGGCCACGCCACGATAGTTTTAAGTCGTAAGTAGTAGGTAATAAGAAAAAAGTCTTACGATTTATTACTTATTACCTATTACTCATTCCCCGGCTTTCGCCAATGAAAAATTCATAAAAAGAGTGCAGAAGGCAAGGCCGGTTTCCCGGTAAGCAGGTTCCCGTTGTTGTGATTTACCGGAACTACCCGGAAGATTTATTTTACGGGAAAAGAGAAAAAATAATGAAAATAATTTTGCAGGACCTTTACAAGAATTGAAAATTTATTTTTTAGATACTATCTATGCTGGATATTCGAACATGATATACATAGCCATTTAAAAAATGTATTTTTTTACCCTTTTGGCAAAATATTTTCAGCACCGGAATTTGGTTACCTATAATAACTATTCGTACCTTTAGGAAGAAGTGATCAGGTAGTGTTCATAGTTAGATTTCATCCCGCCATAATCCGTCAGGATCTAACAACTGCAAGCTTCGAATTTCAACAACCCAATCTCAGCGATCATCGTCTTAATTTCATAGGATAAGGTTTATTTATGGTATAGATGATATGGTGTTATAAACTCCTGCTGGTAATATGCGCGTATTAATCTGGCCGAACCAGGTTAAGCTATGCATGCTATTGTGAGGGTTTGCATGGCCATCCTCAAACATCTCGCTCCCATTGATTATCATTATGTGGCTGTGTTGATATGCGCTCTACCTTCAGGGGATTACTACGATCTTTCCATCTTTCAGTTTGAAATGCATCCCTGCATACTGCAGCATGCTTAAAACAGAAGACATATTTTCACTTCGTGGAATGGAGCCTGTGAATTTATAATCGGGTATATTTCCTTCATACACTATTTCAACATCATACCAGCGTGCAAGCATACGCATGATGCTTTTAATATCTGCATTTTTGAAAGAATGTAAACCGTTTTTCCAGGCTACGGCCATGTCAGTATCTATGCCGTCGATTATTTTTATTGAATCATTGCGACCGGATGTGGTGGTGGGTAACTGAGCCTGCTGGCCCGGTAATAATAATTTATAGTTGCCAGCTGCTGTTGAGATTGATGTTACAGCAGTGCCGGCAGGCAATGACGCGATCTTTACCTTTCCTTTTATCAGTGTTGTTTTAATAACGTTTTCGTCTTCATAGGCATTTACGTTGAAAATAGTTCCGAGTACTTCTATTCTTCCTCCCACGGTTGTTCCGGCTTTGCCGTTGGCAAGCCTTTGACCGACGGATGCTGCGGATACATCAACTATAAAGGGCTTCTTTTCTTTGCCGGATGAATTGGCAGGAAGTGCATTTACTTCAAAGTACACCTCGCCTGTAACAGCTACGTGTCTTTCATTTCCGGTAAAATGGGTTGGATAGGTTATGGAAGAAGCGGCATTCAACCACACTTTACTGCCATCAGGAAGCACAAGGTGGTATTGTCCGCCACGGGGCGTACTTAAGGTATTGTAGTTGATTTTCTCTAATCGGGTTCCATTTGACGATTCACGATTGCCGATTGCCGATTGATATTCTACTTCACCATTCTGTAACTTTATCACTTTTGCATTTCCTTCTTCGGCAACTGTTCCGTTGGCAGCATTATCAAGATTAATAACATCACCATTGGAAAGTGTCAGTGATGCCCTGTTACCACCGGGTGGTACATTAATAGTGACAGGAATATACTTTTCGTGTGTGCCTTTCTGTTTTTTTCCTGCAATAAAATACCAGGAGGTGAATAATGCCGCCATCAGCAGCAGAGCGGCCACTAAATACGTGGGCCATTGTTTCAGGAGGGAACGGGATGGCATGTGCAGGTTAGCCTGTTCGCTGATCTTTTTCCACCAGCCTTCTGTGTCAACCTGATTAAAAACCAACAGGTCAGCCAGTAACTGCTTTTCATTATTGATCTGATCCTGTATTTGTTTCCACGAAGGGTGCGCGATCATACGGTTATTCAGATCCTGCAATTCATCACCGGTTATTTCCTGTCTTAACTGTTTCAGCAGCAAAGCTGTTACATGCTCAACTTCATCTAATTCTGATAAATTCATTTCAGTATCTGTATGGCCTGACATACCTATAGAAACCAATTTTGGGCGTCTTTCCTTTATGGGAAACGAAAATATTTGGGCGCCGGCGCCTCTTGCAGTAGCGCTAAGAGCAATAAGAGAAAAAAGAGCAATTATCTCTTTTTCTTTTTCTATTCATATACCTCCTTAGCTATGATTATCCGTCATTGCCAGGAAACACAACAGGATAGACAGCATGCCTTTTTTTAACAGATTGGTGCGAATGAGCTGGATGGCTTTGGCGCGTTGCACCCATACCGTATTAATTGAAATGTTAAGCAGGGTGGCTATTTCATCGGCAGATTTCCGTTCATAATAGATGAGCTTGAAAATTTCCCTGCATCGCCGGGGCAACTGTTCAATTTCGTTTTCTACTTCACGTAACACTTCGGCGTGCACCATATGGCTAAGCACATGTTCTTCAGTTTCATCCTGGTTTAGTGCCATTTCTTTTTTTGAAGCGGTCTGGCGTTGTGAAAAGCGCAGGTAGTTAAGGCAGGCGTTGCGGGTGGTGATGTATAAAAACGCTTTGATGTTGGGCAGGGTATCGAAAGATTCATGCCGGTTGATCAGTTTCATAAAACTGTCGGCGGCAATATCTTCCCCTTCTGCGTCATTATCGACCAGACGTTTGGCGAAAAAACAAAGGCTGGGAAAAAACATATCGTACACAGCTCTGAAGGCATGTGTATTTCCGCTTTTAAATTCCTGTAAAAGAGACAGGTCCTGAAATTGATGTTTCATTCCTCTATGGCTTATTACCCTTCCCCAAGGGCTGTTTGTGCAATCCATGGCAGAACGCTCCGTACCGGTAGTAAGGTACCCAATTCACAACGCCTGCGTTCACCGTAAAATCACCTTTTATTGAACTATTTTAACGGTTACAGTACCCCGTATTCGAAATCAGGCAAACATCGGGCGAATATCGAATATTCAGGCTAATGTCCAAAAAAAGTTTAGTAAAAAAATTCCGGTTGCAGTTCCGGCACAATCTGAGAAAGCTTCCAACTCAGTCAGTATCATCTTTTTCTTGTATTACCAGTTTCAGCTTTACGGTATATACCATAAAAAAGTATAATGGTTAACGATAGATACATGATACGTTTAAGACCGCATAAAAAACGGTATGGCTTCCCGTGTTTATACGGACCTACTATCAAAACCTCTTGTTTGGAACGGATACTTTGAATGGTCGGCCCTTCCATAACCCTAAATCGGGTCATGCCTGAACATTGGAGGGGTTGAACAGGGATTAAACAGGGACCAAACAGGGACCAAACAGGGATCAAACGCACACCAAACGCACACCAAACCCAGACTAAAAGCGCACTTTATGTGTATCAAACCTCTGTAAGGCCTTTGTTCAACCTTTGCTTGTACCCTATTAATCCTTTATTTGTACCCTATTAATAACGAACTGGAATTAAAAGAGTTACCTTTTCATTAGGCATTTTACCTTAACATTGTAGTACATTTACCGATACCGTACACGGTTATGCAGGATTCCGAACAATTATACCGTTTATTTCAGGAGACATTTCACAAACACTATGAGCCGCTTTGCAAGTACGCTTTTACCCTTGTAAAAGAAACGCATAGCTGCGAAGATATTGTTCAGGAAATCTTTCTCAGGGTTTGGGAAAAGAAGCAAAATCTGATTGGATCAGACGAACTTACCTGGTATTTATATACAGCCGTTCGCAATAATTGTCTTAGTTTTCTGGAGAAAAAGCAAAAAACCGTTCTGGGTGAGGTAAACGGGCAGGAAATAACGGAAATATCCGAAGAACGGTTCACACCCATTACAAAAGAGGTCGATTTTGATACTTTATTGAATAATGCCCTTGATCATCTGCCACCCAAATGCCGGGAAGTATTTGTTTTAAGCCGGGTGAGCGACATGACCTATAAACAAATCAGCGATTCGCTGGGAATTTCTATTAAAACTGTTGAAAACCAAATGGGGAAGGCGCTTAAAATTCTGCGGGCCTATATCAGGCAAAGGCAGGGTTTATATACCATCGCGTGCCTGATTTTCATGCTGTTAACGTCTTAACATTAAGCCAATGGGAATTGCATTAGTGATATGATTATGTTGGACTTATATAGCAATAATGAATATTTATCAATTTTTCGAAGGCGCGATAGGGGTATTATATAAATTAATGTTTTTATAACAGGATGACGGCTATGAGCAATAATGACAATATAATCAATCTCATTGCAAAACAACTGCATGGGGTGGCTAATGAACAGGAAGCAGCAGAGCTACAGCTCTGGTTGCAATCTGACGCCGCTCACCAGCAGGAGTACGATGAGTTGGTCGTTATCTGGCAAAAAACCGACCCTTTACCGGCTGACCCCCATTTTAATACAGCTCTTGCCTGGCAACAACTGGAAACAAAAATTGCCCGCCCCCGCAAGCAATCAGGTACTGTTATTTCTCTGCTATTTACTATTAAACGTGTAGCTGCCGCAGCTATTATACTCGCTTTAGGCGCAGGTGGTTACTGGTGGTACCAGCACAATCAGTGGCAAACCTTTACAGCCAGCAACAATAATGAGCAGGTTACACTACCCGATCAATCTGTTGTATTATTACGCAAAGGCAGCAGCCTGCAATATCCCAAAAGATTCGACAAAAAAGAACGTTTGGTAAAATTGACCGGCGAAGCCTTCTTTCAGGTACAACACAATGAAGATCAGCCATTCAGAATCACTACCGCCAATGCTGAAGTAGAGGAATTGGGAACTTCTTTCCTGGTTAATTCAGCCAAAACAGAAGATGAAATTGTGGTAGTAACCGGTAAGGTGAATGTAAAAGATAAAAATCAACCTGATAACCAGGTTACGCTGACTCCCGGACAACGTGTTGTATTACAACAGGACCGTTTTTATGAAGATCAGGTAACCGATACGAACTTCTTAGCCTGGAAAACAGGTTTACTCGAATTCAAAGATGCTTCTCTACAGAAAGTACTTCAGGATATCTCCCACTATTACGGCGTTCAGGTAGGTATTGAGCCCGGCCAGGAACGTGCCACGGAATCTTTGAAAGTAACGGTACACTTTGATAACCAGCCCCTAGAGCAGGCCCTGGATGAAATCAAGCTGATCACCGGGTTAAGTATGAAAAAAGAAAAAGATAAAGTGGTATTTTATCAGAAATAAGATAGTTCTTTGTAGTATTCTGACTTAACCAAAATCACAAGAAACAAACATCAAGCTTCAAAAAAGCAACAAAAACTAATCATCAGGTTCCAAAGGAAGCCTTTTGAAACCTGGCATTTTATTTTTGGAGCTTTTATTGAGATTTGATTTTTGATTTTTGGAATTTATATACAGTGAAATACTACTGCATATTGGTTTTTCTTCTGTTTAGTGTACAATTAACCTGGGCGCAGAAGGTTAATTTATTTTCGCGTTCCTATACCCCATCTTTTCAAAAAGGCTCCATCGCAGCATTTCTTGACGATATCAATCAACAGGGACCTGCCATTATAGAATATACTTCCAACTATATAGATACCGGCAAAATCGTTACGCTTACCGGTTCACCCAATACCCTGGGCGCCGTATTGCAACAGGTATTGCAGGACCAGAAGATCAGCGTAGTTGAAAAAAATAACAAACTGATTCTAACTCCCGCCCCTACTCCATTACCCGACGACTTTTTTGTAACCTATTATTCTGTTTATGGCATTATCAAAGAAGCTGTAAGTGGTGAACCGCTGCCAGAAGCTACCATCTGGAATGCGGGTAAACAACATGGCAGTTTTTCAAACGATCATGGTTATTATACATTGCTGCTTCCCCTGGGAAAGAGCATTCTGTATATCTCGTATGCTGGTTACAATACCGAGCGGATTGAGTTTGATGTAAAAGGAACCACACGCGCCGATATTTATCTTACCCCAAAAAGCGATATCGAAAAAGTAACCGTTACTTCTTCTGACTTTAAAGCACCCGAGAAAGAAGATAATAAAGCAACAAAAGAACCCAATTCATATAACATCGTTCTGGGAGAATCTGATGTACTGCGTTCGTTTTACATGGACCCCGGCGTAAAGAATATTCCTGAAATAACAAATGGCATGCTGGTGCGTGGCGGTAGTCCCGATGAAAATGTATTCCTGCTCGATGGCAATACTATTTTTAATCCAACGCACCTGCTGGGAACACTTTCCATCGTAAACCAAACATCGGTGAAATCGATGCAGCTGTACAAGAGTAATTTTCCGGCAAGATATGGAGGCGGTTTATCATCGGTAATTGATGTAATGACGAAAGACGGCAATATGCAGCAATGGCATGGCGAAGCCAACGCAGGTTTGCTGGCAGGTTCGTTTACAATTGAAGGCCCTGTGAAAAAAGACCATTCCTCGGTAATGGTTTCGTTCCGGCAAAGCTGGATAGATCCCATTCTGCGTATGCTGAATTCAGGTATCGGCGTAAATTTTTACGATCTGCACGTTAAGTTCACACAATGGATAGGCAAAAAAGATAAGCTGATGTTCAATGCCTATGCCGGCCACGACCGGTTGCTGCTGCGTCAGAACTATTCCAATAACCAGCAGCAATGGGGTAACAAAGCTATATCACTTGCATGGAACCGCCTGTTGGGGCCGCGTGCATTTGTGAACACATCCGTTAACATCAGCAACTACGATAACCTTGCCGGTTTCAGATATAATTTATACGACAGTACCGGTCACCTTACCCAAAACAAAGTATATAATACTTATTCTTCCATCCGTCATTATAATGTACGTACTACGCTTGAAATATCGGCTTCCAATGCCGTTAAGATCGATGTAGGTGGAAAAGCAGCCTATACCCGCATTCATCCTTTCGATTCAAACGTGAGTGAAGATTTTATTGATAAACCGGGTGATTTCAGCGCTTTTCCGCCGCTGTCGTTCCATGAAGTAGTATTGTTTTATGAAAATGAAATAAGGCCCGATAAACAGTTCTTTTTCCGGCCCGGTATTCATGTATCACATTACTGGTACAACGACTATCAATATACATCATGGCAGCCACGACTATACTCGGTGTATAAGATCGATCAGCACAATCAGGTCGATATGTCGTACAATCACATGACGCAGTATCTGCATCTGGTTACGAATCCCTATATGGGTATCAACAGCGATGCATGGGTACCCAGTACGGCTGAACTGAACCCCGAGGAAAGTGACATGATCAATCTGGGATACACTTATCGCGACAGTAAAAAATTACTGATCGCCGCCGATGTTTATTATAAGCAATTGAAGAACGTTACCAATTATGCCGAAGGACAGAATTTGTTTTTGAATACGGCTGACTGGGGACAAAGTGTACAACTGGGCAAGGGCTGGACGTATGGATTAGAGACAAAAGCAGAAAGGGCCACCGATAAATGGTACCTGCACCTGAGTTACACATTGTCGTGGAACTGGCGTAAGTTCGATGGCATTAATAACGGCGCTAAATTTCCGTTTAAATACGATCGCCGTCATGAGTTGAATGTAGCCGCCACCTGGAAATATAACAAACACTGGAATTTTTCAACCTTCTGGATGTTTGCCACAGGCGATGTATACAGTTTGCCCAATCAGATATACCCTGATTTTGATGATGCGCAACAGATCAGCGATCCGCTGGCTCCCCGTGAATACCGTTTGATCTATCATTCATCGGTTACCAACCGGTATCGCACCCTACCCTATCACCGGCTCGATGTTTCTGCCAGCTATAGCAGTCAATTGTCTAAAAAAATAAACTCCCGGTTAACAGGAGGTGTTTATAATATTTATGGTTCGCCCAGCCAATACGTATATGATCTGGAAGGCACCCTCGGGAAACGATCACTGGTAGTAACTACCAAATATCAGTTTTTTCAGGTTACACCCTATATTTCCTATACCGTGGATTTTTAACAGTGAAATGCCTGACCGCACGATATCATCTTATAAACGGCATTCGCAAAAGCGGATGGGCGATTGCATTGATCGTTCTTCTGGCATCGTGCAAAAAGAACTTTTCCAGCGATCAGTTTGAAGATGATAAGCTGGTAATACTGGCCGAGATTACGGCAGGCGACAGCGTTAAAATTCCCATCGGCAAAACCATCAAGGTTGAAAATGGCAGCCTCATCAGGTTTGAAAAAGTAAACGACGCCTCCGTTACACTAACAGAAGCCAACAGCTCAAGCTGGGTGCTTACGCCAAATTATTCATACCAATACGCCACGAATCCAACTTCGGTATTTACCAACAAAAAGCGCTATAAGGCCAATACCACTTATAAGATCGAGATCAATCATCCCACGCTGGGAATAGTAAAAGCTACGGCCGTTATACCCAATTTTCCGAGATTGATTTCGGTTGATACGGCATCTGCCCAATTTGGAGATAAGGATGTACTGGCCGCCAATATCACCTGGAAGGACTCGCTTGACAAAGAAGAATTTTACATTATCGAGGCGCTGAAAGAACTGGTACGCGTGAACCATTGGTTTATATACCAGGGAAAACGGTATAGCTACGACACGCAACAGGGTAAGGATTTTTATGCGCAGGTAAAAAATACCCCGGGGATCAGGATCCAGAGCGATACTGCAGGATTAAACAAGTTTGTGCGCCTGGACTTGTTTACGAACGATAATAACTCTGAAAACGCCCGGATAGATAAGTTGACCAATCCGTTCAGACGTATCTTTTTCATCGACCAATCGTTCAATGGCGACAACTACACTACTACAGTTTATATCGACAAACAGTTTTTTGTTGATCCCACACAAAAAGGCCGGGTACGGTTACAGTTAAAGTCGGTTGGCAGGGAGTTATATAACTATCTGAAGTTATATGAAAAATATAAGACCGATTTTGGATCCGTTCCTACCAATCAGCTGGTATCTCCAACGGGCAACGTACAAAAGGGTTTAGGCATCTTCGGTGGCTCCGCAAAGAGAGAAAAGATATATTATTTTGATGTGTTGCTTTAGGTTTCACAACTGCTTATTATTTTCTTGTTCTCCGTCAATTCAAAATTTTCGCTTTCCCCATATAGGGGTATTGTTTCTTTTACGGTTTTATAATAGCACGCATCAATAAACCATTACCAGAAAGCAACCACTCCATTAATCCGATAATCCTTGGTTAAGTCACCCTTTTACCCATACACCCATATTTATACTGTATGATGATTGCAGAAGCCCCTGTGATTAACATGCCCTTGGCGCCTGTTAAAAAACTACCCGTGCCTGGCCTGAAAGTAAGCGCGGTAATTATTACACTGAATGAAGAACGGATCATTCAAAAAACGCTCTCGAAGTTATACTGGTGCGATGAAATAGTGATAGTAGACAGCGGTAGCACCGATAATACAATTGCGATTTGCGAACAATTCGATTGTACCATTTATTCAAGAAAGTTTGACGGCTACGGCCCGCAAAAACAATATGCTGTATCGATGGCAAAAAACGACTGGATACTATGCATCGATGCAGATGAAGTATTAACAGATGGACTGATAAAGGAAATCCTCAGCAGTATCAGGAACGATGCGGGTTATGCGGGTTTTTCCTTTCCGATGAATATGGTTTTTCTGAATAAAGAATTCACATTCGGAAGAGAGAGCGGCCGGTATTTTCTCCGTTTATTCAACCGGGAAAAAGGAGGCTTCACCAGTGATAAAGTACATGAGGGTATTCAGATAAACGGGCCCGTTAAAAAATTGAATCATATTATACAGCATTATAGCTACAGCAGTATCAGCCAGTACCTCGAAAAACTAAACCGTTATTCAACTTACTCGGCTGAAATGGCTTTTAAGAAAGGAAAAAACAAATCGCTGCTGGCTGTACTTTTTGCCATACCCTATAACTTTTTTAAATACTACCTGCTTGAAAGAAACTTTCTGAATGGCGCGAAAGGTTTTTACTGGTCGGTTTTTTCAGCATGGTATCATTTTGCGAAATACCTTAAAATAAAAGAACTGCATCAAATAAAATTACAAAAGGCAAATAGCAAGTTCCAAATAAAGCATGGTGGCAGTGAGCAACTGGAATTTGAGATTTGATTTTTAGATTATGTTTAAATTCTTTTTCAAAACTACATCGCCCCTACGGGTGTTGATGTACCATAAAATATCGGCTGATGGATACAACGATTATTTAACCGTTCCCGCAGCTGCCCTCGAAGCACAATTCAAATATCTCGTAAACGAGAATTATTCTCCCATTTCATTCAGTGATCTGGTTAAACACGTGCGTTGTGGAAAAACGCTACCCGCTAAACCCGTTTTAATTACATTCGACGACGGGTATCGCGACAATTACACCGTTATGTATCCATTGCTAAAAAAATATGGCATGAAGGCCAATATTTTTTTAGTTCCTTCTTTTCTGGAACAACAGGGATCTGCAGCAAACGGCGAAGAATACCTTAGCCTGCATGATATTCAGGCGATGGACAGGCAATTGGTTGAATACGGTCTTCACTCCTTCGACCATAAAAGCTATAAAATGCTTTCTGCAGCAGAAATAGATATGGACATTGCCAAAACGAAAGCACGGCTTATTACCATGAACATTCCTTTTCAGCCATGTCTTGCATTTCCCTACGGTGCATTTCCAAAAAGAAACCCTGCAAAACTGGCAGCATTCTTTAATGTTCTTACAGAAAACAAGGTTGCGTTGGCGTTTCGCATAGGCAACCGGTTAAACGAGCTGCCGCTGGAAAATCCATTACTCATTCAACGCCTCGATATTCGTGGTAATGATCCTTTTGAAAAGTTTACATCGTTATTGCGGAGAGGAAAAAGTATCATGGATAAAGTATAAGTAATTTTCGCCGATGATGTCTTCGCTGAATGGGCCGGACTCACCGGATTAACTATGATGATACTTTTCATTGCGAAGAATGGTGCAGGCCCTGTACAGTTGCTCGGCTAATATTAATCGCACCAACTGGTGTGGGAATACGAGTTTTGATAATGACCATTGAAAGTTGGCTCTTTTAAAAACGGCATCATCAACACCGTAAGCACCTCCTATAAGAAACACAATCGTTTTAACGCTTTCGTTGGCGCGGGACTGTATAAACTCTGCCAATCCTTCTGAAGTGAGTGAGCGGCCGCGTTCATCTAACAGTATGAGGTAATCTTCTTTTTTTAACCATTCCAGAATAGTTTCTCCCTCCTTCTTCTTCAGATCCATTTCGCTGAGCATACCGGCATTTTTAGGTGTGGGAATAATGTTCCATTCAACCGAAAAATATTTGGATATGCGGTTGGTGAAATCTTCAATTCCTTCTTTTACATAGGGCTCATGGTTTTTACCGATTGACCAGCATTGAATTTTCATAACAGATGAATATTACACAAATTTGGCTTATTTAATGCATCTGACCAAACTCCCGGAACTTAAGCCGCCGGGCTATAAAAAAAACCTCCCGAAAGGGAGGCTTTTTTCTGATGTGGACGACTGAAAACAAACAATACACTACAACTTAAAAAATACTTTTTTCCGGTACAGGAAATCAAGCATGAGGTACTCCAGTGCAAAAATGGATAAAGAAGTACAGATCAGTTGTAGTGTTGTATTCATGTTTAAAAGGGACAGTAAGCCGCCTGTTATGGCGCCTACATAATCATTGAACCAGCGCCCGCCAACTATTTCAAAAAACAAATAAATGAAGATTGAATTCATGGCGAACACTAAAAAGAAACGAGGGTTTATTTTGGTTTTTCTGATATCAATAAACCAGTAAAAAAAAGTAAGCGTAAGCAAACACCATCCCAAAGAAGCAAGCACAAAGGAACTGGTGGCTATTCTCTTTATTATAGGTGTAATACCCAACGCATCTATTCCAAAACCTAAAACCAAAGAAATGATGCCACCGGTTAACAGCGTTTTCAATTTATGCCTGGCGTCGCTTAACAATAACTTGCCAACGGTTGCTCCTATCAGCGTATGAACTGTAGTGGGAAGACAATTGATAGCTACCCAGCCCTTCTTATTTATTTTATTCATCAGTATCAGGTCCATGTAATTACCAAAGTTGTGCTGGTCGGTAAAAGGCTCGCTAAAACCCGGCACATGTACGCCCCTATACAATAATTCTGTTAATAATAGAATGCCGATACAAAAAACGATGTGATAAACAGGCCGCCATTCGAAAACAAGAAAGGTTACAAGCGTGGTAAATGCCAATTGCGTTAATACATCCCACAGTTCAAAAGATAAACCGGTGCGTCGAACGGCATAATCAAGCACACCCCAAAAGAAAAGCCAGAACGACCGTTTTAATACTTTACGGCAACGTTGCGACCAGGTAAATCCATCCTGCTTTTGTCGCGTTAAGGAGAACGCCATCGCCACCCCGGCAATAAACATAAAGCCGGGTTGTATCAGATCCCAAAAACGCAGTCCGTGCCAGGGATGATGATCGAACTGCAGCATCAGGTTTTCAAAAACAGTTCCCTGTGAGGCAGTTGATAAATGATCAAATAAGCGGGTACTTTCCAGCGTGAGCAATACCATAATAAACCCGCGCATAAGGTCTAAAGACAATAACCGTTGCGAGCCTTTTGTGGCAACTGCCGGCATGGGTGCAGTTCTTTTTTCATCGCCTGGAACGGGAGCAGGTTGATTGGGTATAACGCTTTCCATATAGTTTTTCTTTCTATGTTTGAGCGGAAAACATCCTAATGGCATACGGTGTATGCTTGTGCATCAGGATAACTAAAGCTATTATTTACTTTCCATCTTCCCTTATAAATTTTGGTCCCGCTTTCCTGATAAACGGGCGTCAGGTTAGTGATGTCGTCAATTTCATCATTCCACCACATTGAATCGTTGAGACATTTTTGTACAACGGTTTTATAACCTGCGGGGCCTGAGCTGATGCTTTTAATACCTGCCAGGTCTTTAATATATCTGAACATACTGTCTTTCGGCTGGTGAAGAATAACATTTTTAACATCAACATACCAAACCTTACCTCCTGTTGAAAGGTGTAAAGAATCTTTTCCATATACAGGGAACAGTTCATGGGCATTACCCGGTTGAACCGGCAAAAAAACACTATCCACAGCGTTTAACATTGGCGACGTACAATTAAAATTATAGGTAATCTTTCTCAGCACGGTTGTTCCTGCAGCCCACAGGCAATTACGGGTTCTGTCCCACACGCAATTGTGTACACCGGGAAATGGCATTGCTTTTCTGTATACATTATTCGGGAAGTTGGAGGCGCCTACTGAAAATACAACGAGCGAATCGGTGCTTCCATTTGTGGCAGGGCCTATACAGGCAGCTACCAGATTGCCATCGGGTAAAATTTCTACTGAATGAATATTAGCGGAATAATGCGCATAGAATACAGCCGTTTTATCGCTGATGCGAACAATGGCTACGCCCCCACCCTGACCGCATATTATCACATGCGATTGGTTGAATACGGGCTTTATATCATTGGGACCATCGAACCATGAAACTGCAGAAGCGGGAATGTTATTATTAATGCCCGCCTTCCATGTCCACCACCAAACATTTTGTGTAACATTTACAAAGCCGTATCTGTTTTGCGATTGTTCGGTAAGGAACATGTATTGATCAGATGCAGTAGTACTTTCAGTAAATGCATCTTTTGAAACAACAGACTTTGCTGTTGAGGCGTCTTTTTTACATGCGGCCAAAAGAATGACCACACTGGAAAGCAGTGCTAAAATTCTCATACAGTTTGATTTGATTTTGGTTTGTGAGAGTTATTTTAGTCCCGAGCCCTCAATAGTTGGGGTTTTGATCGAGATTATGGTTTACATCTCTTTGCGTTTGCGGAATGGGCCACCAGTAGTCGCGGTCACGATTAAAGCTGCGGGTTAGGATTGCCTGATTTTGCGAATTATAAATAGTAACGTTCATTACCTGCTCTGCCGTTTTCCAGCGTCTGATATCGGTATAATAAAAACCTTCCAACGCCAGCTCCATTCTTCTTTCATGCCGTATAAAATCCCTCATCTGCGATTGTGATAATCCGGCTGGTACCTGATAAGGATTTAACCCTGCCCGTTGTCTTATTAAATTAAGCGCGTTGTATATAGAAGCATCGGGCCCCTGTGCCTCATTCTGTGCTTCGGCATACATCAGTAATACATCGGCATATCTGATGACCATATAGTTGGTTTCAGATTTAAAGCCCTGATTAATTAAATTACTGTTGGCCTCTTTATCGTAGATGCTGTATTTCTTTACGCCATATCCGGTAATTTTAAACGGACTGGTGGCAGTAGTTACGGTGCCTATATAAGTATCACCGGGATATACTATTGTCTGATACATTCTGGGATCGCGGTTATCGTACGGTTTTGTTGCATCATACAATGGCGACTGGGCAGGGGGCAAACCATCTTTCATATCATAGGCATCGATAAGATCACGCAAAGGGGCATTTGTATTATACTGCCGGTCGATAAGATCAAAAGAGTTGCCGAGCTCAGGAATTTTAAATTCCACGTCAAACACAGACTCCTGGCTGTTTTCATTGGCAGGAAGAAATAAAGAACGATAATTGGGAAATAGTCCGTACCCAAATGCAGTAGCCGAATCAATTACCACTTTAGCGGCAGCAGCGGCCAGTTTCCATTTGTTGATATCGTTAGTTGTGTTATTCAATGGACTGGCTTCAAACAATAGTACCCGAGCTTTTAAAGCCAACGCGGCTCCTTTTGTAGCGCGGCCTTTATCGGCGCTTCCATATTTGGTGGGAAGAACGGCGGCAGCATCTTCAAGATCTTTCAGTACCTGTTGTACTACGTCAGTTCTTGGGTTGCGTGGCAATTGTCCCTGCGATTGCAGATCAGGAGCATCCAGTATGAGAGGAACGCCGCCATAGTACATTTCAAGTAGCGAATAATATAAAGCACGCAGGAATTTGGCTTCTGCCTTCATTCTTGTTTTCAATGCATCATCCATAGGAACGGGATCAACCTTCGCGAGAAATGTATTGCAACGACCTATACCTGCATAGCAATCTCTCCAGCGGGTACTGATAATACCGGCATCTATAGTTCCTGTACCAGCATTGTCGGCAGTTTGGGTACCTAGTGCAATCAGTGAAAATCCATTTGAGTTGCCATAGTCATATGCATTGGGCGTAGCTGCATCTTCCCACAAAACAGTGGCGTTGCCGCCATATACTCCGGCATTACGCAAAGCTGCATAGCAACCGGTTAAACCTGCGGTGGCATTTTTTTCGGTAGTCCAGTATGTTTCTTCGGTATATCTGTCGAGCGGCTGGGTATCGAGTTCATTTTTTGAACAACCACATATAGCAAGGATGCTCAAAAACACAAGCAATTTCTTTTCCATATACTTTTAATTGGAAGTTTTGATTAATCAGAAGGTTACGTTTGCGCCAAAACTGTAGGTTTTGAGCGTGGGGTACTCGTAATAGGTATCTCCGGTAATATCCTTCTCCGGATCAAAATCTTTGAACTTTGAGATGGTAAGAATATTATTGGCATTTACAAATACACTGATCTTTTTGGCTGTAATGCTGTGTAACCATTTAGCCGGCAGATCATACTTTAACTGAAGGTCTTTTAACCGCAGGTACGATCCGTCTTTTAACCAGAAGGTAGAAGGCTGATAGTTTTCTGTAGCGCCGGTAGCCGTAGTTAAAATAGGCAGTTTAGCGTTGGGGTTATCGGGCGTCCATGAATCGGTAACCCAGTTTTTGGTTACACCGGCGCCATTATTAAAAGGAGATGCGAGGTTAGCGGTAGGATACAAACTAATACCCTGCACACCCTGAAACACTGCATTTAAAGTAAGCCCTTCATAGGAGAAATTGAAAGAAAATCCATAGTTGTATTTAGGTATAGAGCTGCCGGTAATAATGCGATCGTCGCCTGTTATTTTACCATCTTTATTCAAATCGGCATATTTGATATAACCGGGTTTAACAGCATTGCTGAGATGGGCAGAGTTATCAACCTCCTGCTGAGTTTGATAAATGCCTTCTGCCTGATATAGATAATACGCATCTATAGGAGATCCTTCTTTTGTAATACGGCGGGTGCCGATGATGGTTTCTCCGTTTAAGTTAACCACCCTATTTTTTACATAGCTCACCTGTGCATTTATGGCATATTTAAACTTGCCTACAGCATCCTGATAGCCCAGCGCTATTTCATAACCTTTGTTATCAACGGAGCCCACATTTTTGGCAGGGCCCGATAAACCACCTACCTGCTGAGGAATAGCAACGGTTCTTAAAATATCAGAAGTACGTTTCTGGAAGATGTCAAAAGAGGCATTCAGCTTTCCGTTCCATAAACTGATATCAACACCTCCGTTATAGGTAGTTGTTTTTTCCCACGTAATAGTGGGATCGTTGTATTTTGCTACGGCCGCACCGGGCACAACAGCATTGTTGAAGGTATAATCATAACCGAGGTTTACTGTATTCAGATAGCTGTACAGCGGAACAGCCTGATTACCGAGTTTGCCCCATGATGCACGCAGCTTTAACAGACTGATTATACGGGAATGAAAAAAGTCTTCCCTGTCAATTCTCCAACCTGCAGAAAGAGAAGGGAAAGAGCCCCATCTTCTGCCTGCGGCAAAGCGTGAAGATCCATCAGCACGTACAATGCCTTCGAGCAGGTATTTATCATCAAAACTATAATTCAGTCTGCCAAAATAAGAAAGCAGGATATCACGCGTAGATGATCCGGATACAGATGGATTTACCGAACCGGCATTCAGATCGGTAAGGGTATTATCAAAATACCCTTCAATATGGGCCTGAAAATTATTTACGTCATAACGGTTGTAACTCTGACCGGCAATCACAGAAACCTTGTGCCGTTCGGCAAATGTTTTAGTCCAGTTGAGCGTTTGATATAAAGTAAGGTTTAAATTATTTGCATCGTAATTATTGGAAGCGGGAATGATATTGTAATTATTGGGAACACCGGTTTTGGGATTATAGGTCACCACATAAGGAACAAACCATTTGGCAAAACCATCTTCCTTATCAACGGCAAAGTTTACATTGTATACCAGATTAAAAGGCAAAGTGTATTCTGCAGACACTTTGGCCAGGGTACGTTCGGTGCGGTGATCATTACTTCCTTCTTTCAGTAACATGATAGGGTTTTCAATAGTGTTTCTGCCGGGTGTGGTGAAAACACTGCTGCCATATCTGCCATCTGCCGTATAAGGCGTAAAGATCGGAAGCACACGCATTAACCGGGTGAAATAATAATTGGTAGCACTGGGTGAACCGAATGGAGGTTCAGTATAAGTGCGGTAATTACCGATAATGTTGGCGCTTATTTTTAATTTATCGGTTAGATTGGCCTGAACATTTACATTTAATGTATAACGGTTGGCATGGTTGGCGGCGATTAAAATTCCGTCCTGGTCCATGTACCCCAATCCGATATTATATACCACTTTATCACTGCCACCCGAAAGACGCAGATTATGCTGTTGAAGCATCCCATTCTTAAGCACCTGATCAAACCAGTTTATATTGGGATAGCTGTAGGGATCGGTGGCCATGCCATTTTTATATTCATCAATTTGTGCCGGTGAGTAATCAACAGCACCTGGCGCCTTGCCTTCATTGATCAACGCCTGATCTTTCATTTGCATATACAGAATGGGGTCCCATACTACATCGGGCAGATAGGTGGCTTTTTGTATGCCGTATGAATAACTGTAATTAATTTCTGCTTTTTGTTTTTTACCTGTTTTGGTAGTAATTAAAATTACACCGTTGGCGCCCCTTGAACCGTAGATGGCAGCAGCGGCATCTTTCAAAACAGAAATGCTTTCAATGAAGTTGGGATCAATTTCATTAAGATTATACTCAATGCCGTCTACCAGTACCAACGGATCGTTATTGTTTAAAGTACCAACGCCCCTTATACGGATATTGGCAACATCCTGCCCGGGTTTACTACCGGCCTGATTCACCCATAAACCTGAAACACCATGCAATGCCTGACTGGCATTGGTAACAGGCGTATTTTCCTTATCACGCATATTTAGGGTAGCTACAGAACCGGTAAGGTTCACTTTCTTTTGGGTACCATAGCCTACCACTACTACGGAATTGAGATTTTCTTCTACGCTTTTTAATTCAATATTTAACAGAGTAGCAGTGCCAATAGTAATTTCTTCTGTTAAATAGCCTACAGATGAAACAACCAGCGTTTGGCCTTTACCGGCCGCGATAGAAAATTCACCCTGATCGTTTGTTGTGGTGCCCTGCACAGCATTCTTAACTGAAACAGTAGCATTTTTAACAGGCGTATGATCTGTACTGTTAAAAACTTTTCCTGTAATACGTTGCTGGGCGAGTGAGAGTAAAGGGGAAAGAACAATTAAAAGTAAAACGTACACACGTTTATTGCACTTGTATACCATACAGCAAGTTTTGGTTTGTAAATGTTTCGGTTACTAAAGTGAATATAATTTGCAACTAAAAAAACAGGAGAAGGAAGGATAGCAGGTCATCTTGCAAATGCAACCGTTTGAAAGTTTCACATCAAACGGTTGCTTATTTTATTCACATTCTTTTTTTAGATGGCGCAATTCCGTAAAATCGGACAGGCAAAAAAACGCACCTTCTTAATAAGCGATTTCCACAGTTGTTTTATAGATCGCTTCATTGTAAATATTAGCGAGCATGAAGTGGGCAAGATCAGCGCGTGAAATAGTAGTAGCGCCTTTTAAAACATGGTTTGCGGCAAAGCGGTAAACACCTGTTACGCTCTTGTCAACAAGGCGTGGAGGGCGCATAATTGTCCAGTTAAGATCGGTTTGTTTTATTATTTCTTCCATGCGCCACAGATCGGCAAACGGGTTTTTCAGGATCTTCTGGAGAATATTCTTTGTAAAGAACCTGACAAAAACATTGTGCGTTGGGTTCACTTCAAGTCCTGAAGCAGAGATGAAGAAAACGCGGTTCGCTCCTGTTCGTTGCATGGCGCCGATAAGATTTTTGTTACCTAGCGAATACAACACTGTTTTTTTGGTGGTATTTCTGCCTATGGCAGATATCACCACATCTTTATGCTGCAAATGCTTCTCCCACATTACCGGGTTCATAATATCACCTTTTACCACTTCAAGGTTGGGATGTGTAATAGTGAGGTTAGCGGGCGTGCGTAAAACAGCTGTAACGGTATGGCCCTGTTGTAAAGCCTGTTCTATTACCTGCCTGCCAATGCCGCCATTGGCGCCTAACACCAATACACGGACAGGCGATATGTTTTTATCGCTATTCATATGTTGATTATTTGGTTTTTTATAAAAATATCCGCCTGCGGCGGATAAGGAATACAATTTTGCCACGGATGGCACAGATGAACACGGATATTTTTATTATTTTTCTACAACCTTTTCGAACATTCAGAAGGTAACTATTAATTATGAGGCTTTATGTATTTCATCTGTGTTCATCGGTGCCATCCGTGGCAAAAAACCGCCGAAGGCGGAACACTTCTCTTCGTGGCTATACGTGTTAATTGAACTTAAAAATGCTTAAGGTGAAAATGGTAATGAAGAATACAATCTGAAGTACATGTACAACCGTGATGTTGCCTTTGAGCGCCGACAGTTTCGATAATGCGCTCTGGCCTGCTGACTCTTCGGCCATATATTTTTTTAACCGGTTGCCCAAACGTCTTCTTATTGCCAATCCGTTAATGATGATCAGCAACAGGAAGATCATTTTTATCCTGAACCATGTTTGTGCGCCCCAGATCTGATGCATATACACCATCATGGTTATACCGGATAAAAGTATGAGGCCCATGCCTATGCCCATGAAGCGCTGTAACCGGTACAGCATATCGCCAATAACAAAGCCTTTTGTTTTATCAACCGGATAAACTTTCCAGAACTGGCGAAAAGTTGCAAAGTCAATAAATGTAGCTCCGGCCATCAGGGTAATGCCGACTACGTGGACCACCAGGGCCGAGTCGTAAACAGTAATGTTCATAGCTAAAAGTTTTTTCGTTTATAGAGCGTGTTTAACAGCAAGACGATCCTGCTTATGTAAATATTGTATGCTGGTAGCAACAAGAATAAAATCAACTGATACGAAGATGATCTTTGAAAGCGGATCGCCACTGCATATATGAGCAATCAGTCCGGATAACATTGAGATGCAAAAACCTGCATACACCCATTCCCTTACGCGTAAGGACACCTGTGGAATGAGAAGCGCGATAGCCCCGATAACTTTTGCAATAACCAGTTCAATTCTGAAGTAATCAGGAAATCCCAGCAGCCTTATTCCTTCTGGCTGAGACCAGGTATAATAAGCGCTGAAAAGCATAAAAAAAACGAGAAATCCTTTGGCCAGCCAATACAATCTTTTGCGTTTTTTCTGAAGTTCCATAAATCAGCATTTATTTCGTTTTCGTTGTTTACATAACAAATATATTACGTTTTCGATATAAACTACAGCAATCCCGATGTATTTTTTATACATTTGCTTCGTTACTGAACTAAATCATTATGAATAAAACAGTTGCACTGGTAAATGAATGGGCGGCATTTGAGGAAAGGCATCCTGATGGAAATCTGGAAGATTTTTGCAGACATTACCTTGCCCGCAAAAACGAGCAAAAGGTAAAAGGCAGGTTGGTAGGCGGCGTAATTCCTGGTTTTAATTCGGGCTTGCTATTAAAGATCATCGGCAGAATCAGTAAACTGAATATGTGGTATGCCAATATAGCGCTTAAAGGAACGGAGCTGAATCAGATAGAAGAGTTTGGGGTATTGGTAACTATCAGACAGGAAAAGAATCCACGGAAAACAGAAGTGATCTATGCCAACCTGTTTGAATTGTCGAGCGGCACCGATATGCTTAACCGTTTGATAAAAAGAAATCTGGTTAGGGAATACGACGATAAGGAAGACAAACGATCAAAGCGGCTTGAGCTTACTGCCAAAGGTGAAAAGGTGGTAGAGCAATGTACAGAAAGAATTAAAAAGAATGCTACGCTAATGGCCCATGATCTTTCAGAAGATGATAAAGAGTTATGCATTCAGCTTTTAAAAGGTCTTGAAATAAAATTCTCCTCGTTATGGCTGCAGCACAGAGGTAAATCATTTGAAGAAATATACAGCTCACTGGTAAAGGAAGAACCTAAACCGGCAGCTAAAAAGAAGCAATTATAGCGTTCTTCAGGCGTGCGACAGTTTAGGTGTGTCACGGTCGAAGAACTATGACACACCCGACTGTTACGCGCTTACTCTGTTCTTAAACTGTTGACCGGATTGGCCATGGCTGCTTTTATGGCGGTATAAGCAACCGTTAGCCATGCAATACCTAATGAGCTTAAAATAGTAGCAGCAAAAAAACCTATGCCTATCATGATACGATAGGTATACTGCTGTAGCCACTGATGCATAAAATACCAGGCTATGGGAGATGCCACCAGAAAAGCAATGGCAATCAGAATGGTAAATTCTTTAGATAACATCACCACCAGATCGCGTACCGGAGCACCAAGTACTTTACGTATACCAATTTCTTTTTTACGTTGTACAGCCATGAATGCAATCAGCCCGTATAAACCCAGACAGGAAATAAAAATGGCAATGGCCGAAAATATTTTATACAGTTGTGCAAGCTCATTTTCCTGCGTGTAGAACTTTTCAACGGTTTGATCAATAAAATTATATTCAAATATAAAATCAGAGAAGTTTCTATTCCACAAAGCTTGCATGACAGCAATGGTTGTTTTTGCTTTTTTCAAATTTAATTTAATATTCACCATACTATAGCCGTCTTTGATAGTAGTTAGTACTACCGGTGCGATTGGATCACGTAAAGAGTTTACGTGAAAATCTTTTACAACGCCCACAATGGGAGCAGTTTTGCCGTTTACATTTACCAGTGTTCCAATAGCATCGGCAGGGTGTTGAATACCTAATTGCTTTACCACGGTTTCATTTACTACAAATTCACGTACGGTATCTGACGGGAAATAAATTCTGCCCGCTGCCAACTGCAGATTGTACAATTTGAAATACTCTATATCTGCCGGCTTCATAGTAGCAATCATATCAGCACTATTGCTATGATTAGAAAGTTTTTTCAAATCAGTATACCAACCTCCACCACCGATAGGTGCAAATACGCTGAAGCTTATATCTTCAATACCTGGTAATTTCACTAATTCGTTTCGCACCAAATCGTATTTTGTACGACTAAGACTATCGTCGGGCATCCTTGCTGTAATAATCGCTTCTTTATTAAAACCCATATTGGCTGTTCGAAAGTAGTTCATCTGCGAGGCTACCACGAGCGTACCTATAATAAGTACCTGTGCAATCAGAAACTGAAAAGCGACCAGCCCACGACGAAAATAAACGCCTCCCTTATTTTTTGTAGTAAGGGTGTTTTTAAAAACATGTACAGGCTTAAATCCAGACAATACGAGGGCCGGATAAAAGCCTGATAATAAAGTAACACCCAATAAAGCTGCGAGCAGGATCAGTATTATTTTTGTGCTGTATAGATCATGCGTTGACAAATGTATATCGAGCAGGTTATTCAGCGGTATCAGGCAGATGAATGCAATAATAACAGCGCCTGCTAAAGCAATAAAAACAATAGTACCGGTTTCTCCCAAAAACTGTAATACTAATTGCGACCTGTTACCACCCAATACTTTTCTTACTCCAACCTCACGGGAACGGTTAATAGCCTGTGCCGTTGTAAGGTTGATGAAATTTACACAGGCAATGATCAGCAGAAATAATCCGATCAAACTTAATGCAAGGATAAGGTCTTTACTGAATGTGCGAAAGTTGAAATTACCCCAGCGCTCATCGTAATGCATTTCATTCAATGGCTGCAATATAAGGTCGTAATTGGGGTTAACGGCCTTAATATGTTTATCGACAAAACCGGTCAGTAACTTATCGAACTGTTGTTTGGAGGTACCGGCAGGCAACTGCACAAAACAATAATTCATATCGGAGATACCGCCCCAGTCCAAATCCCGGCCCTTTGTAAGTGTGGTATAGGAAAGTACTATCCCAAGCGGGAAATCGGTATTGGCAGGAGGATTATTAAGAATGCCGGTTACTTTAAAAGGAAGTCCGAACGTTTTAAAAGTTTTGCCCATGGCTATTTTCCAGTCACCAAAGAACTTTGTGGCCATATCTTTGGTCAGAAGGGCCGTATTTGGCTCACTGATAGCGTTGGCAATATTGCCTGCCGCCAATGGAAAATTGAACATGCTAAAAAATTGCGGCTCTGCCAAAAACACGCCTCCCTCCTTAAATTTTTTAAGAGTCGAGCCATCTGCTGCCGTTACATTTACCTGTGTTTCGCCCATTCCCATGATGGCGGCAGCATTTGGCAATTGTGGAAAGTCAAGACGCAATTGCAATGACACAGGTATTGGAACCCCTACCCTGAATTCTCCAAGGCGGTCATGTGTTCCGGGCCGTAAAATCCTGTAAATACTGTTACCCTTCGGATGAAAATTATCAAAGCTCTGCTCATATTGAATTACCAGAAAGATCATGAGAAAGGCTGCCAATCCCACCATTAACCCCGCCACATTGATAACCGAATTGCCCGCATGTCTTCTTAAATTTCTAAGCGCTGTTTTGAAGTAATTTTTGAACATACAATAAAGTATTTAGTAGCAGAATATATTGCTTTAAAAGGCTGGCTTTTGGCGGCAACCTGATGACACCTTATTTGCTTTATCCCTTTTATAACAGAAGAAGTTGGAGTATAGTACAATTTCGAAATGACCGGTACTATACATTTTCCCCAACAGCTATGCCAATTGCAAAAGCCTTTACCGGCAAAGGTTTCAGAAAAACACAGCCTGTAAACTGTACGAAAACGAACAGTTCACTGTCCGGAAATCTGCCCTGGTATTGAATAATTGAGATGTTGTACGGCCGGAACATGCGATTGAATGAGCCGGTACCCTGCCCCATGGCCAGGTGGCTATTTTCCCCGGTGTTCATGGCGAATGCATTGGAGATATTTGTTCGCCTGATAAAACAGCAAAATATCAGACATGGTAACCACTCTGATAGAAGACTTTCTTACAAAATAAAAAAGACCCGGTGTAGACACATCGGGACTTTTGGTTAAGGCTCTGATTAGTAGCTTTATTAAAACAGTTGAGGGGTGCATTTTGACTAAAGTGATTTCACCTATTTTTCTATAGAACCAGTTACTTTACCGTTTTTTTGAACAGGCCCGGTTACCATATACGGCCGCATCATATGCAAAAGCGATTTTGTTCCATCTGCCTTCATAAGTGTCGGTTTGGGAATAACAGGCACGCCCATCGAAAGAAAAAACCATTCAACCATTTTTCTGCCCTTTTGAATGGTCCATTGTCGTAAGTTCCTTACAAATATTATCCTGATATGAGACAAATTGTTGTTGGCCTGGCAACGCTGCTGCTCACTGCTTCGGGGCAGGCGCAGATCGATGCGGGGCTGTTCATGTTTCCCGATGTATCGAAAGATCAGATTGTATTTAGCTATGCAAATGATCTTTGGCTGGTTCCCAAAGATGGGGGTACAGCCATCAAGCTCAGCTCTCCTCCCGGTGTAGAGATCTTTCCCAAATTTTCTCCCGATGGAAAAAGCATTGCCTTTACCGGTAATTATGATGGCAACCGCGATGTATATGTGTTACCGGCATCAGGCGGCGTACCGGTTCGTTTGACCTCGCACGGGTATCCTGACAGGGTTGTTGACTGGACCATCGACGGTAAAAGAGTATTATTTGCTTCAGCCAGAGAAAGCGGCAAAGCAAGGTTCAACCAGTTTTACACCGTTTCATCTTCGGGCGGCCCTGCAGAAAAACTGCCCATAGCCTATGGAGAATACGCCTCCTACTCCCCCGATGGCAAAGAGCTGGCGCTGGTTTTCCGCACACAGGTAGGCCGTAACTGGAAACGCTACCGTGGCGGCTGGAAAGCTGATATGCATATTTTTAATCTGCAAAACCTGAAGGATGAAAACCTGTCATTACCTGAAGATGCCGGCAGTGAATTTCCTATGTGGAGCGGTAATTCGATCTACTTCCTGAGTGACCGGGGGCCCGAATTACGGATGAACCTCTGGCGTTATGATATCTCTTCAAAAAAATACGAGCAGGTTACCAAATTTACCGATTACGATGTTCACTTCCCCTCTATGGGCCCTGATGACATCGTATTTGAAGCCGGCGGTAAACTATACCTTTTCAATATTTCTTCTCAAAAACAAAAAGAGGTAAAAGTGAACCTGGTGACTGACCGCGCCATGGTAAAACCCAAAATTGAATCGGCTGAAAGCCTGATCCAGTTTGCGAGTATCAGTCCGGATGGCAACCGCGCCCTGTTCCAGGCAAGAGGTGATATTTTTTCGGTTCCTGCCGAAAATGGTTATGTAAAAGATCTTACCCGTACTTCCGGTGCAGCCGAACGCTACCCAATGTGGTCGCCCGACGGAAGATCAATCGCTTATTGGAGCGATGCTTCCGGTGAATACGAGTTATATGTTATGCAGGCAGACAAAGAAGGATCAGCTAAAAAACTAACCAGCTATGGCCCTGGCTACCGGTACGATGTAGTATGGTCGCCTGATAGCAAAAAGCTTTCCTTTATAGATAAGGCTATGCGTATTCAGGTGTACGACCTTACTACCAACGAAACTACTGTAGTAGACAAAGCAATGCGGTGGATGCATGGCAATCTGCAGGGATTTTCCAGCTGCTGGTCACCCGATAGCCGCTGGCTGGCTTATCCCCGTGATCTGGAGAACTACCACGAGGCTATTTTCATTTATGATCATACTTCTAAGAAATCAAAACAGGTTACCAGTGGCTTTTACGATTGTACGAAGCCTGTTTTTGACCCTGAGGGAAAGTATTTGTACATTTTCACCAGTCAGAGCTTTAATCCGGTATACAGCGATCTTGACAATACATTCACTTATCCCAATACCAGGAACCTTGCGGCCATTGCCCTGAGAAAAAACGTCCCTGCTTTACTGGCGCCCAAAAACGATACCGTGGCCATCAGTGAAGGAGAAGTAAAACCCGAAACACCTGCTGTTATTGCCACCAAAACAAAAGAAAAGAAAGATTCTACAGCGCTGACACAAAAACCGAAAACCAAATCAATCGATATAGATTTTGATGGGTTTGAAGAAAGAATGGAACTATTGCCTGTAGCAGCCGGTAATTACAGGGGCCTTCAGGCAGGTAAAGGCAAGATCTATTATTTGCATCTTCCCAATGCCGGTAACTCAGGTGAGAAAAGCAGCATAAGATATTTCGACATTGACAAGCGCGAAGAAAAAACGGTGTTGGAAGATGTCGATGGCTTTGATCTGGCTTATAACAAACAAAAAATGCTGGCGTTCCGCCACGGCACTTTTGCTATAATTGGTACCGGAGAAGCACAAAAATTTGAAAAGCCCTTGCGCATTGCCGAAATGCAAATGATGGTAGACCCTGTTGAAGAATGGAAACAGTTGTTTATGGATGCATGGCGTTTTGAACGCGATTATTTTTACGATGGTAAAATGCATGGTGTAGACTGGAATCTGGTAAAGGAACGTTATCTGCGTATGCTCGATGGAGCACTCACCCGCGAAGAAGCCGACTTTGTTATTGGTGAAATGATCGGCGAACTGAATGCTTCCCACACTTATCATGGTGGTGGTGATATGGAAAGAACAAAAAATCAGAATGTTGGCTATCTTGGTGTAGACTGGCAGGCTGAAGGCAATTATTATAAGATCAAAACGATCATCCATGGCGCCTCATGGGACGCCGAAGCCCGTTCTTCATTGGATAAACCTGGTTTGAAAATCAAAGAAGGTGATTATATTCTTGCAGTAAATGGTATTCCTTTAACTACAGCTAATGATCCCTTTATCGCTTTTCAGGGACTGGCAGGTAAAACAGTCGAGCTTACTTATAATACTACCCCGTCAATGAGTGGTTCAAAAACGGCTATTGTAAAAACACTGAATGATGAATATCGCCTGCGCAATCTGGCATGGATTGAAGACATGCGCGAGAAGGTAGACAAAGAAAGCAACGGCGACATCGGTTATATTTATGTGCCAAGCACAGGTGTTGATGGACAAACTGAATTGATGCGTCAGTTCAATGCCCAGTGGACTAAAAAATCACTGATCATAGATGAACGCTTTAATGACGGCGGACAAATCCCTGATCGTTTTGTTGAGATGCTTAACCGCGAGCCGCTTGCTTACTGGGCTATTCGCGATGGTGAATCGTGGCCCTGGCCGCCATATGCACATTTCGGTCCGAAAGTAATGCTCATTAACGGATGGAGCGGCTCGGGCGGTGATGCTTTTCCTGATTATTTCCGTAAGAGAAAGTTAGGTCCGTTAATTGGCACCAGAACATGGGGTGGTTTGATCGGTATCAGTGGTGTACCGCCATTAATTGACGGAGGCGCCGTAACCGTTCCAACTTTTCGTATGTATAATCCTGATGGAACATGGTTTAGAGAAGGTCATGGAGTTGATCCTGATATTGATGTTCCCGAAGACCTGGGATCAATGGCAAAAGGAATTGATCCGCAGTTAACGCGAGCTATTATAGAAGCAAAGAATCTGATAAAAACAAAACCGTACGTAGTACCGAAAGTGCCGGAGACAGAGAAGAGGAGTTTTTGAATAGGTGAGTGTACGTTCCGATGTAATCGGGTAAAGACCGGATTAGGATGGCTTATGCCATTCTTGTCCGGTCTTTACATTTACCAGGGTGCCTAATTCTTTTGGAAGCCCATGCTTTGCTATCCATTCCGATGCCTCTGCTGCCCTTTTAAGGAAAGTCGGATCCTTGCTAAAATCCGGCATATTATAATCAATCTCACATTTTCCCAGTAGTGCCTTTAGGGAATCTTCCAATTCGTTGGAATCCATAATGACCTCCTTTTATTTATTAAATTTACAATTATCTTTTTATTACTAAAAATGCTTCAAAATTCCGGCCGGATTCAAAGGGTATCCACTCATCTTTATAATATCCAAATATTAAGAAATGGGACTCAATTTCGGCACGATGTGCATTAATACCCATTTGGTATAGCCGGGTTTTAACAGGAGTTGCACCAACTGCATGAATGGGATATTGGCCACGCTTTTGCATAAATTCATGAATGGTAGAGGCAACAGTTGCGAGCACTTTGTCACGATCTTTATTATTTGACACTGCAAAATCGTCAATCCTTTGCTCTTCCTCAATCCAATCACCGAAGTGCAGGTTCATCACTGTTCTACCATTAACCTTCCAATCCACAATAGGTTGATAATTCACAACTTTTCTAATTGTACCCCGCGGACCAACACTATCAAAAATATAACTGATAAAGTTTTCACGGGCCTCGTATTCGTATCTTTCCAATTGCATTCCAATTGCATTTTATACTTATACGGGGAGCACAAAGAACGGGAAACATTCTACATAAAATGCAATTGTGGATATTTAAATGTATATAACGGCAACTAACAGGTACAGTAAAACTGCTGTCGTGTTTTGCTTTTTAATATTCTACCCAAGCTTCACCGATGTCATCGTAAGGGAACCGCCTACGGCTTTGTCATTGAAGAAAGAAACGTTGTCTTTGTTGTCTTTTAATCCGAGTGTATATAGTAAAGGCAGGTAATGTTCGGGAGTAGGGATAGCGAGCCTGGCTTCTCTTCCCATTGTTTCATAATGAATGAGTGGTTGGTAATCGCCGGCAGTAATCAACTGTTTAAACTTATCATTCATCTGCAGCGCCCAGTCATAACCAAATTCACTTTCTATTTTATCAAACGCCACCATGCGC
>Ga0105239_10001571_pt1 | contig 30162 bp, 31 predicted proteins | sample KBSC44metaG_FD_92761 | JGI IMG/M metagenome (GOLD analysis project Ga0105239, IMG submission 92761) | Corn rhizosphere microbial communities from Kellogg Biological Station, Michigan, USA - KBS C4-4 metaG | ecosystem: Host-associated > Plants > Roots > Rhizosphere > Soil | place: Michigan, USA...
CCGGGTATTTTTTTTTCACTCCCCTCCTCTCTTTTACAAAAGGGGGGACCCCCCCTCCCCTAAAGGTTTTAAATACAATTTTTACCCCCCCCCCCCCGCCCCGCAGGAACAAACAGACAACATCCAAAAATCGCTTCAAAACTGTTTGGAGACGAAATACTCATATTTGGGCGCTAACCTCGCCCTCCAGCTCCGTCCCCAGATCATGAGGGGCACGCAGGTAAGCGCGACAGCAATGGAAAGGCAGCCGAGCAGCACAAACATGTTGTAGACGCCCATGCCCTCCATCCAGGGCGTGACGGCGAACACCAGGCCCGTCGAGATGATGTTGCGCACGAACACCACCGACGTCAGTGCATCTCCAAGGATCTGTGATGGAAGTTTAGTCAGATGAGGACGAATGTGCATGGAGCAAGGGGAACTACTCACGTATTGGTAGCAATCCTGGCAGTAGGTGAGGGAGATGTCGCCACAGCCGCCGATTGCGGCGCCGATGAAGCCGGCGCCGACGGCATTGATCTGCCATGCCATGCCCTTCGAGATGGTCAAGCCGTACATGAACAACCCGATGGGCATGCAGAAGCCAGGAACCAGGAACAGCCACAGACGCGTCTCGGGCTCGTAGATACCGCCGCGTCGCTTGGCGACTTGCAGGATGAAGTAATCGTTGATGGGGCCGCCGAAGACCGAGCCGATGATGGCGCCGATCGCGGGTGGGATGTTCATGTTGCCGACTCCCGCGGCGCTAAAGTTATAGGGCTCGAAGGGGTACAGGCTCGCTTGCGTCACGGCCAGGATGGCTAGCATTGCGATCAGGAAACCGTACTGCAGGGCGGTGAACATGACGGCGGGGAAAGTGACGAGGATTTGGAAGGGTTGGTAGATGTGTGCCCAGATGCTCCTGGTTTCGGCGTTCGGGCTGTCCGGTGTGTACATGGCGAGCCGCTTCTTGTATGGATGCATGGGGATCGAGTGGTTGATCTCCACCATACGGCGACGCTGGTTCTGAGCTGCTTCGGTCGCATCCACAGAGATCGAGCCTCGGACTGGCGTCTTGGTCGTGCTGTTGACTTTTTCGAGCTTTCCTTCGTCTTGCTCTGGTTGGGGCGTCACGTCGTGGCCCTCAAGGACGGGTGGAATGTATTTGCTTTCTTCGAGGCAGAAGACCATGGCAGCACTATGGGAGGGAACGAAACGTGGTTAGTTGAGGCGAAGGACGCACAATGAGGCCATTTTCTTTCGAGTGAGGTTGCTTACCTGCAGATCGCTAGGAAGATGGTACACCACCAGAATACCCAACGCCAGCCCTGTGATGACACGGCAACGTATCCAGCGGCAACAGGGCCAAAGTAGTTTCCTATCACCGGAACAGATATGGTTAGCTCCAACACACATTTGTTTCAGTGCCATTAAGGTAAAGCTTACCAGTAACAACCAGCACGAGGTAGATACCGTTCATCGTTCCACGCTGGTGGACGAAGAAAAGATCCGCAACCTGTATTTATGGTTAGTTAAATCTAGCGTCCCAAATCCTTACATTTCAACGCAAAGCAACAAACACTCACAGTGACCTGAAACAGTGCCTCATTAACAGCACCCGCGATTCCCATGATGACATTGTTGCCGATCATATCTCCAAGCGTGTACATCTTTGCTTGCCAGATGGCAGAGGCAAGCATAATGAGGACAGTGATGATGTAAACAGGTCGTCTTCCGACTCTAAGCGCAAATGGGATGAAGATGATACATCCGACGGACAGGGCTGCCATATTGGAAGCATAGGTGTTATTGAGATTGGCATAGCTGATCCCGAGTTCTTCGTTGAAGATTTGCCAGAGTGGAACCGAGACGCAAAGACTGTCATCCCAGAAAAGTCCATGTTAGCCTGGAGATTTTTCGACGTTTTGAAATTGTTCCCAGCATGCTGCTGGGAGGGGGGGCAAAGATTGGAAGGGCGAGACAAAGGTGGCCTCTTACGTTGCAAAAACCATCAATGCATAAAAGCAAAGAATGGTCATATGGATGGTCTTTCGGAGTTTACTCCAGTTCTAAATATTTCCAACTAGATTAGCCCAAACGGTCTCAAAGTCGTGGAAACGAAGACTATCGGTTCAAGCTGGGAGCTGGATTGATGACATACCAAAGGCTGGTTAGGATCTGCATTAGGCTGGGGTGCGAGTAGAATATTTTTGCCCGTATCATCCTCGATGCGCTGCGTGCCCGGAGGCAGTTTATCGAGGTACGACATATTGGCAACGCTTGAAGAGTGCTCGTGCGTGCGCGTGTTTGGTTGATCAAGACCAAAAATCCAAGTAAGCGACAACACTCAAAAGGAGACGACCATCCAACCCACGGGAAGTGATGGTGGGAATCAATCGAGCTTTATATCTGCAACATGCACCCACAGGAAGAGGAGTTGAGTTGACAGTGTCAGCGAGCCCGTCACCAGCGAGCAAGAAACTCACTTCCCCTTATCAGCGAGCGATGAGCTATCTCGCCTGCCTGTGAGGTCGTATTCGACCAACCCCAGACGCCCTCAGACTTTGCCACGAGACGAACGACCAGAAGGCAGGGACCGGCACCTAGCCCCTCAGTTCCGAGGCGGGGTCTGGAAAGGTTGTTGCTGATGTCCGCACGCTTTGAAACCCGTATTTTGACTTTTTAATCACTGATTGCTACGAAACTTCCCGGGATAGACCAATCACCGGGGTTTACGCCGGGCACAAGGAATCTCGGCTGGGGTTGGTGGCTTGCGGCCCAGGCGGATTTCCCACCTTCGAATCGGGCGGCCCAGGGTTTTGTCAGGATCAGGATTTCCAAGTCAATCAGGTCTCTCTCCCAGGTGGGCACGAGGTGTTAGTCAGAGCTGCGAGGCTAGGCTATCCGGCACTATACTCCTAATTCGGACTGGTTGAATGGCTGGTGTCGAGTCATTGATTGTGGTTGGGCTAGCTAGCATTAATAGTACCTCCTCATAGTACTTAAGGAGTAGCCTGTCCTCGGTGGCAGCTGGCGCAAAAACGGCAATTTCAAAATCTGCTGATCGGAGAGACATGCGTTGTGATAGTGAAAGATAGCCGGCACCATCACCCGACTTCAAGTTCATTATCATTGCTTGCCTAGGATAATAGGTTTCGGTTGGACTCGTGCGAATGCGGCAAGTCCAACTTAAGTGCAACTCGGATTTCCGCGTTTGATGCTGAGTACCGTTGAGAGGCGCCAAACATTTGTGATACAAGGACGAACCCAAAATAGATCCAACAGCCACTGCCAGAGAAGGCATCAACAGTAGACTTAAGCCTGACATTTTGCTCTCTTGCGATTTATTCATCCAAAGAAGTGCTTCAAAGGTTCATCCACCAAATGCCGCAACCTATCCTTGCCACACGCAAACTCCGTCCTCGGAAACCAGTCGAGGATCTCCGCCTCACGGCCCGCCAACATGTTCGCGAGAGCCTTGCCAGACAGCCACGAATGTACCATGCCATAACCGTTGAAGCCCGCGGCGATCCATTCACCGCCAACTTTCGGATCGCAGTCTTCCCGTCCTGAGATGTCGGTGCTCAATCTGTCAACTAGCGGCATGTAGTCACCAGTGAAGCCCATAACTCCAGTCCACTTCTTTTCCACCTTCGCGCCCTCAGCGTGTGCGAATACTTTTGCAGGTGCGGCTTCCAGGTGTCTGAGTGGGTGGATGCTGAGCTGGCTGTCGTCGCTGTTGCCGATGTCTTCTTCGTTCTCCAGCCCTCCTTGACCAAAGCCTCCACCGAAGTATAATGACCCGTCATCCCCAGGGGATTGTGTAATATAGTCAAACCCTTTTGCATAGATTGCGCTCCACGACCGCGACGCTCCCACACGGGGGAACTCGGGCGGCATAGATTGTGCCGTCATTTGGCCTCGCAGCGGCCACACGGCGCCCCTGAGCGCAGGAAGGAGATGTGCAACGTATCCATTCGTAGAATGAATGACATGCTTGGCCGCGATGCTCCCTCTTGAAGTTTGAACTTGGTACGGATGTGTCGTCGATGGTGTCCGCTCCACAGCCGTGACAGGTGTGTTTGTCTCTAGCGAAACGTGCCCGTTCTCCATGAGTTGAGCCAGCAGAACGCCGAGAAAGCGATACGGCCAAGCTGCTCCTGCTGGTCCAATGATGCAACCAGAAGCATTGATCAGGCCCAGCTCCTAAAATGGAACCAGTCAGCGCTCATGCACACAACGTCTCATTCTAGGAGGATATGAAAATTTCACACCAACCTTCAGTTTATCCTCGCCTTCATGCGCGGTCCAGTTGCTCCTCTCTTCCGGAAAGTCTACCAACCACTCTTCGAGCTGTTTCTTCGAGTTTTCCCACGCTTCGGCATCATAAACACCACACAAGGCTTGAACTCTCCTGACCAGGCCGACCTTCCCAGCCTCGCCCAATAAATCCGCTTCTTTTACCATTGCATCCAAATGCGCGAGCCTAAACTTTGTGATCTTAATCGCCGCCGCGCTGCCCACATGGGCTTTGAGCGAGGCGTAATCCGCGAATGGCACGGTCTTAATATGCCCACCATTCCGCCCTGTCGCGCCCGAAATGGCACCGCGCGCCTCGAGCATGACCACCTTCAGGGAAGGATTTATCCTGGACAGATGCAGCGCGATGCTGATACCTGTGACGCCGGAGCCGATGATGACGACATCGGTGTCTGTTGGAAGCTGCTTAGATTGCTGGTTCGCGAATGCATGCGTTGGTTCCTGCCAGAATGCGGAGGTGGGGTTGGCCACGGGTAAGCCAGGGTCCTTTTGCAGTCGCCCAGTCAGAGTCTGCAATACTTCCGGCGAGGCCATGGTTGCTGTTTTTTTCAGAGGCTTGCTATCGTACGGGTCTATTTGTCGGGTGTGTCGGAAGTGGGATAAACGGTATATTCTCCAGAGACCGCTATTATAGCGAGTGGCCCTCGCGCATCCGGCCTCCGAGGCCACCGGATAAGGCTGTCCTGCCTGCCTTATTGTCAGATTTGACGGCAGAGGCTCACGGGAAAAGGAGCTAAATGACTTGGATGAGCGGTTCAATTGCGCGGCTCAAAGGCCAATTACTTGGAGAATAACGCCGGTGATTAAGTCAGCGAATGTGTCCTCGTTCCAGTCGCGAATGCGGTCGATAGATGCCGAGTCGTCCTCCCGTCCAACCAGCGGGCGCAAGAAAGTCTGATTTGACGACTTCTAAAGGGGTAGTCAAGGACAAGAGTCCAGCAGACCCCAAGATATTTCAAGATGAGGCTCGGAGACCGGCAAGCATTCCAGGAAGAAGGCGTAAAGCACGTTCATTGGCGGGCGCAAAGGAATCTCATTGGTGAACCGAATCTGCGGAGAAGGGCGATGACGGTTTGTTAGCTGCACCGAGGGCTGTTTCCCCAGGTTTTCAATGATATCTGATGTACGAGGCCGAATGCCGAGGGATGCTTGGAAATGGGGAGTTGACTTTCAGGCGCTCGCTTTCCAAGCCCAAGCTGTGCTTACGTTGATGTCTGGAGACTGGCATTAGGTCTGTGTTGTATAAATATTGACGAAGTGAAGGAATTCTGTCCCAAGAATCCTCCACACTCTGCGCCCTCGCGAACCTATGAGAGACTTGCTTTGACTTGGAACGAAAATAATCTAGACATCCCAGAACTCATTCACCAATGATATATTGATAAAGATGGGATCCATTACTCAAACAGAACAGCCCTCTTCATGGGAAGCCAAAGTTGCTGAAAAACAAAAGCAGACTCAGGCGGCCATCCCTGAGGCATGGCGGCTACCAGACTCGATTGTCAAAAGCCTGGCATATCCCTTGGAAGAGAAGCCAAACCGATTAATCGAGCTTGACATACCGAGAAAGTCAGGCCTCCTGTCTGAAAAGGAACTGGCCATCACAGAACAAAACACGGTCGCTGAACTCCTGGCGAAACTTGCCTCAGGGGAATTGACATCTCTTGAAGTGACCACGGCGTTCTGCAAGCGTGCTGCAATCGCCCAGCAACTGGTTTGTGCCTTCCTCCTTTAAGCATCCTTTTCGTCGCAGAGTTCGAGATCCTGACGTTTATACTTTGTCTCATAGACTTTCTGTCTCACCGAGGTCTTCTTCGATGTTGCCCTGGCCCGGGCTGAGTCTCTGGACAAGGATCGTGCTGCAGGGAAACCACTTGGGCCCCTGCACGGTCTGCCCATCAGCATCAAGGATGGATTTCAAGTGACCGGTCAAGAAGCGACTATTGGATATGTCTCCTTCCTTGGTAAGAAGTCAGAAAAGAATTCCCCTCTGGTGGACACCCTGCTCAACCTCGGCGCTGTTCTCTACGTCAAAACAAACATCCCGATGACACTGATGACTGCTGATTCCCATAATAATATCTTCGGCCGTTGCTTGAATCCTCACAACACTATGTTGAACGCCGGAGGATCAAGCGGAGGAGAAGGAGCCCTAGTCGGGTTCCGTGGATCCCCTATTGGTGTTGGCACGGACGTAGCTGGCAGTGTCCGCATTCCTTCATTATGCTGTGGCACATATGGATTCAAACCAACGTCGAATCGAGTCCCGTATGGTGGCCAAGCGATTCCAGGCCTTCCTGGATTCAAGCCCATTGTCGCATCTGCTGGTCCACTGGCCAATGATTTCGAAGCCCTCGAAATCTTTACCAAGGCCGTCATAGACACTGCTCCGGCACTGCTAGATTCGACCGCAATCGATGTCCCATGGCGCAAACTCGACCAACCTAAGAAATCCGGTCTACGCTTCGGATTACTCCCAGCAGATCCAGCTTACCCACTTCACCCTCCGGTCAAGAGGGCCCTTGAGGAAGCAGCAAGAAAACTTCAAGCCCAGGGCCATGAAGTTGTCACCTTGAAACCAACTGAAACACGCACTGCTGATGCCATCGAGGTTGCCTTTGCCCTCTTCAGCCTGGCGCCGGAAGCCGCCAGAAAGCACATCCAAGCAAGCGGTGAACCCCCGGTGCCATCAGTCGCGAACCAGCCTGCTCCAGTCAATCAGGGAAAATTCACATATGTCCCAAGCATGGAGGGACTGGACAGGTTAGGTCAATTTGCCGCTGTATCTGTTAAACGGCAACAATTTATCGAAGACTGGAGGAACTTGTGGGTGCAGCACAAGTTGGATGCTATTCTCGCTCCTGCAGCTCAGAATACTGCGGTACCGCACGATACCTATGGCTGGCCACCGTATACTTGTTTATTCAATCTCTTGGATGTAGGATATCCCTTTGACGCTAACGGCTCAATTGCTGACTTTCTCCAGTATCCGGCATGCGTAATACCTTTTTCGAAAGCGTCAAAAGAGATTGATAGTGAACGTCTAACGATCGAGTCGTGGCAGGCCGGGCCTAAATGTGAGTTCGCTGATTGTTGCTAGCATGAGACACTAACCAGTAATTTCCCCATAGATGACCCAGAGATCGTTGATGGTGCTCCTTGTTCTATTCAAGTAGTTACAAGGTCTATGCGTGATGAAGAATGTCTGGTTGCGGCAGGGATTGTGGATGCATGTCTCAAGTGAAGTCTTTCAACATGTTCAAAAGATCTTGGGGTTATCGAGCAGGTATTCAACCTTCCAATATCCGTTTTAATATCTGTTCAAGAAACCAGGCCAGGCCCCGGCCCATGTTTAGATATCAAGGCAAGCAGGCCATCGTACCAAGGCTCCTCATCCGAATCCGAGACATATTTCCGATTTTTGCTGCGTAGCACATTCGGGATTTTCCAGATTCTTTCAAGTGCCGTTGCCGTTCGTTTGACGTAGCCAGAAAATGACACCTTCCAAATTTGAAGCAGTAGAGCTTGGATTAGACGCCGCGTATGTGCCCTCACGGCTGGTCCGCTGTCCCCGGATTTATCTTGAAGCATTTCAGATAATGTCACAGGACAGGATGCACAGCCAAGAACCAGCATTGGCCAGCTAATGAACTGTCCAAAAAGTGCACTGCCATCATACTGCTTCAATAAAGCCAGCCCGGTGGCAAGCAAAGCTTCTATCCATGGCGAAGTGCTAGAGACATTGTCCGGCTCAATTACCTTTGCAATGAAAATTCTCAAGGCCAAAGCATAGAGTTTGGCCGCAATATCCGAATTTGACAGATTTTGAAAGTCGGCCTCATCTTCATGCAACAGTATAGGGTGCATATCCTGGAGACCGTCCAACTCCGCAAGGCACCCCAACGCGAGATTGTGGTTGTGGTCATCGACAAAGGGGAGTTGTCTGCTCAGCCACGTAATTTGGTAGATGGTCAGAAAAAGCGCCGGAGGGATCTTTCCAATCACGGGCAGGACTGGAGCGCTCGCAGAATAACCATCACTTTCTGATTCAAGAGCTTCGATATACTTGGCCACAGTGGCAGTGGGAAATGAAGCACAGGTTGTTTCGATGTCCTCTGCCAGTAGCAATCTGGTCGCGAAGTGATACAAGACAGAGTCGAGTAGTGTACGTTCAAAGAATGTCATTGAAGATAATTGCAGCCGTGGCACTCCGGCGATAGTCTCTTCTAGAACCTTGCCAATGGCACGGTAGTGGGTCAGGCTGGCGCTAGATGCTGCGGGATAGAAGTCCTGATTGCAATCAACACAGGTAAAATCTGAGTTAGGACATTTATATTTGCTCACCTCAAAAATGCCCATGAAGAGGGAGGCAATGAGAAACGCGTCTCGCGCGTCGGCTGAGTAGGACAATGTGGGCGTCGCTTGTCGAAGCCCTTGAAGGGCACTTTGAGTATAGACCATAGCATCTTCTCGAGGGATCAATTCAGCGAAAGACGCGTGTAGTGCAGCAGGGGCAAGAGCTGCGTGCATCACGAAAGGATAGTTATAGCTGATGTCGAAGAGGAATGACATATCGCGAAATCCAGTGCCAGCCTCAGGAAAGACTAGGATATTCATGTACCTTTTGGCGCAGTACTCGAATATGTTGAAATCTTGTTGCGTCCTTAGCCCTTTTGGAAGAGACCATATCGAGGTCCCAATCGAGGGAGGAGTTGAGATCTCGGCGACCGACTCAATGTCAGAGACAGAATCGGATAGGACAGCAGATGAACTTGTTGGCGAGACTGGTGGGGCCCTCGTATCTTCCAGCGCCACATCTCGCCAAACACATGGAATGTTCAAACGTTGACAGGCACTACAGATTGGCCTGGCTTCATCACACTTCTTTCGCCGGGTTCTGCATGTGTTACATCCTGTCTTGGTTCGCAACCTCGGAGGCGGCCTGAATGACTTTTTGGCTTTCATAGCTCTCGTGACGAGCTGGCATGTCCTTAAGTAGACAGCAGATACTCATATTCGTACTTGAATGAGGTTGGTGTTAATAGGGCGTCGATATTGTCGCGATTAGATAGATTAGTAGCGAGCATGGTAGTCAGTGAGTAGTCGATGCTCGATCTGAGATGTCGATCGGGTGGGAAACGGGAAAGTCCAACCGAGCCCCGGGTGTGGATTCATTTCAAACGCGGGCCAGGCGACTGGGAAGTACGAGAGATAGTTCAATGGTATTCCAGCTTTGGCCATTTCTACATTAATGGTTATCAGATGTTGGCGATCTGGATAGGTATCTAGGGAGACCCCTTTCCATCACTTTGTTGTAAATCTATATACGTTTGCTTGACCAGCAGTCAAAAGTTAGACTTCATGTTTTGTCTATGGCCTTCTAAATGTTTATTGCCCTGCCTGATGTTTCTGATGTGCTGAGGCTGCTCAACACCGTATCGCCAAGCAAAATATTTACAAATCTTTCAGTGGAAACCTGCTTTTCTGCTTCCCCCGAATAAGAAGGCAGGGAAAACCCGAGACTTCCTTCTCCTTGCTGTTGATATATCTACTTTCATGCTCTCAACTCCACGCACCCATCTCATTGCTCAAGTTTATACTGCTGGTTGCTCTGTGGATTCATATAATCCATCGGTAACACGTGCTGCATTGGTTGCATATTGTTCAATCCTGTGACAGCATTGCTATCATCCATAACATGATCGTGCCCCATCAGGGTGGAGTTCGGGTCATGCAAGAATTGGTGATCTGCTTGTTGGGCTGTAAAATCGTGAGGATCGTGGTGTGCCTGGAGATGAGAAGGGTCTGTAAAGGTTGGCATGCCAGTTGGAACAAAATTGTGTGGATGCTGAGGGTACTCCGAATCCAGTTGAGCCTGAATCTGGAACTGTTCCATGATCTCTGGATCAATTGCCATGTCGTCATAAGCATGAAGATGTGCGTCTGCGTCGGGCAGATGATCATTCGCGAGATCCATAGGTTGCTGAATGGATGCGAAGTCATGATTTGCGAGATGATTGTTGGTAAGCTCCTCTGCAGGTTGCACTTGGACTTGTACATCGGGAGCGGGAAGAGGTTGAGGTAACGTAGCGGGCGCCTCATCAATGGTTTTGCTCCGACCTGGTCGATTTTCTGCCCGTATTATGGGTGGCTTGTTGGTGTCCTTACACTCGGCGCAATTCTTGATGACATGGCTAACTGTTTCTTTTATCCGAATCCAATGGTATTTCGTCGCAATAATAGCGGTGGTCTTGTTTATGCCACCGTGAGACTGAAGGTGAATCTGCTTCGCGATCTCATACTGGGCATTGGGGTCTGAGATGACCTCTTTGTCCTTTAACATCAGCTTCTCTGGAACGCCATCTTGACCCCCTACCAATTTGTAATGTGTGGCGGCGCTTCTCAATCGGCTTTTCTCGGATCTGTCAGCCCCTTGAGGATAGAGAGAATGTCGGAGATAGTATCGAATTTTGTCGAAACGCTCTTCGGAAAGCACATTTTCCCCTTCGGATTTGAGATCTTTTCCATATATGATCGCATCAACTGGCTCATCCGAAGATTTGAGGTTTCCACAACCAGGGACCCGCCCAATGCGTTTGAAACCAAGTGAATCCCAAATCTTCGTTGAAGCAGTATTGCTTTCATAAACCAGATTGAAGACAGAGTATGAATAACCCTAATTGAAGTCAATGCCACTCGGTCAGGGCGCTCTTTTCGTCCGAAAACTTACCAACTGGGGTGCCCAATCCAAATAGCATTGGCCCATAGACTTTCCAACACCCTTATTGCGAGCCGCATGGGTCACCAGAAATCCGCCATTACAGACGTGGCTACTTCTGCCGGGATAATTGGGTTTCACATAAAAACTTCCTAGGCAAAGTTTGCTCCAGTCAACGCCATTGCGCTCCATGTCGTTGACCGCCTCGATGCCACCGATATCACCCAGCACCATGACAGCGCCAAAATTACCAAACCAATAAGGCCCAAATGTTTCGAGGGGCAAAGTGTTGATCATGGGGTAAGTGTCCCCACCCTCGATTTCTTTGTTGAGACTCTCGCCCAGGTAGGCGAGGAGTCTCTTCGGAACAGCATCAGGAGAAAAGAACGGGATCAAAGTCGCAATTGTGACCCGATCCCTCAAAGTGACTGGTCGTGGAAATATGGACGACGGTATCTGCGGATTGTCTGCAGTCGGGTATGGACCCTGGCCAGATGCACGATAAATCACGCCAGACTCGGGGTCCTCCAGAAGCGCCGGCATCGTGACACCGCCAGCCCACCAACTATTCCCAGGAACACCCGGGCAGTAGTAACGGCAATTATTCGATGATCAGATACAAGATACCTGTGTTTGATTTGGGCGTGAATGAGGCGAGGAAAAAAGTTGAATTGTCGTTGTAAGAAACGGGCGAAGTGATTTCATCTTGGCAAATCGAAGAATGCCCCGATTGGTCGTCAAGGAATTACATTAATCCGGTCCGAGGGCTTCGCTTCCTTTGCCAGCAAGGATTACACATGAATTCACCGAAAGCAAGGTCCCGTGAAAATAGTATTAGAATCCTATGCGCAACCTTGCCTTCTTAATCTGATAATAATTATGAAAGATCTAATATGCTAGTTGGTTATTTCGTATCTCATAATACCTCCCCAGTTGCCGAGGGAGTCGTGGAACCTCAGCGACCCGAGTTGTCGGTCGAAGATCAAGGGTATATTCGTCGTTTTCGACCAGATCGGACAGAGGGTTCTCTGAAAAGTATTGACTTTGCTTGTTTGTTAGTGCTCTCAATACCCTTCTTGAAAGTATCAATGTGTCGTTGCCTTGTGGTGTTCTTCTGCACTTATGGCCACATAATACTCTGTACAGCAGCAATCCTTAGGGGTGGTTGCATCTTGGTCATTGGTGACCTAGGCTCAAGAGGGTTCCTTCCAATAGAAAATTCCTTTATTGGAAAGTGATGGTTCAAATTTTCAAAAGGCAAAAAGTCGTTTTGAGAGAGTTAGGTGCGCCTATTGTAACGAGGCTCCTGTCGATAGTCTCGGTGAGGGGTGGCTGGTTCTCCTCGACAAACCAAACAGATCAGATGCAGAAATTCCGGGCCCAACTGGAACTCTCCATAGCACAATCGAGGTGTTTTGTTGGTATGGAAATACTATCATTTCCATGCGCGCAAGTCGGCAGTACTAGATGTAGAATTTCTCTAGTTATGCGTGCCCAAGCCGGCTTTCGTGCAGTGCTCCTTGGACAGCAGAAATTGCAGAACCTGCAGGCAACCCGACGAGTGTTACATGCTTGACGTAGGTTCTAGAGCCGCAAGTCAATTGCAAGTGTCGCTTAAACTGCATTCGAAGTAGGTGATGGCTTCAGGACTTCTCATACTCTTTCATACTCCATCGCTTACTTCCACTCATATGAGCAGGCACTCCCACATACATAGGAGCTTCCTTTTGGTCAATCTGTGGCAGTGCAGATAGTTCTGCCGGCTCGTTGTAGGCAGAATAGGAAGGAGAGACACCACATCCGGGCATCTCATAGGACTTGCCACTTACTGACTCCGAGGGGCTGAGCGTTTCGGCAGTGGTGAAGGAATAAGGGTGCATTTTTCCGGTAGACATCTCGGTAGGTTGTCGATTCGATCCAGTGAGCTCGTAAGGACGACCAGCTTGAAACCCATCCTTCTCGTGAACGGTTGGATCAGGCAAGTTTTCGGTATAGGCACCCTCAGCACTCCTTCGTCGTGAATACCGTTGACCCAATAGAAAACCCGCCACAATAAGTGCAGTTACTCCAATGATAGCACCAATGGCTATGCCAGCCTTTGCACCTGCCGATAGACCTCCTCCCGATGAATAGGGCACCGAACTAGATTCTGCGGACAGAGGAGGCAACGTTGTAGTCGAAGCTTGGGTAAAGACGCCGGTTGCGCTAGTAGATACAATAGTTGGATCTGAAGTTGAAAAGACAGTAACCCCAGTCCCGTCAAATGAAGTAACAATAATCCCTGATGCTGTACCTAGCGCGTCGGAAGTTGGCTGCTACAAGAGAGTTAGGTGGACTGCTTGTCAACTGGGATTCCAGTTCGACTTACCTGTGTATCGGGTGCTGAACCGAAGATGGTAGTAGAACCGATGGTGCTCTGGATGACTTCAGTTGTAGTGACGGAGACTGTCGATATAATGGTGCTTGTAATAGTCTCAATTACAACTGGTCGCGCATTTGCCTCCCCGCTTACAGTTGATAGAAGTGTTGTTTGGGCTCCACCTACGACGGTAGTAATGGTTGCGATCGAAACGCTGGCGGAGTCGGTCGAGGAGGTTGTGATGACAGAATAAATGGTTAGCAGCGACGGTACCACAGTTGAGACCGTCACTGCCGAAACAATGGGCTCCGTTGCGACGGGCGCGGTATCCTGCGCATTGCAAAGCAACAGCATGCAAAGCAAAGCCCAAATGGCTCTGCATGGGTTGATGGTGCCCATTACACAAGTCTTGAGGGCTATGCGATCTCGCAAAATTCAAGAAATGTAGAATGTAATCCGTACAATGGAACAAAGGAAAAGGTGAGAAGAGAAGCGAAGAGAGAAACTGTGATCCATGTTGAACTTGCAGTCAAGGGTGAGACAGAAGCTTCAGGCCAGAGCCCGATGGGCAGTGGGCGGACCATCAGACAAATCAAGCGATGCCACCGTCTGCCTCCACGGTACGGAGTACATGCTACAGATCCTCCCTAATACAACACGCCGTCCGGTTTGCCTATCCGAGTTTCCTACCGAAGGGGCGTTGTTCTGATCATTTCGAACTGGGGGCGTTTTGATGGTGAGAGGTTCGCTTATCATGTAAAGAAAAGGACGTGGCTCAAAATGGTCTCGTGGTCTCAGATGAAGTAGAGGTGTGAAGGCATCCAATTGGTCAGCCTTGGCCTCCATCTCGCCTGTTCTGGAACGTGCGGAGATTGGATTTCTAGACAAGGCCCTTTTATTTGAGCAACTATGGGATTTCTTCAGCCACTGCCGACGCCCATGTGGAATGGACTGGGACAGAAAGACAACGTCATGCATTGATAGGCAGAAGCAGATGGACACTTCTGTATAGGGTTTCCGTACGGGACAATAATAATTGTATTTAGTGCCGTGCATCTCATCAGCTGCACGTGTCATGCGTGGAGTTCTGGACTCTGAATCGGCTGCCTCCTATTCGTCCCTCGGCAGCTGCGATGTTATTTCCAGAATTTAGCGGGTGCACGGGCTAACAATCCCTGGTGACTTCTGAGCATAGCCTACTCGTGGTTGAGGTTGCAGTGCACCTGAACCATGTTGGGTGCCTGTTCGCGACGCGTCATGACGGGAATCAGTTAGATCGCGTAGATCACGTGAAACCCACCGCGTCAAGCACAGCCACAGGCCAAATGTCGGTTCCAATCTCGTCAATGCTGCTTCCTATGGGCATTTGCCTGGCTGGTTGCAAAATCCTGTTATTGTTTCTCGAGCGATATGGGTCATGCTCTGTCAAGACTGGTGGTCAGAGCATTTGTGATCCGCGAACGCGTAGGATGAACGTAGCTCACTTGCCCAGCTGAACATTTTCAAGAGTCTTGGAAACAATGGGCAAAAGCTCAGCCATTTGGTTGGGATCTCTAAGAACAGCAGTCACATCGTCTCTGCGGCCGGCCAAGTCTTCTCGGACGGTATCATACGCTTCCTCTCTTTCAACGTACTCCCTAATCACCTCCTTCTTCCCAAAATCGATGTATATCCGGGTGTCTCGCAAGCGTAACAGCACATTGTCGAGTCTCATGAAGAAGCGGCACAGCAACAGTAGTCGTCCTGGCATGACGCGGATCTTGCATGAAATCATGGTAATGCCGTTGTCTGCGAGTTCATCCTCGTAGAGAATCACATCGTCGAAGAACAGAATGGGATCGGGCCTCTTCAATAGCTCCAGTGGAATGGGGTCGTTGGAGGGGTGAAAATCAGGAGAGCCAGGCGCAAGGTCCCCCTTGTAGTCAGTTGTGTAGGACCAGTCAAATGGTCTGATGACCTCTTTAATGTCATGGGTATCTTCCCTACTCTGATGCCATTCCTTGGAATATGCCACTTTTAATCTTTTCTCACCGGTCTTGTCCACACGGTCCAGAGCGCCAAAGGCATCAAACTTAATTCCCCAGTGAGAAGATGGATGCTCAATGGCGACAAGATTGTCACCAAAGATCATTTCTGGAGGGGCAATGCCAAGCTTGGAGGTCATTTCTTCAATGGGGCCAGCCTTCAGAATGGGCAGCTTCTGCGTTGTCACACGGAAACCTTCCACCGAAAAAATTCGTGGTGCGTGAGCAGAAGGAGAGGGGAAACTGGTATCGACGTTGTCGCTGGTATGAGTAGCATGGTGTTGACCATTGAGTGCCATGATCGGCCAACTACTTGGATAGTTGATCTATAGGTGAACAGTAAGCAGCGAACAACGAGGAACAAGAAACCGTGTACTGAAGGGCCAGACCAGTAATCAGGGAGTACGAGTAGTTCGCGACGTTGTGCAAGGTGAATTTATGTGGAAGAGTGATAGTGGAGGGTGAGGGGCGCAGTTTGGCTTGTCGCACTGAGATCTTCGGAGTCTCTGGACCAATTAGGACTCGGTTTGACTGGGACTCTGGGGAAGATCCGATGTTGTCGGTTGCCCCGTGCGACGGCCTTATTTGCACCCGCGCACCTTCGTACAGTACCTCGACCACCAGCTGCGCACCGACTTGCACATTTGAAGACATCTATGCTTGTGACTTCCTCCTCTATCCCACCACCCAGTGCCGGCAGGAAGAACAACAACAACGGACTGATTCACCAACCCACTAATTCTCAATTGCATTTGCCTCATGGCAGCCAAAACTCTCGAGAGTCGCTTTGAGCATCTTTCTGTCAATGATGAAAACGATGCTCCCGCCTCTACAATTCTCAAGTCGAAGGTGAGCCTTGTTCTTGTATCCTCTGCTGTGTTAACAGCGCTTAACATATCTGCTATAGGCTGCAAACCAAGGAACAATAGCAAATCTACCCTCTAGTCAGTCTCGGGCAAACCTAGTTAAATATGCACTTCAAGCCTCAAATGAATCCAGACAAAACGCTGGCCATATCATCACAACTACAACTACCTCCACTGTTCCAACTCTTCCACCGTCACCTATGAGAAAGCATACCCAGCCATCTCGTGCTTCAGATGAGAATGATCGTTCCCTGGAGCGAAGCTCCAACTCCACAAACTTCTTCGACCAGCAACAGGGTCCTAAAAATTTCCACTTGGGTATGTTTGAGATTGGAAAGCCCTTGGGCAAAGGAAAATTTGGTCGTGTTTACCTTGCACGGGAGAGATCTTCAGGGTTTGTCTGTGCTCTCAAAGTCCTTCACAAATCCGAGTTGCAGCAGGGTAAAGTCGAGAAGCAAGTTCGTCGAGAGATTGAGATCCAATCCAACCTCAGACACCCAAACATCTTGAGGCTCTTCGGCCATTTCCACGACAGTAAGCGTGTCTTTTTGATCCTCGAATTTGCTGGCAAGGGAGAGCTGTACAAACATCTTCGCAAGGAGCACCGTTTCCCCGAATGGAAAGCCGCTCAGTACATCGCCCAGATGGCTGCTGCCCTTAAGTACTTACACAAGAAGCACGTCATGCATCGCGATATCAAACCGGAAAACATCCTGGTTGGAATCCACGGTGAAATCAAAATCTCGGATTTCGGCTGGTCTGTCCATGCCCCCAATAATCGTCGCAAAACCATGTGTGGTACATTGGACTACCTCCCACCTGAGATGCTCAAACCAGGGAGCTCAGACAACTTCTACAATGAGAAGGTTGACTTGTGGAGTTTGGGCGTCCTCACATACGAGTTTTTGGTCGGAGAAGCACCATTTGAAGACACTCCGGTCATGACGCAGAGAAGGATTGCGCGTGGGGAGATGACTGTCCCCGGTTTCGTTAGCTCAGAAGCCAAAGATTTAATACACAGGGTAAGTGAGATCGCATTTTCTTCAAAAGACTGCTAACCATATTTCAGCTCCTGGTCCTTGACCCGGAGAAGAGAATCCCCCTGGATGATGTCTTGCGCCATCCTTGGATTGTGAAGCATTGCGTGACCAAGGGTGGAGAACGAGGAGCCCAAAGAGCATCTGCAAGCAAGGATGTGAGCTCTGATTCATGACCAGCGATTAAATGGCAACGAATTTCTTTTTTTTGCCCCTCCTACTGCCACAGTTGCTTGCTCAAGGATATGGTTCAAGGGCGTTGGGTGCGATGAACTCTCTATTTGGTGTGACATGATGAAATAGTTCGCTGAAATCCATAGCATGATTGGTGCTTGAAGGGCACACTGTTGTTGTATCGAGATGTTACCCATTAGGTGCCCCATCAATGTGAATACCTTGCTGAGCTAACCCATTCTCCACAAGCTTTACCGTGTAATTACGAGGCAACCTCATCCAGAGCACCCAGCTCGCAGTCCTCGGTAGGACCATAAGCTTTCCTCTGATCTCCGGATCACGAAGTACTATTCACAGTAGCTCTGGAGGTACATTATTGGCGTGGCGGGCTCGCTGAGAATTTTCTCGGGTACCAAGGCTGGGCGTGTCTTGTGCTTGTTGGCAAAGCTTTTTGAATCTGATTTCAAGTGCAATGCCCAGGCCTTTATACCATTTTAATCTCTTGGAAATCGCTTGACGCGATTATTGGCCTCAATCACGCCTTGTAATCATTCAGGTATTCGTCGGCGGTGAGGATCCCATGTGTTCATCACTCATGGCACCGTTGCACCAATCCCGTCTTATCTCTCTCCGACTGAGGTGGCGTCTTTTTTGATCGAGCCAGAATGACACCAGCAACAGGTCTTGTGCTGTTGCTTATTCTCTAGCTTCACCGATGTGGTCACGGTGAGATAATGTTGGCATGTCATATGTTCCAAGACTGGGGAACAAGTACCTCCTGAATTTCTGCACCCAAACCTATCTCTCTCTCTCACATTTTTGGGATCGGAAACATGTCAGGCGTGCCGGTTTTAACAAGAGCAGGCCATTTCTTGGCCAGATTACTAGGTATCCAAGTCGACTATCGCCGTGAGATTCGTGAAGACCAAAGTATCACTTCCTCCGAAACCTTTGTCGACCGTGAGCCCACAGCGAAAGACTGGCTGTCCAAGTTCACCCCAACAACTGTCGCCACCAAATCCTACATATCAAGCTTATTCCCGTTCTTGCAATGGATCTTTCATTACAATGTTCAGTGGCTCACTGGTGACCTCATTGCTGGTAAGTCATCCCAAGATTTCATAGAAGCTTATAGCTGGGGAAATTGGTTCTTCCTTTGACCTTCGTGCATTTCTCGGCAGCGTTCAACAACATCAAAATAAGCAATGGATGCTACAGGTTCCCCAAGCAGGGGCAATAAAGCTTTTATTAGAATGTACCTGACACCTCACAGGTATTACTGTCGGCTTTGTGGTCGTGCCCCAGGGAATGGCCTATGCCCTTCTTGCACAACTGACCGCCGAATATGGACTATATACATCCTTCGTCGGGTTCTTACTCTACTGGGCATTTGCCACGTCTAAAGATATCACCATCGGGGTAAGTAGGAGAGCTTCAGGCATCAAATTTGCGTGGCTGGACTGACCGGCGTAGACTGTTGCTGTTATGTCAACCATTGTCGGAAATATTGTCCTCAAAGTCCAGGAGATTGACCCTGATATCCCTGCAGAACAGATTGCCCGAGGATTATCAGTCATTTGTGGAGCCGTGCTCCTATTCATTGGCTTGATTAGGGCTGGCTGGATTGTCGAATTCATTCCCTTGGTCGCCATCACCTCCTTCATGACAGGAGCCGCTATTTCAATCGCAGTCGGTCAAGTTCCAGCTTTATTGGGTATCCGGGGAATAAACACTCGAGAGGCTGCATACATGGTTTTCATCAACACACTCAAAGCACTTCCGAGAGCCAAGGTCGATGCAGCAATGGGATTGAGTGCCCTCTTTCTGCTCTACGCCCTGAAGTACTTTTGTACGTTTATGCAAAAGAAACAGCCCAACCAAAAGAAGACCTGGTTTTTCATTTCAACTCTCCGGATGTCCTTCGTCATTCTTTTGTACACGATGATTAGTTGGCTGGCTAACAGGCACGTCAATGGTGATGCCACTAAGGCCAAGTTTAGAATTCTAGGGAAAGTGCCACGGGGTGAGATCAATGTGTAGGCTGGCTGTGTTGATCTGGCTGACAATTGTACCTAGGTTTTCAACACGCAGGCGCCCCTGTAATCAATACTCGACTCATCAGACTCTTCTCATCTGAACTGCCTGCTAGCTTGATCGTGTTGGTAATCGAGCATATTGCCATCTCGAAGTCTTTCGGCAGAATCAACAACTACACCATAAACCCTTCCCAAGAATTAGTTGCTCTAGGATTCACCAATCTCCTAGGGCCTTTTCTAGGAGGTTATCCCGCAACGGGCTCATTCTCGCGAACAGCGATCAAGTCCAAAGCTGGTGTTCGCACACCTCTTGCTGGTGTATTTACTGCAGTTATAGTCCTTTTGGCACTATACGCACTAACAAGTGTCTTCTTCTACATCCCGATGGCCAGCCTTGCTGGCTTGATCATCCACGCTGTCGGCGATTTGATCACCCACCCTAATGTAGTCTACCGCTTCTGGGAGGTTTCTCCCCTTGAAGTCATCATTTTCTTCGCTGGTGTCATTTTGACTATATTTACCAACATTGAAAACGGTATCTACCTCACCATTGCGGCTTCAGCAGCCTTGCTCCTTTTCCGAGTTGCTAAGGCTAGAGGAAACTTCCTCGGTCGTGTCAGGATCCACTATGTTTCTAGAGAAGAATTGTTAAGGGAAGCGGAACGAAAGGCATACTCACCAAGCGAAAAGCCCACCGAAACTGTGAGAGAAGCATTCTTACCACTAGAACACCAGGATGGCTCCAATCCAGATATCGAGGTTGAAACCCCCTTCCCTGGAATCTTCATCTATCGCTTCAGTGAAGGATTCACATATCCCAACCAGGCTCGCTACCTCGACAATCTCACGGATCAAGTATTGAAGGCAACAAGGCGTACACAGCTTGGAAACTATGCTAAGCTGGGAGTAAGTGTCCCAATTTTTGCATCAGCAGCTGTTGACTGATATATTCGTTTAGGATCGTCCTTGGAACGACCCTGGCCCACGAAGAGGCGAGCAGATCGATTTAGACGATCAACGGCCGATTCTACGTGCGATTGTCCTGGACTTCTCCTCCGTAAACCACGTAGACGTCACATCCATCCAAGGATTAATTGACATCCGCAACCAGCTGGATCGGCATGCGGCCCCCGAACTTGTCGAATGGCACATCGCGAACATCAACAGCCGCTGGACCAAACGTGCCTTGGCAGCAGCAGGATTCGGCTACCCCACAGAGGACTTCATCAACCAGGCCGGCCAGTGGAGACCAGTTTACGGCGTCGCAGAGACCTTTGGATACCGAGTCGGCGAGTCGTCTAGTTCCGACGTCAGCGAAACCCAGATTGAGGCTCGCAAGATCCGCTCCCGCGACATTGAACAAGCTCCTGGGGCAGACCACCCCAGTAAAGAAATCCATGACAGAGTGGATGAACATTTCCGGTCGAAAGGCAAACTCTCTTCCGTCCATGGTATCAATCGTCCCTTTTTCCACGTGGACCTCTCTGTCGCCGTTCACGCCGCTATCAATAACGCCGAACGCAAGGCGCCTTCTGGCACAAGGTTCTCGGTCACGGGCGAGAGGATTCTCCCGGAGGAGGGTAGGATTGTCGCTCATGAGGACAACATAAAAACTGCTTGATACCCAGGCGCAATGGAACGCGAGTGGTAAATGGTGGGGACTAGCCAGGCTGAATGAACTTACGAAGGCAGGCTAGATTTATGATTGGATATGGTCCAGGACGTTGGTTAGAGAAATAGTAACCCAGCTCACAGAGATGTTTGCTAGCATGGTGGTGATGGGACAAGGATGCAGAGGAACAAGAGACTGAGGCTTGATATCCGTGCCTGGTGGTGCGTGGTTGGTTCTGGGGGGCGAGGAGGTGTGCCACGGGTCAAAACCTAATCTTGAAGGAATCCCTCAGTTGTGGAGAATTCTCCCCCGCCTCCCGTGCGGAACTTCAGCTTATTTACCTAGACCTAGTTATCAAATCGCTCCGTCTATGACGCTTTGAATGAATTTCTTACCATCTGCGATCAAGCTCATGACTTGAGTTCCATCCCAGATCGAATTGAATGCTCAGGGGCAGATCTTTTGACGATTGATCCACTCTCAATAGATGAGGCTTAAGTCCTACCTTACCCCTTTGATTGGCGCATTCTATTTCCGGATCTTCGTTTCCTCACGATAAGGGTCCAAGATAGCCGGGCCGAGCTGCGTAACGAGCTGGCATGCACCTCCTTTCAGATCTACCAAGATGGGTCGTGCAGAGTTGGGATTGATTAGATCGTCGTAGCCTGGGGCCATCAACCAAGAAGAATGAGGACAACCACCCGCGCCGGGACTACCTTGATTGTGCGTTCGGCTAGAGTATTGGACCGTTGTTCAAATTGGTTCCATCCCTACACATCGGTGACGCCTATTATGCAAACTTCAATCACTTGCAAGACCCTTATTAAGGCAGTCGAAAGCTCCGAGCCAGCGAAGTAACCCCTGGATCATTCCAAAAATTTAAAGTCACCCCACGCATAGGAACGAGACGTGTTACAATTACTACCAGTGACAAGAAAAAGCCCGATATATCGATGTGGGCCAGTATTCGAAAGTTGGTGTACATAAGTATCACCTACAGACCGAGAATTCGAAGGGGGTTGAGGTTCAGCATGGGGAAAGGTGCTTGGAATGGACATGGTTCGATGGGAACAGGCTCACGCCATGCAAGTCTGCCATCGTTTCAAGAACTGCTTTCAATCATGGCAAGCGACCGAGAACCAACCACAGATTCACTTGGATCTGCCTCGACTTTCAACACGTCGAACAAATTCACTGAGACGATACCCCAAGTGGAGAATAACGCTATTGCAATAGGCTTCATCCGACACGAAAGGACATTCCAACTGCAAGCCAACGATCTATATACTCCATTGTTTGAGCTAGGTCATACGAGTTCTTCTTTGCATTGTGGCTTAAGAACTACAGGAGTGAGCGATGCGGTATCGAGCCCCTTTGCAAGCCAACCTGCAATAAGTCGGGCCCAAAAGCGTCCTGAAATCGAGCATGCTCCCGCTCGAGGTCCCATTACCGCCTCATCTGCAAATGAAAGAAAAGTCTGGCGAGAACAGACCACATTCTTCCCATTTAATGAGAACATGGCGCTCACAAAATCTGGAATGCTAAGAAAGCGTCTACGGAAGGCATGCAATACTTGTCGAGAGAAGAAGGTGAATGCGCTGCATTTTGATATCTCACTTGATCCTGATGGCTTCCTTAGGTAAAAAAATGTCGACTTTGTTTACCAAAGTGCATCAACTGCCAAAATGTGGCTATGACTGCAATGTTGAATCAATGTTAGTAACAGATATCTCTTCTGGACTCCGAAGTGCCTATGGAATACTGACATGGTATCAGAATATCCCCCACCCCCGCAAGTTCAGATTTCCGCCTGCCCGGAGAGTTGTTCACGCCAACGGAGGAAGTTGGGGCCAAAATCCGTTCATCCCACATAAATGTCCCACAACAAGTTGCTCCTCCTCCTCCTGGGGACTCAGCCTCTAACTCCGTGATATCATCAATACGAGGGGCCAAGAGACCCCTAGATGGATCACGGACCAAGGATGAAGAGTTGCATGGTGCAACGATTGACCAACACCCACGGAAGAAGATTATATTGCCCTCAATTCCAGCCATGCCTCTAGACGGTGTCCTCCAGGATGCAGTCCTCACGAAGTCAGAAATATTGTCACGGTCTACATCGATGGCAATAATGACTCCTCAGTTTTCTTTACAAGCAGATCCCTATGAAATCGATCGGGAGGTGACGATAGATTATATTGAAAGATTCTTCACTTCCGTGGACAAGCAAGTTTCTTCGGCAATACCCAAGGCTTCATTTGTGCCATGGGTGAAAACCTTTCGGCAAAAATCATTGTCTGACCACATGATGATTTACGCGGTTATGGCGGTGGGCTCGGTTTTTGTGGAAGATTCAACCTCGTATTCTTACGTCTCAGTCCTGTCGGAAGTTGTCCAAGAAGGAATAGCCCAATGCAGTGACAACCTCACCTTTCAATTGGCTACAACGTATCTCCTGTCGACACTGCTTGCCATCTCACAAGGGGAGTATAACCGAGCATGGAATTACTGCGGTTCGACAATGCGCACAATTCTTGGTCTGCAATTTATAACGGAAGCAGGAATTCACGATGGACCAAAATGTGGGGCTTGGGAATCTCAATTCGAGATCACGACACTTGTTGAATGCAGGCGACAATTAACATGGTCAACATTTATCATTGAATGTTTGAACGGATGCTACACAACCCCTTTCCTGACAGCAACGTGGTCTGATTATGACCTATGCTTGCCATGTACCGAAAAACCTTTTCAACTAAGAGAGCCTTTCGAACTAGATACGCTGAAACCATTGAAAGCACCGGATCACAATCCAAAACTAGCCGACACACATGGCGATCTGAAAGCTTTCGGACATCTGATACAAATTGCGGCAATTTTTCATGAAGTAGCCAATTTTTCTTATCATCAACGATTCCGCTCAACTCCAGCAGATGCGAAACCATTTCAGCCCTTCCACAACCAAATTGAAACCCGCTTGAACATTTGGAAGAAGTCTTTACACAGTTCTCAGAAGCAGAGTGAAAGGACACTGTGCTTTTTCAGTTTGCAGATATTGTACCATTACACGAAGCTACACCTGCACCGCTACATTCGTCATGCTGCATTGGATCCCGTGGACAAAGCATTGCACGTGAAAGCCGCGTACTCACATGCCTACCAAATACTGGAACTCGTGCAGTATCTCAACAGCGATGAGAAAACGAAAAGCTCACTCACAAATTTCAGGATCACAAGCTCTTGCATCGAATACGCAATCACAACTGGTCTGGACGTCCTCACTGGAACAGGGAAATTTTCGGACCTGATCAACACTGGCAAAATAACGTCAGTGATCGCCAGTGGCCTCGAAGTTCTTGACGACCTGGCCCGATTCTCACGCAGTGCTCAGCGACAGAGAGACCTGGTAAAACGACGATTGTCGATAATGCTGAAGGTAGTGACACGAAGATCATGGGACCAGCGGAAGGCCTTTTATTTCAAGAACCCAATGTTCCTACGGTACAACCTAGACCAAGATATCGTGTATGGTGTCACCAGAATGGAGTACTTCGAGGCTTTGGATTTACAAGAAGGAATTACTACGGGCGACTTCTTTGAATTGATGGAAGACTAGCAGAGAGCCGGTGCATAAAGATGTATTGAAATGATATAGCCTCGAGAGTTGAAATGCTGTGCATTATCCTGCTTGCTGTTAGGGGGCAAGGCATGCCGCAAGGGGCCAACTTCGGTGATCTCCTCAGTGGTAGGTTTCATTTCACCAAGCTCGACCACACAAAGGATAGGGACATCATATATTGCTGCACTGTTTGAAAAAATGAGGCATTGGTAGTCAGGGATATCCGAAGAGCAAGGCTGAGCAATGTTAGTTATCTGGTATCAGGAAATGCCCCTGTTGATTTAGACCTTAAAGCCCTTATTTAACTGTGGAGTGATCCGTTCTGCTGCATACGAATAAGTATATCTGGCCATGCAAAAAATCTCGGTTATGTAAGCCACGCTCACGCATAAACCGCCCCATCTCGAAAGCGTATGATTAATGGAGTAATCAAAATCTCCTTTCTCCCTTCTCACCTTTGAATTTATTGCCACATAAAATCTGGACACAGCGAGCATGTTCCTGCCCAGTGGAATGCAATGGAGGTACTCTGGGTTCGACATGGGCCGAAGATCTTGCTTGATAGATTGAGAAAATCATGTTAACGATCCTGGTTGCGTCTCAATCCATACCGGCTTGATGAGGTCGAAGTCGTCTTTCTCTCTACATACGAGTCTACGCCCAAGATTAGCTCTCTGATTTCACCCAGCGTTTCATCTCAGCCCCTCGATTTATGCTTGGCAGCCCTCTTGTTTGATTCGACTTCTCGACCTTCTGCTAACAAGGAAACACATTTGACCATTCTAGAGAGCAACAGCCGCCATCACGGCTTCTCACATTTGCAATTGAAATGTCACAGGCATTAGTTGAAGAGCTTCCCACGGAGATACTTGAAGGGATATTCCTCAGATGCTTGAATGGCAACCTCCTTCTTGCATCGCCTCGGATAGCACAGAGGCTTTCCGGCAATGAGTCACTCTACAAAACCACCTTTGCAGTTGCATTCTATGCGCATCAATTGCATGATGTTCTCGATCATCTGGATCTTTCGTAGGTCAATGGCCGAAGTTACTGGATCGTAACTCAAGGCGATTTATTGGGAACTGACCAACCTTATAGTTTTATGATACCACTACTTCCGACACTCATTGCTCCATGCATGGCTCGATCAATTGCCAAGTCAGTGCTTCGCTCTCGCTGGTGTATCAACGGATGGGTGCTCGAATTCTCAAGATGCTTACTCAAGGCCGCAATGGATCGCTTATCTCAAAGAACAGACCTTAGCCGTCCCGTCCAGGACGTGATTCGGAGCTACCAAGCCACTCAAGCAGACAAATCACCAAGAAACAACCGTTATACTGACTACTGGTCTTTCAATGAATCTCGTTCCAATACAATCGCTGCGCTGGATGCCTCCTACCCGTTGCACATTGAGTTCACCACTACGGCAAACGGGTCGCCTATATTCTTTGCGGATGACACCGATGACGAGAACACAATAACAATCTTTGAGTTCACCATGACTTTTTGTGGAGCGGGATTGGAGAGACATGAAACGCTTAATTTTGGAGATATGGAGGGGGAGATTATGTTTAGGGTTGCTGAGAAACCATTTTCTGAATATATGAATAGTCTCATATACAACACCATGGGAATCAGTAAGACAGATGTTGAGTGGTTCTGGACAGATTTAGCTCGGATTTATCGTGGCCCGATCGGAGATGTCTGGTATGAAGAGTGTGATCGCTTGTATTGGCGGTTTAACTGGCGTCAGAAAGTGGCTATCGACTATTTTCTTTCTCCAGAACAATCTCCTTTCCGGATACCTGCTCAAACCTTCCGGCGAGCAGCGGTTTCTGACCTGAGGAGTCGCCGCCACTGCGAGCGTAGAGGCGAGCTTGGCTATTATTTCATCCCACGCTTCATTCATTTTCTTTTCGAGGTTGACCCGATCTCACTCCCGCGGGAAGACCCAATCCTGCTCCGCTGGGTCGTAAGGGCTTGTCAACGCATCCGGCACTTTGGGGATGCCTACCAAAGAGACCGCATAACACACCGAGATCTTGGTGGTTATCATGAAGGTGAATGGGATTACCAATCAATACGCAGAAACCAGGTTTTGGCGAAATACACCTTCGACGTGGAGGTGCGCATGGTCCACTACGTCAAAACAGGAGAGAATCCATATCCACTCGACTGCCCAGCTCCTCACCTTCACAACCCGATCACACATTTGGAAGCTACATTAGTTCCTGGAATTGACATGGCAGGCGACAATGAACCGAATATCGTGGAAGATGACTATTCTGACGAGGAAGAAATAGCAAGCTTGGACCGATGGCACAGGGAGCAAGTTCGCTTCGGCCCCAATCCGCCTGAGCTCAGTTTCTTGGACCACGATGACTACCGAGTCCAGCGCGTTCCTGATGATGACGACAAAGCTTCGGACTCTGGTGCATCAGAGTCCTGGGAGGACAATAATCTGGGTATCCCTAAAGAGGTTGAGGATTTGGAAGAATCGGTGTATTGGGAAACCAATGATTTAGGCATCGCCGCACTGCACCGTCGGGACAATACCCTGAAGCCAGTGGACGACTTCGAGAATGGCTCCTTTGAGATACTAGTGGTCAATAAACCTGTAGGAGAGCTCGAACAGTCTCTCGATCGCATTGCTACAGAGTTACGACAGCCCTGCGGGCCGTACTGGTTGTCGAGGAACGACTGTGAGCTTCCTTCCCAGTTTGTGAGCGATGTTAGGTGGTATAAGAAACCAAAAAATAAATAACCATTAGTTAGACTTACGAAAATAGGGATGCAGGGACTGTCATTTCTCTAAGTTCACGTATCGAGGATCAGAAGCAGCTTACTCCCGTTTGCTGCCGTAGAGGTACCCACAATGGGGTACAGCATTGAAGATTGGATTGCTGTGTTGAGAGAAAGGCTATGAATGTACTCCTGAACAGCAATCAGGCATACAAAAGGGTAGAATAACTTCGATTCGTTAGAAGGAGAAGTCCAAGACGCTCAAACCATCACCTGAGGCCTGGCTGGAACTTCAGAAACAAACGGAGAAATCTCCAAAATCGGACCCCTCTCCATCGACGCCTTGCGCGTAGACAGAGTTGTGACTTCCATCATGTCTTTCTCAAGTTGAGACCTTCGGAGCAATTCTTGCTGTGTTCAGGCCTTTGTATACTCTTCGGGGTCTTTTGGCATATCTGGAGTCCCCTTTCCTTCAGGATCTCCCCTGGACATTCTGCCATGGGAAGTCCTGTAGACTCCTCTGCTCGCATCCACGATAGGGTTTACCCAAACAGTCTCACCAGTCTCCTTGTCCCGGACAGGGCGAGTAGTCGCACCCAAGCCGGTTGGTTGATAGTTCATGTAGATTCCTTCCCAGCCAGCGCGCTCTGGCACGGCAAATACCTCATGCATAAGGCCGATATGTTTGTGGCTTTTGGTTGTGTCATTCCACCACTGCCAGGTGTCTTTGTGAATTGGAGAGAGCGCAAAGCGATGGATATCCTCGACGGACCGCCAGTAACTTATTACGGCGTATTCGTTGCGCGAAGGTCGTTCTCCTGCGCTAATCCATGACGACATGCCCATCACTGTTGTCAAAGTCGAGGTGTCAGTACGTCGATGTGGGGTTCCCACTTATGCTGGAGGCTGGGATAGCTTACAGCCACTCTCTTCTCTCGTGTCTTCAAGCTGTGCTATCATGTCACGGAATCGATCGCCAACTTCTTTGAATCCTATTACATGGCACAGTCGATTTTCTCTCCGATTTTATGATCCAAAGTGATATACGGAGAGAGTGGTTAGGATCACACATACCGTCGGCAAAGAAACCCATCGGAGCATTCGACCGTGTACCCAGAATCAACACGGCGCCTGGACCATTGTCCCCAGGCTTTCCATTTACCGCTTCGGTCTCGTTTTTACTGGGATATCCTACACTCCACTTGCCATCAATCACACCATCCATGTAGACGTTACGCTTCAAGCCAAAATGCATCAACAAGATATCCAGGATTCCCCAGCCAAAGAGCAGCAAAGCTGGAAAAGCTGCGTAGGAACGTGGAAACATGAGATAGAGGCCTGATTGTATGACGCAGCCGAGGAGAATCCACGTGGAAAGGTTATAATGTTCTCGAAAAAGCTGGTACGTGGAACTCTGAGTTAGCACTTCGCCGTGAGACTTAACCTGTTACCTACGGTAATCATTGCCCCGTTCACTGGGCCAACTCCAGTTTTCTTTTTCGAGAGATTTGCGCCAATGCTATATTGGTAAGGCGGCTTCTCTTTTGAAGCAGGAAACATTGTCTTGAGCCCCATGTTTGCAACACTGCTAAAAGGGAAGAGTTTTGCGAAAGGGAGAGCTCTTTGCTTCTTTGCGATAATTTTGTAAAATGTGTGCACAAAGAAGCCGAGACGAATGCTACCGGTTCATATACATGGCTGCTCGTCGCTTAAACCGGTATCTGGGGCCGTATTCGACCATACCAGATGCAAAATACCTCCTAATCATTGGATGAAATGAAAACTTTCCACATGGGTAGGTGTTCAGCTTTGGGGACCGCCGCCTTGCACAATGGTGGCCGAAGCTGACACGAGGCCATGGCGTAGAGTCGTGTGCACAAAGTGTGTTTTCCATTTGCAGCAAATCAGGAGCCAGATACCCTTGAGCACCGAAGATAATAGATTATCCCGGACGCATTGTAGCTATGTTTGGCATTGGCCAGCCAATTGCAGGAGTCCGATTTGTTAAACTTCAACTTTGTAAGCGCAAGCTGAAAGGAAACGGGTCACGCCTGGATAGTTTGCGGTACCCTTATTCATGGAGAATAGAACCCTCAAGTTTAAAGCCAACATTGGCATGGCTTGTTGGACTTGAGGATGTAAGATTGATGAAATTTCAGTCTGTCAGCGACATTAATCCTACGGGCAAAATGACAAGCCAAGTTCGATCACGAGGCTTTGGTAAATGACCCAGAAAACGGGGAATCCTTCGCTGAGAACTCGCACGTCGCAATTCGGACTACCATGTACTCAGTATTCGAAACTGAATGAGTCGGTTCACAGAAGCCGGATCGACCCTAATAGAAGAGAAGCACTTGCCGTTTCAAGCGTCTTCGAAAGCTTTTCTGAGCCAGCCATCAATGCTTGACTTGATTCCGCCCAATTGACTAATTAGACATTGGGAAAGGGCCCTTGGAGACCAACATTTTTAACTCGAGCAGATCTTTTGGAAGCACTAGTACGCTGGGCGATAGTATTGAGTCAGAACTCTTTTCAGCTGCACAGAACTGTGCTTCGTTGAGCAGAGGAAGTGGTCGGGAAAGAATCTGAGGAGGGAGCCTGGGCCGTTGTCGTATGTCTCCGTCTGGAGTCCAGAGTACGGAGGGGTCCCTATAAATAATTGATCGCGGGGTATCG
>Ga0105239_10001572_pt1 | contig 30160 bp, 31 predicted proteins | sample KBSC44metaG_FD_92761 | JGI IMG/M metagenome (GOLD analysis project Ga0105239, IMG submission 92761) | Corn rhizosphere microbial communities from Kellogg Biological Station, Michigan, USA - KBS C4-4 metaG | ecosystem: Host-associated > Plants > Roots > Rhizosphere > Soil | place: Michigan, USA...
ACAAGTGCGAGTGGGTCGCGCCCTGAGCGCTATGTGAACGCTCAGCGCGGCCGGCAGTTCGGCTTCAGGTCGGAGAAGTGGACGGCGGGCATGCCGTCGATGGTCACGTAGTCGGTTCCCACGCGTGCACGACAACGGGATTCGTCAGCCGGGTGCCCTGGGCGCAGTTCGGCTTGCACTCGACCGAGGCATCCGTTCCGGTGCCCTGCGCGCCGTCGACGCCCCACGCCGTCCACGTCATGTCTTGCAGTACGCCGGTTCCGTCGCAGTTGTATTCGAACCGAATGGGTTGTTGCGGTGGGGGAAGGGCCAGGTCGAAGCACTTGCCGATGGCGTAGACGGTGGCATCGGGTTGCGGTTCCGCCGCGGCGACGGGAGACGTCCACGTCATTGCGACGACGGCGACCATGAACGGCAATGCCAGAACGCGAGCCACTCGTCCGTCTCCTTCGCCGTGGCTGGACCCCGGGATGCTAACAGCACGTCGGAAAATCTGGCAGATTGTCATGTCGATGCGAGGGAGGAGACGTGGGTGTGAACGAACGCAATTCGCGTGTTGCGCGTGCTCTGTCGGACGCGGGCGTGGAACCGGCCATCCGGATCCTCGACGCGGATGCCAAGACCGCGGTCGCCGCCGCGGCCCAACTCGACTGTGAGGTCGGAGCCATCGCCAACAGCCTGGTCTTCGACTGCGACGGTGCGCCCCTTCTGGTCATGGCCAGTGGCGCAGAGCGGGTCGACACCGAGATGCTCGCCCGCACGTTGGGTGCCGACGCCATCGGCAAGGCCAACCCGCGGATGGTCCGCGATGCGACCGGCCAGGTGATCGGCGGTGTCGCTCCAGTGGGCCACCCCAGCAGGCTGCGTACCGTCGTCGATGAGTCTCTGGCCCGGTACGACGTGATCTGGACCGCCGCCGGTACCGCAGATTCGGTGATGCCGCTGACCTACGACCAGCTGCTGGCCGTCACGGAAGGCGTTGCGGTCCAGGTTCGTTGAGTCAAGCAGCGGCGACCGGGCTGGGTCGCCGGGTGGCCAACACCGAACCGCCAAGGATCAACGCCAGACCCGCGATGTTCCACGGCGTCAGGGGTTCGTTGAGGATGATCACCCCCGCCGCGAGCGCCACTGCCGGGTTGACGTAGGTGAAGACCAGCGCGCGAGTGGCGCCGACCTCGCGGATCAAGGCGAAGAACACGATGAAGGCCAGCGCGGTGCAGACCACGGCAAGGCCCGCCAGCGCCAACAGGATTCGGGTGCTCGGCACGTGGTCGGGCCACGTCGCCGCGGCAGGTCCGGCGTACACCAGAGCGGCGACGCTCAGGCATGCGGCCGTCAACGGCAGCGTCGGGACGTCGCCGAGGTAGCGCGCGGCAACCAGGGGAGCGATCGCGTAGCACGTGGCCACCAACAACACTTCCGCGACGGAGAAGGCGCTGCCGCCTGCGAGTTCGGGTCCGGCCAGCACGGCGACACCGAAGAGTCCGACGGCCAGCCCCGCAATCCTCTTGACGTCGAATCGCGTCTCGCCGCCGGTCAATCGGTCCAGCACCGCGGCGATGATCGGCGACGCCGCGATCAGCAGACCGGTCAGCGAACTGGACAGGTGGCGCTCGGCATCCGTCAGCAGCGCCCATGCCGCGATGATCTCGAAGAACGCGAACGCCAGCACCGGGCGCCAATGGCGGAACACCGGAGCCCAGGCGACGCGGGACAGTGCTAGCGGCAGCAGGACCGCGGCGCCGACCGCGGTCCTGGCCAGCACCAGGACGGGCACGGAGACGCCCTCGACCGCGATCTTGATCAGCAGGTAGGGGATACCCCAGATCACGCTCATGGCGGCGAACAACACCCAACCGCGGAGGCTCACTCCTTGGTCAGCTCCGCGTATCGCGCGACGTGGTGGTCGGTCGAGCCGAACTCGTACTGCACCACGGTGAGTCGCTTGAAGTAGTGCCCGATGGCCAGCTCCTCGGTCATGCCCATGCCGCCGTGCAGCTGGACCGCGTTCTGGCCGATGAACCTGGCCGCGCGGCCAATCGTAGCCTTGGCCGCCGACACCGCCCGTGCCCTCGCCGTGGGCTCGGCGTCGAGGTTGAGCACCGCGAGATACACCGCCGCAATGGACTGTTCGAGTTCCATGTGCATGTCGACCATCCTGTGCTGCAGCACCTGGAAGCTCCCGATCGGCTGCCCGAACTGCTGGCGCTGCTTGCAGTATTCGACGGTGTCGGCCAACACCCTGCGCATGCCGCCGACCGCCTCCGCACAGACGGCGGCCGCGCCCTCGTCGCGTGCAAGATCGAGCGACGGCCATGCCTGCCCCTCCGCGCCGAGCAGCGCATCGGCGGGCAGCCGCAGATCGGTGAGCACCAGATCGGCGGCCCTGCGGTCGTCGATCGTGCGGTAGCCGTGCAGTTCGACGCCCGCCGCGCCGACCTCGACGCAGAACAGCGAAAGGCCGCCGGTGGTGCGGGCGGTCACCAGCAGGTGCGTCGCGATCGGTGCGCCGACGACCATGATCTTGGCGCCGTCGAGAACCCAGTCGGAGCCGTCCCGCCGTGCCGTGGCCGCGGCGTCCTGCCACCGGTCGCCGGACTCCGCCTCGGCGGCGGCCAGCGCGACGATCGCCCGCCCGGCGACGACGTTCTCCAGCAACGCGTTGGCGACGCCGCCGTCCGCGCGTCGCAGCAGGCCCGCCGCGACGACCGCGGTGTCCACGTAGGGCTCGATGACCAGTGCGTGGCCGAGGGCTTCCGCGATGACCATCACCTCGACGGGCCCGCCACCTATGCCGCCCACGTCCTCGGGCATGGCGGCGCCGAGGATGCCGAGTTCATCGGCGAACGCCCGCCAGATCTCGGGCTGCCAGCCCGCCCCGGTCTTGGCCGCCGATCGGCTCTTCTCGAGGTCGTAGCGCGTCGCAAGGAACCTGGTGAGCCCGTCGCGCAGGAGTTGCTGTTCGTCGGAGAGAGTGAAGTCCATCTACAGTCCCAACTCCGCCTTGGCCAGAATGTTTCGCTGAATCTCGTTGCTGCCCGCGTAGATCGAGCCCGCGCGGTCGTTGAAGTAGCGCAGCGGTGCCACTGCCTGCCAGGGCTCGCCGGTGACGTAACCGTCGGCAGGTGGCTCGAACTCTGCCACCGGTCCACCAGGACTGGTGGCGTGCGGCTGGTAGGCGCGGCCGCGCGGCCCCGCCGCCTCCATCGCGAGTTCGGTCAGCGCCTGGCTGAGTTCGGTGCCGAGCACCTTGAGCATCGACGACGCCGAGCCGGGGTGCCCGCCACCGGCCAGCGCGGCAAGCACGCGGTACTCGAGGATCTCGAGCACCTCGGTGCGGATCCGTGCGTCGGCGAGCTTGCGGGAGAACGCCGGGTCGTCGATCAGGCTGCCGCCCGCGGGACCGGGTTGGCTTGCCGCCGCGGCGGCCACCTCGGCGGCCATCACCTGGAGCGCTGGCGCGTGCGCCCCGCCGCCGCGCTCGAACTCCAGCAGGTACTTGGCCACGGTCCAGCCGTCGTCGATGGTGCCGATGACGTTCGACTTCGGCACGCGCACCTCGTCGAAGAAGACCTGGTTCTGGATCTCCTCACCGGACGTCATGACGAGCGGGCGGATCTGAATGCCCGGCGAGGTCATGTCGATCAGCACGAACGTAATGCCCTGCTGCTTCTTGGCGGTGCGCGACGTGCGTACCAGGCCGAACATCCAGTTCGCCTCGCCGGCGTGCGTGGTCCAGATCTTGCTTCCCGTGCACACCAGGTCGTCGCCGTCGTCGACCGCGGCCATCGACAGCGACGCCAGGTCCGACCCCGACTCGGGTTCGGAGTAGCCCTGGCAGAAGAACACCTCGCCGGTCAGGATGCGCGGCAGGAAGAAGTCCTTCTGCGCCTGCGTGCCGAACGCGACGATCGCGTGCGCGACCATCCGGATGCCCATCGGTGACAGGGCGGGGGCGCCAGCCAGCGTCGACTCGCGGCTGAAGACGTAGTGCTGTGTCAGGCTCCAATCGCAGCCGCCGTATTCGACCGGCCATGCCGGTGCCGCCCAACCCCGTTCGTGCAGGATCGCCTGCCACTGCAGGCTGGCCTCGTGGTCGCTGTAGACGCTCGTCATCAGACGACCGGCTCGCCGAAGTTCCGGTGTCAGTTTGTCCTTCAGGAACGCCCGCACCTCATCGCGAAAGGCGATGTCGGTGGGCGACCACGTCAGATCCATGGGTTCCCCGTCCGTCGATGACCGTGTTCAGACAGTAAACCTAGTTACCCAACTCGTCTGTTTGCGGGGGTGCCAGCAAACCGACCCCGCAACGGCGATAATCGACGAGTGGACAGGCGTCGTGATGGAGAGACCCGGCAGTCGCCAATGGCACTGTTGAGTGAGTTGCCCGCGTTGGTCCTTCTGGAGCGGTTCCCCGTGCCCGTGCTGGCCATCGCCGAGGACGGATCGATCATCTTCGCCAACGGCGCCTTCGGCGAGATGGTCGGCAGGACCGTCGACGAGGTGACGGCGTCGACGTTCCGGCAGGTGTTTCACACCATGCCCGCCGACGAATCGGTGCTGTCCGTCTTGCACGCTCACGCCGGCCTCGTCGTCGAATTGCGCCACGGGGACCGGTCGGTCGTCCGCGCCAGGATGAGCAAGTCGGCACTGCTGCGGGGCGACGACCCCGTCGCACTCGCGACGTTCCAAGACGTCACCGAGCGGCTGTGGTCCGACGAACTTTGAGGCCAGTCCTGCCGCGCCGAATTCTAGGACGACGGCGAGATGCGCATCGACTGCCGGGCAAGGAATTCGCGGTAGTACCCGAGCGCGTCAACAGTGACGATCGCGGGCAGCAGGATCTCCAGGGTGCGCGCGAAGCGGCGCCGAAGATCACGTCCGTCGGTCAATGCACTCGAGACGAGTTCGGCCCCGAGCATCGAGGCCAGGACCGTCGCGACCACGGCATCGGCGTCGATGTCGGAACGGACGTCGCCCTGCTCGACCGCCGACCGCACGCGCTCGGCGAACTCGGCTTCGAGGTCGCCGTAGGTGGACTTCGCCGCGGGGTTGAATCCGCCGAACGTGCGGAGTAACCGGCACGCCGCCTGCGCGACGCGGTCGCCCATGATGGCGTCGGCGACCACGAACCAGCCGTGCACGATGTTCTCCATCGCAGGGGAACCCAATCGGCCCGCGGAACGGAAGGCGCCGAGGATCGTGTCCATGCCCTCCTCGATGATGGCGGTCGCCACCGCCTCCTTCGACTCGAAGTGGTAGTACAGGGCGCCCTTGGTGAGCTCGGCGCGTTCGATGATGTCAGCGAGACCGCTGGCGGGATAACCAATCTCGTTGATCAAGGCGACAGCCGAGTCGATGATCCTGCGTCGCGTGGCCTCGGATCTGGCCTGGCGCACCATCTTCGTGCACCTCCATCAGCTGTGAAGACGGTCGTTCGCCGCCCACAGGATCATAGATTGCTGGCGCGCAAAGGGCTTGCATTCTTGATGGCGAGTGCCGACCGGCGCCGAATGAACCCGGCGAAGTAACCAAGCCGTTCGGGATTTGCAAAGCCCGGCAGGACCAGCATCCACATCGACTCCAGATCGCGGATGAACGATTCGGGCTCGTCCAGATTGCTCGTCTGCCGCAGACCCAGGTACATAGAGACCAGCAGCCGGGCCGCGTGTTCGGGGTTCACGTCTTCGACGACGTCGTCCTCGCCGATGGCCCGTCGGATCAACGCCGCGAAACCGTTGACCCAGACGTCGAGCACCTTCGCCTGAAGCCCGTCGAAGCGTCCGACGGCCTCGAGCAGGTTGAGGCCCGCTCGGGCATCCGCCTCGCCGATGTCGGAGACCGCGATCAGGTAGGCGACGTCGATCGCGGTCTCGAGTCCGGAGAGCCCGTTGGTACGGATCTGCTCGACGGTGGCCCAACCCAGTTCGGCGCGATGCTCGATGACCGCATTGGCCAGTGCGTGCTTCGACCGGAAGTGGAAGTACAGGGCGCCCTTGGTGACGTCGGCGCTCACCAGGATTTCGTCGAGGTTGACCTGGCTGTAGGGCCTTGTGGCGAACTCGTGGGCCGCGGCCTTCACTATCTGTAGCCGCGTCGCGTCGGCTCTTCTGTCCGCCTGCTCAACCACCGTCAAACCCTCGCCACTACCCCGGACTTCCCCGCTTCTGCCGGACCAGCCATTGTCCGTTGTCAATCGTGGCCGATTTTGCTCCAAACTTTAAGTCATCACCATAGCTGCATTACATTCCAAAGGTATGTAAAGTACGTCGTGTGATGACTCTTGGTCCGCAGACGATTGCGGCTGAACGCGGGGTCACCACGCTGCGAACGGCCACGACCGACATGCTCGGACCGGCCAGAACGCATCTAGTTAATGGCACGTTTTTGACGTTGCCACGGCCCGCACTGGCTAACCCCCTTCGAATCCCGTGCGGACCGTGGCAACTTTGCCACTGGCTCGACAATCAAGTGCTCAATTCGGCTTCGGGACGCGAGAATGCGGTCCTCAAGGTCGAAGTACCGCGCGCAACGCCCGCGGCGAAGGACACCATCGCGAAGAGTTTCGCGGTCGATGTCCATTCATCACGTTCACTGCAAGCAATCATTAGGTAGTTAACGCAGATGTGGGATACAGAAGTCGACCTGGTGTGTATCGGTGCTGGAATCGGGGGCCTGGCCAGCGCCATCGCCACCGTTGATGCGGGCGAGGACGTCATCGTCGCCGACACCGGTCAGATCGCTGCGTCGATGGCAAGTCTCGGCACCGCGCGCGGATGGTTGCAGCACGACGGCGTGGACGTCGAGACCGAGGATTTCCTCGCTGCAGTCGTCGAGGGCCTCGACCCGGTGGTCCGGCCTTCTGGCGCGTCCCGCGTGCCGATGCGGGTGGTGCGGCCTTCGCCGCCGGACGGCCGCACGCTCGAACCCTTTGTCGGCGCCACCATCCGGGCCTGGGACGCACAATGCTTCGGATCGCCCTACGGGACGCTCCACTCGAGCGTCTTCGGCTGGCAGCGCACCAAGATGCGCTCGTCGGACGGCGAGTCCATCGACGTCATCCCGATCGGCGACATCGACTGGCACGACGGCCTTGGCGAGGCCGACCTGCTCGAGTGGATGGGTGGGCAGGCCAACGACCGTGACGTCGACGTGCTCGCGGCCACCTCGCTCCAACGCATCGTCTTCGAGGAGGGGCTGATCATCGGCGTCGTGCTCGACACGCCCGATGGTCCCTACGCCGTCGGCACCCGTCGCGGCGTGACGTTGTCGCCGCCCGACACCGGGCCCGCTGCGGCCGACGGGCTCGTCGACCCGTCTGAGGGCGATCGCAAGCAGGTGTGCCTTGTCGGTCGGAACGCCAGCCGCTTCGGCCGCGTCGAGCTACTCACCACCGCGGCACCCGGCGCCGTCGCCGAGCCGCTCTGCCCGGCGTCGGGCCGTCAGCTGCGCGGCCACCTCCGCGAATCCCGTCCGGTTCCATCAGACGTTTGGCGTTGCGGAAAAGTGCACGGGCACACGTCCTTTGGCCAGTAGTGCCGCCATCTGCTCGTCGCTGAGCGGATGGGACAGCAGGAAGCCCTGCGCGCGGTAACAGCCGTGGTGTAGCAACGTTCTCGCCGCGGCCTCGGTCTCCACACCCTCTGCTACCAGCTGCAAGCCGAACGCCTCGGCGAGGGCGATGATGGCCCGCACGATCGCGAGGTCGTCTGGGCTGGTACCCAGGTCGGTGACGAACCCCCGGTCGATCTTGATCAGGTCTACCGGGAGCGCCTTGAGGTGCGCGAATACGCTGTAACCGGTGCCGAAGTCGTCGATGGCCAGCGCTACGCCCGCTTGTTTGAGAGCGGCCAGCGTGATGCGCGTGGTCTCGATGTCCTGAACGACGACGCTCTCGGTGATCTCCAGGCACACCGAGCCCCGCTCGAGGCCGAACTCGCGCAACGTGCTCGCCACGGAGTCGACGAAACCATCTGAAACCAGTTGCATCGGCGAGACGTTCAACTGCAGCACGGTGTCGGCGCCCAAACCACGAGACCGCCACCGAGCGAAGTCCGCGCACGCGGTGCGCATCACCCAACGGCCGAGTTCACCTGCGAGGTTGATGGATTCGGCGACCGCGATGAAGGAGGGGGGAGGCAGCAGGCCGCGAGTCGGATGTTGCCACCGAACCAGCGCCTCGACGGCGAGCACGTCACCCGTGCGCATGTCGATCTCGGGCAGGTATCGCAGAAACAACCCACCGCTCTCGATGACGCTCTGCAGATGCAGTTCGATGTCGGTGCGGTACTCAGAGGTCAACGACATGTCGGCGGAGAACACGGATACGTGGTTGCCGCCCGCGGCCTTGGCGGTGAGGACCGCCTGATCGGCACGGCGGATCAGATCCGTTGTGGTGTCGGTACCTGGCACCCCGGAGGCGACTCCGATGCTGACCGTGCGGGTGAGAAGCTCGCCGTCGATCGTCACCCGCTCGCGCAGGATGGACTGCAACTGGTGGGCGAGCGCCTCGGCCTCCGCCACCGACATCGGCCGTGCGGGTATCACCACGAACTCGTCGCCGCCGAGGCGCGCGATCATGTCGCCCTCGCCGGTCGCCGCCTCCAACCGATTGGCCAGCGCTTGGATGTAGCGGTCACCTGCGGTGTGGCCGAGGTAGTCGTTGATGGCCTTCAACCGGTCGAGGTCGATGAACAGTGCGGCAACGGGACTCGGCTGCCCCGGCGCCAGTCGCGCGTCCACGTCTGCCAGCAGTGCCCGGCGATTGCGCAGCCCAGTCAGATCATCGTGCTCGGCCAGATATCGCAGCTGGTCCTCCGCTTCGATGCGCGCCTGGACCTGAGCGAACAACGACGCGATCGCCATCAACGCGCTGAGCTCGGCGACGCTCCATTCGCGGATGCCGTGCTTGACGAAGCCGAGCACCCCGGTGGTGACGTCACCGGACAGCAGCGGTGCGCACACCACCGAGGAAGGCGGTACGCGCTTGCTGTCGTGGGTGGCGCGTTGGTAGTCCTCCGTCTCGGCGCGAAACACCGTCGGTTCGGCGAGGTTCTCAGAGAAGGCGAACATGGGGTTGGCGTCGGCGAAGTAGATCAGCTCCAGCGGATCTACTTCGCCGACGTCGCGCGGCGGCCACTTCGCGATCAGCCGGCTGGCGTGAATTCGGTGGTCGTGGTGGCGCAGAAAGCTGACGTCGACGTCGAAGTGAGCGACGAGGTCGGCCATCACCTGCGTGCTGACCTCGACGGAGGTGGCCGCGTCGACGCCCATCAGACGCGTCGCCACCCCGGTGACGACGACGTCGAGGCTGCTTTGCACCCGTTCCTCCAGTATCTCGTCAGCCTTGCGGTGAAAGGTACTGGCGAAGCTCTTGGCGGCGGCATCGCACCGACAGTCGCGGGGCGCCGGTCAGGTGCCGGGGTCCGCGCTTCGTCGGGAAGGAGAGGTCGCCAATTTTCAGGGATTGTATTGCAGTGTGTTGCCCCGCACCGACGCAACGCCGACCGCGGCGAAGTCCCGGTGCCGGTCCGAACGGACCGTCACTGCTGGCTTCCTGCCAGCATGCGGGTCTCACCTGCCCCGTCCAAATGTCTGGCCAGCAGCCGGAATTCAGCGGCTATCCGCGAAGCTTGTCTGACCTCGGCATGCTTTGCGAACGTGCCCCGGTCCCACCACATCATCGTGGTCTGATATCGCTCGTCGGGGTAGGGCGTTGGCGGAACTTGGGTCGCCACCAATCCGCCCGTCGTGCGCCATCGGGCCAGTACGTGGGCGCCACTGGTGGCCAGTGCGAATTTGGCATCGAGCAACAATGCAGAGTGCAATGGAAAACGCGCGAGCGCGTTGGTGAGCGAACGATTTCGGGACGGGTCGTCGCACACCCACGCGGTCTTGATCTCCACGACGCCGAACGGGATTCGATCGGCGATCAACTTCCGAACCGTGTCCAGGCCGGGTTGGTCGGCCCACTCGACGACGGCGTGGGATTCGTCGGTGGCGCCGTATGGTCCCTTGGCCCGGACGCCCGCCACGATGTGGCCAGCCTGGTCGATCGCGGCCAGGAACAGCGACGTCTCGCGTGGATTGCACAGTGATTCCAGGTCAAGGGCGCGCTCGACGCCGTGCCTGCGGTAGCTGTCCTCGGCGCCGCGCAGATATTCCGCCCAGAGTTGCGGTTCCGTCGTCGGCTCGGCTGCCACCAGAGTGCACTCGTTGTCCGGATCCCACCACTCGACGCTGCGATCTAGGCAAAGGGGAGGGCAATCGCTGGCATCCAGCGTCGAAACGCTCATCGGTGTCCGTTCTCTGGGCGGGCCTGGGGGGCGAGGCCGCTGCCACATATGCGCATCCAATGGACAGCAAATACCGTCTAAGTATCGCTCTTTGGCGCCGGTTTGGAGCCATTGCGTAGATCTTGTATCGACCGTTGTTTGCTCAAAAAAAATACTTTTACCCTGTTATTGATAAATGGACAATTCAACATTCTCGAAGACGGCCTCGATACCTGCAATTAGGTAGCCAAAGCGCCATGGTGGCAAACATGGTGTCGGCTTCAGGGCGCGCCCGGCGCAGTATACGAGAGTTTCCCGAGAGTGCTGGGGGAGGTGTCGGCAAAGACTCGTCGGCCACGGAGGCGGCCGCGAAGCCCAGACGGTGTACCTCGCACGAGGGGCTGACTGGTGCGGGGAAACGCAACGCGCTACACATGTTGGGGTCGGCTAGCGGGTCGGCATCATCGTTCTAGGGAGTGCTGTGAAGGTCTTCGAAGGTCTGGCTGAGTTCGCGGCGGCAAAGGGTAGTCAGTTCGGGCCCACCGACTGGCTGACGATCAGTCAAGAGCGCGTCAACCTGTTCGCCGACGCCACTGACGACCATCAGTGGATACACGTCGACCCCGAGAAGGCCGCCGCAGGCCCGTTCGGTGGCACCATCGCGCACGGCCTGCTGACGCTGTCGCTGCTGCCGCACTTCTCCCAACAGCTATACCGGGTCTCCAACGTTGCGTTGGCGGTGAACTACGGCTACAACAAGGTCCGTTTCATCACCCCGGTGAAGGTGGGCGCGAACCTGCGAGCGCGCGGTGAACTCACCGCGGTCAACCAGTTGGACGGAGCCGTCCAGGCGACCACGACGATCACGGTGGAGATCGAGGGCGTCGACAAACCGGCTGCGGTGGTGGAGTCGATCGTCCGCTACATCGCCTGAGTTTCCTAGGAACCCCCCGTCGCTTCGCTCGCCCCTAGGAACCCCCCGTCGCTTCGCTCGCCCCTAGGAACCCCCCGTCGCTTCGCTCGCCCCTAGGAAACTCCCGTCGCTTCGCTCGCCCCTAGGATCCCCGCTGTGCGGCCCTCACCAGTCCGCCTCCAATGATGAGGCGCTGGATCTCACTGGTGCCCTCGTAGAGGCGAAGCAACCGGACGTCGCGGTAGATGCGCTCGACCGTCACCTCCCTCATGTAGCCGCTGCCGCCATGGACCTGCACGGCGAGATCGGCGACCTTGCCGACCATCTCCGTGCAGAACAGCTTCGCGGCGGACGGGGCGATGCGGCGGTCCTCGCCGGACAGCCACAGACGGGCGGCGTCGCGGACGAGTGCTCGCCCGGCCATCACCCCGGTCTGCTGGTCGGCGATCATCGCCTGCACCAGTTGGAAGTCGCCGATCGGCGTACCGCCCTGGGTGGCGGTGGCGGCATATGCCACCGACTCGTCGAGCGCACGCTGCGCGGCACCGACGGACAGCGCGGCGATGTGGATGCGGCCGCGCGCCAGTGACGTCATCGCGGCGCGGTAGCCGATGTCCTCGGCCCCGCCGATGAGCGCGTCGGCGCCCACTCGCACCTCGTCGAATCCGACGTCGGCAGTCCAAGCGCCTTCCTGGCCCATCTTGGCGTCCTTCGCGCCGACCACCACGCCCGCGGCGTCGGCGGGCACCAGGAACACCGCGATGCCAGGGCCGTCGGCGTCCGCGGGCCTGCTCCTGGCGAAGACGACGAAGAGGTCCGCGGTCGGCGCATTGGTGATGAAGCGCTTCTGGCCGGTGATCACCCAGTCTTGGCCATCGCGAACGGCCTTGGTGCGCAAGCCCGCCGGGTTCGAGCCGGCACCCGACTCGGTGAGCGCGAAGGATGCGACGACCTCGCCGGACGCGATCCCGTCCAGCCAGCGGCTCTTCTGTTCGTCGGTGCCGAAGCCGACGAGCACCTGGCCGGCGATGCCGTTGTTGGTGCCGAACATCGACCGCAAGGCCAGCGTGGTGTAGCCGAACTCCATCGCCATCTCGACGTCCTGGACGATGTTCAGGCCCAGCCCACCCCACTCCTGCGGGATCGCGTAGCCGAATAGGCCCATCTCCTTGGCCTGGCCGCGGATGTCGTCGGGCACCTGGTTGTCGGCCATGATCTCCAGCTCGCGGGGCATCACCGCGGAGCGGATGAAGTGCCGCGTCGCGTCGAGGATGTCCGCGAAGTCGGCTTCAGAGACGGCGGGATCTGCCATGCGTCGTTCTCCTGACGGGGGCGGGGTAGGCGTCGTGCAAGAAATATCATATTTTATGTTGGAGACTGAAACCTTCAGGAAGGGTCGGCGCATGGCTTTGCTCGATGGACGAACCGCGGTGGTCACCGGTGGAGCGCAGGGGATCGGCTTCGCGATCGCCGAGCGCTACGTCGCCGAGGGTGCGCGGGTGGTGCTCGGCGACCTCGATCCGGACGCCACCGCAGCCGCGGTGGAGAAGCTTGGCGGCCGCGACGTCGCGGCCGCGGTGCGCTGCGACGTCACGAAGGCCGCCGACGTCGAGGCGCTCATCGCCGCCGCGGTCGATACGTTCGGCGGACTCGACGTCATGGTGAACAACGCCGGCATCACCAGGGACGCCACGATGCGCAAGATGACCGAGGAGCAGTTCGATCAGGTCATCGCCGTCCACTTGAAGGGCACCTGGAACGGCACCCGCAAGGCCGCCGACGTCATGCGCGAGAACAAGCGGGGAGCCATCGTCAACATCTCGTCGATCTCCGGAAAGGTCGGACTGATCGGGCAGACCAACTACTCGGCCGCCAAGGCGGGCATCGTCGGTCTCACCAAGGCGGCGGCCAAGGAGGTCGCGCATCTGGGCGTCCGGATCAACGCGATCCAGCCGGGCCTGATCCGTTCGGCGATGACCGAGGCCATGCCGCAACGGATCTGGGACTCCAAGCTCGCCGAGATACCGATGGCCCGGGCGGGGGAGCCCGTCGAGGTGGCCAACGTCGCGTTGTTCCTGGCTTCGGATCTGTCGTCCTACATGACCGGCACCGTGCTGGAAGTGACCGGGGGACGGCACATCTGATGACCGACGTGGTGATCTGCGAACCGGTCCGCACCCCGATCGGCCGGTACGGCGGAATGTTCAAGTGGGTGACCGCCGTCGATCTGGGCGTCGCCGCGCTGACGGGTCTGCTCGAGCGAACGGGCGTGGCGCCCGAGGCGGTCGGTGACGTGATTCTCGGCCACTGCTACCCGTCGCCTGAGGCCCCGGCGATCGGGCGGGTGGTGGCACTCGACGCAGGCTTGCCCGTGACGGTTCCCGGCATGCAGGTGGACCGCCGCTGCGGATCGGGCCTGCAAGCGGTGATCCAGGCGTGCCTGCAGGTGGGTGCCGGCGCGAACGATCTGGTGGTCGCCGGCGGCGCGGAGAGCATGAGCAACGTCGCGTTTCATACGACCGACATCCGCCGGGGGCCCCCACGTGACGGGGTGAAGGTGCACGACGGGCTGGCCCGCGGCAGGACCACGGCAGGCGGGCGCAACTACCCGGTGCCCGGCGGCATGCTGGAGACGGCCGAGAACCTGCGCCGCGAGTACGGCATCTCGCGCGCCGAGCAGGACGAGCTCGCGGTGACCTCGCATCAGCGTGCGATCGCGGCCCAGAAGAACGGGATCCTGGCCGAGGAGATCGTCCCGGTCACCGTGCATGGCCGTCATGGCGACGAGCTGATCGACGCCGACGAGCATCCCCGCGCCGACACCTCGGTGGAATCGCTGAGCCGGCTCAAACCCGTGCTGCTGCACGAAGATCCAGAGGCCACCGTCACGGCGGGGAACTCCAGCGGGCAGAACGACGCGGCCTCCATGTGCATCGTCACCACAGCGGAGAAGGCGGCCCAGCTGGGCCTGCGACCGCTTGTCCGGCTGGTGTCGTGGGGTGTCGCCGGAGTGGCTCCCAACGTCATGGGCATCGGGCCGGTGCCCGCGACCGCCGTGGCACTCGAGCGGGCCGGGCTTGCTCTGGCCGACATCGACCTGATCGAGCTCAACGAGGCGTTCGCCGCGCAGGCGCTTGCCGTGATGCGCGAATGGGGCTTCACCGAAGCCGATGCCGAACGTACCAACGTGCACGGCTCCGGTATCTCGCTTGGACATCCGGTGAGCGCGACGGGCGGCAGGATGCTGGCGACGCTGGCGCGCGAACTGCACCGGCGCGACGCGCGGTACGGCCTCGAGACCATGTGCATCGGCGGCGGGCAGGGGCTGGCCGCGGTGTTCGAGAGGGTGACATGACCCGCCTGGCTCAGACGATCGGTCTGACGGACGTGCAATCCGAAATCGTCTCGGCGGTACGCCAATTCGTGGACAGAGAGGTCATTCCGAACGCTCAGGAGCTGGAGCACTCCGACACCTATCCGCAGCACATCGTCGACCAGATGCGCGAGATGGGGTTGTTCGGCCTGATGATCTCCGAGGAGTACGGCGGAATCGGCGAATCCCTGCTGACCTATGCGCTGTGCGTCGAGGAGCTGGCCCGCGGCTGGATGAGTGTGTCCGGTGTGCTCAACACGCACTTCATCGTCGCGTACATGCTGCGCCAGCACGGCACCGACGAGCAGAAGCAACGGTTCCTGCCGCGGATGGCGACCGGCGAGGTCCGCGGCGCGTTCTCGATGTCCGAACCCGAGCTGGGCTCCGACGTTGCGGCCATCCGTACGAAGGCGGTTCGCAATCCTGGCGGCGGCTACGCCATTACGGGACAGAAGATGTGGCTGACCAACGGAGGCAGCTCCACGTTGGTGGCGGCACTGGTGAAGACGGACGAGGGAGCCGACAAGCCGCACCGCAATCTGACCGCGTTCCTCATCGAGAAGCCAACGGGCTTCGGCGAAGTGGCGCCAGGGCTGGAAATCCCCGGCAAGATCGACAAGCTCGGTTACAAGGGCATCGACACCACCGAGATGATCTTCGACGGCTACCAGTGCAGCGACGACGACGTGCTCGGCAATGCGCCGGGGCAGGGCTTCCTCCAGATGATGGACGGCATCGAGGTCGGCAGGGTCAACGTCGCCGCCCGCGCGTGCGGCGTCGGCATCAGGGCATTCGAGCTCGCCGTCCGATATGCCCAGCAGCGCAGCACCTTCGGTAAGCCGATCGCCGACCACCAGGCCATCGCCTTCCAACTCGCCGAGATGGCGACCAAGGTCGAAGCGGCCCATCTGATGATGGTCAACGCGGCGCGGTTGAAGGACTCGGGGGAGCGCAACGACGTCGCGGCGGGAATGGCGAAATACCTTGCCAGCGAGTTCTGTTCGGAGGTCACCCAGCAGAGCTTCCGGATCCACGGGGGATATGGCTACTCCAAGGAGTACGAGATCGAGCGACTCGTGCGCGATGCCCCGTTCCTGCTCATCGGTGAGGGCACCAGCGAGATCCAGAAGACCATCATCAGCAGGAGCCTGCTCCGTGAGTATCGACTCTGACCCGGGGCGAGCGAAGCGACGGGGGGAGGAGCCGGCCTTCGCCGCACGGCCGCAGCTGTCCGACGATGTTGCGCGCTACGTGCGGCGTCGGATCTTCAACGGCACCTACCGGGCAGGCGAGTACCTGCGGCTGGAGCAGCTCGCCGCCGACCTCGGCATCAGCGTCACGCCCGTGCGTGAGGCGCTGCTGAACCTCTGCGCCGAGGGACTGCTGATACAGCAGCCACGCCGGGGCTTCGTCGTGCTCGAGCTGACCGCCCGCGACATCGCCGACGTGGCGAACGTGCAGGCCTTCATCGGCGGTGAGCTCGCCGCCAGGGCCGCGGAGAACATCAGCGACGAGCAGCTGGCGGCCCTGCGCGGAATCCAGGACGAGCTGGAGCAGGCCTACGAGCAGGACGACCTGGAGCGCACCGTCCGGCTCAACCACGAATTCCACCGCACCATCAACGTGGCCGCGGACTCGCCGAAGCTCACGCAGTTCATGTCGGGCATCACGCGGTACGCCCCCGAGTCGGTGTTCCCGACGGTGACCGGCTGGCCGAAGCTGTCGATCAGGGACCACCGCCGCGTCATCGCCGCGCTCGAGCGCAGGGACGCCAACCGGGCCAGGATGGCGATGGCCGAGCACTTCACGGTCGGCGTCGTGCCGCTCACCGACCACTTGATCGAGCGGGGCGTGATCTCCGATGCGGATACGCAGGCGAACGCGGCAGGTGGTTCCTGAGCGGTCGACGCCGCTACCGGCTCGCAACCCGTCGCGCTCGGCTATGGTGCTGAGAATGAAGCGTTCCATCGCCGGTGTCGTTGCAGCTCTGACCTGCGCCGCGGGCGCCGGACTGATGACCGCGGCACCGTCGCAGGCGGATGACATCGGGTACCTCATCAACGTGACCCTGCGGCCGGGCTACAACTTCCCGAACGCGCAGGCGGCGCTCGACTACGGCAACGGCCTCTGCGACCGCATCGGCCAAAAGCAGAGCTACGCCGATCTGGCGTCCTCGATCAGGTCCGACTTCAACACGTCCGACGAGTTCCAGATCTCATATCTGCTCAGCCAGGCGACCCAGGAACTCTGCCCTGCCCAGATCTGGCAGTTGCGACAGTCCGCAGCGGGTTATCGCGTCCCTGCCTGATCGAGAACCGAGCCGCTTCTAACGGGCGGTCTTGCGCCGTTGCGCCGGAGCCGCTTTGGTCGACGCCTGCTCGATCAGCCGCTCGGCGTGGTCGAGGATGCAGTCGAGGCCGTACTCGAAGTTCCTGTCGTCGGGGGCGCCAATCCGGTGATCGTCATCGGTCAGCCTGGCCAGTAATGGCGTGTTCTCGGTGTCGAGGACCATCCTCTCCTCGAAGCCGTCGGACGACCGGTTCTTGTCGTAGAGGCGCTGCAGCACAACGGATCCCCGCACGTGCATCGACACCGCCGAGTACGTGTCGAACGCGTCCTCTGGCGACAGTCCTGCCTCGATCAGGCTCTCGATTGCCTTCTCCACCGCGGCAGCGCCGAGCTTTGCGGCGCGCGGACTCAGCGCCGAGCGAATGAGGATCAGGTCGCACAGGATCGGGTTGCCCAGGAACGTCTTTCGTATGCTGCGCGCGTGGTTGCGCAATGTCTCGCGCCAATCCTTGGCCTCCACGTACGGAGTGGCGAAGACGTACTGCTTCAGCGCACGGTCCGTCATCGCGTTGAGGAGCTCGTCCTTCTTGCGGAAGTACCAGTAGATGCTCGTCACGCCAACGCCAAGATGCTTGCCGAGCAACGGCATGCTCACGTTGTCGATGCCGAGTTCCTCGGCGAGTTCGAAGGCGCCGTTGATGATGTCATCGGGGTTGATGGAGCCGCGTTCGCGACGTTGTCGCTTCTCGGCGGTCGCCGGCTTGGCCACGATCACACCTCCGTCAAGATCACTACCTCTGGCACCGCACCCGTTGGGGATGGGCGAACTCAATCTACCGGCAACGGGCGCCTGGGCACCGGAAGCGCTGGTCACGGGGTCGCGTCGCTGCCCGCCGGGTGGCTACCGAAAGCCCCATAGTAAGTTTCTCCGGGTAGCGGATCTGCGACGGACGGGGTGCCAAGTGGCCGACGAAATTCTGACGGAGCGCCAGGGGCGAACTCTCGTCATCACCATCAACCGACCGGACGCGCGCAACGCATTCAACTTGGCCGTGACCAAGGGGCTCGCGGATGCCATGGACGAACTCGACGCGACGCCCGAGCTGTCGGTCGCGATCGTGACCGGGGCAGGCGGCAACTTCTGCGCAGGCATGGATCTGAAGGCATTCGTGGCGGGGGAGAACGTCTCGATCCCCGGCCGCGGAATCGGATTCACCGAGCAGCCGCCCCGCAAGCCGGTCATCTCCGCCGTCGAAGGTTACGCGCTCGCGGGCGGCACCGAGATCGTGCTGGCGACCGACCTGGTGGTGGCCGCCAAGAACGCGAAGTTCGGCATCCCCGAGGTCAAGCGCGGCCTGGTGGCCGCGGGTGGTGGCCTGCTCCGGCTGCCCCATCGCATCCCGTATCAGAAGGCTCTCGAGTTGGCGCTCACGGGTGACAACTTCACCGCCGAGGAGGCGTCCGCCTGGGGCTTCGTCAACGTGCTCACCGAGCCGGGCGAGGCACTGGCAGGCGCGCTCGCGCTCGCCGAGCGCATCACGAAGAACGGGCCGCTGGCCGTCGCGGTGACCAAGGAGATCATCGTGAAGTCGGCTGGCTGGAGCGAGGACGAGATGTGGCGCAAGCAAAGCGAACTCATCCGGCCGGTGTTCACGTCCAAGGACGCGATCGAAGGCGCCACCGCGTTCGCCGAGAAGCGGGCACCCAATTGGACCGGTTCCTGAGCGGTTTCAGGGCTGGTGCGCCAGCAGCTTGATCATCAGGCCGTTGGCCTCGCTCAGCACGGTGCCGTCGGCGTCGGTCATGGTGGCCGTGATGAATGCCTTGCGACCGTCGATGCGATCGATGCGGCCGCGGCTGATCAGGGGAGCGTCGATCGGCGTGACGGCGCGGTAGTCGACGTGCAGATAGCCGGTGCGGCTGATGGGGCGCCCCGCGGCTGACACGATCATGCCGAAGTGCCAGTCGTAGAGCAGCGGGATCACCCCGCCGTGCACCGCCATGTTGCCGCCGACGTGGAACCTGCTGAAGTGCCCCTCCATCGTCACGCCGTCCGCATCGAACGCCGTGACCGTCCACGGCGGCATCAGTGGGTGCCCAAGACCGGGGAGCTTGACGGCGCGGCCCGCGGGAGCCTCGCCATCGCCCACTTGGTGGGGTTCGAGTGCAGCGCAGGCGCTTTCGATCGCCTCGGTCGCGGCGTGCCACGTCTCGCCGTCGGGTGAGGTCGACACCGCGAGATCCTGTAGGCGACGTACCGCGGTGGCGAACCGCTCCAGTTCCGGTGGCGTGTCAACCGGTATCAGCTCCGGGAAGCCTCGGGTCTCCGGCATGTGCGCGCCTCTTCTCGTCGATCCGAAGTTACAGAGGACTATACAGTAAGGATTTCCGCATCGGGCATACGCAGATCGCCGAGGCCTACCGGGCTGGCCGCTAGAGGGTGCCGTCGAGCTGCCCGAGCCGTTCGGTCAGGCGCAGGTTCTCGGAGTAGTCGACGGGGCACGCGATGATCGACACGCCGTCGTCGGCCAGGGCGGTGCGCAGGGTCGGCAGGAGCTCGTCGGCGGCGGAGATCCGGTAACCCTTGGCGCCGAAGCTCTCTGCGTACTTCACCACGTCGGGATTGGTGAACCCCACGTAGTAGTGATCACCGAGTTCGAGGTCCATTTTCCACTCGATCAGGCCGTACCCACCGTCCTCCCAGATCAGCACCACCAGGGGAATCCGCTCGCGGACCGCGGTCTCGATCTCCTGGCTGTTCATCAGGAAGGCACCGTCGCCCATCACCGCGAGCACCTTCGACTCGGGTTGCGCGAGCTGCACCCCCAGAGCACCGGGCAGGGCGAAGGCCATGGTGGACAAGCCGTTCGAGATCAGGCAGGTGTTGCGCTCGTAGGTCGGGTACAGGCGGGCCATCCACATCTTCGCCGCACCCGTGTCGACCAGCACCACGTCACTGCGGCCCAATGCCGCCCTGGTGTCGGCGACGATCCGCTGCGGCGAGAGCGGAAAGCTCGAGTCCTGTTGTCCGCGAGCGAACTCGTCGGCCAGCAGACCCGCGCCGGGGGCGGGGACGTCGATGCCGAACTGGTGTCCCGCCATCGATGAGCGCACGGCGTCGAGGGATTCGCTGATGTCGCCGATGATGCCGACGTCGACGGGGTAGTGCACGTCGACCTCGGCGGGGAAGCGGTGGATGTGGATGATCTTCTTGTCGGAGTTCGGGTTGATGCGGACGGGATCGAATTCCTGAAGTTCGTACCCGACGGCGATGATCAAGTCGGCATCGTCGAAACCGAAGTTGACGTAGTCGTGGCGCATGAAGCCTATCGTTCCCATGCTGTTCGGGTGATCGTCGGGCATGACGCCCTTGCCGTGGAAGGTGTTGGCTACCCGCACGCCGAGTTCCTCGGACAGGCGGACCAGCGCCGCGGTCGCGTCGGCGCGGGCAGCGCCATGGCCTGCCAGGATGACCGGCCGCTTGGCCGAACGAAGCAGGTCGACGGCACGGACCACCTGGCGGGGTGACGGCGCCTCGGGCTGAACGACGTTGCGGGGCAAGGGTTTGAGGTCGTAGTCGGCCTCGTCGGCATCGATGTGCTCTGGCACGGCCAGATACACCGCTGCCGGACGCTCGGTCTCGGCGAGCTTGAAGGCCTTGCGGAACATCTCCGGGATGGCGGCGGTGGTGGGGACGCCGTCGGACCAGCGCGTGATTGGCGCGAACATCGACACCAGATCGACGTACTGGTGGGACTCCTTGTACTCACGGTCCTGTCCCACCTGGGCCGAGATGGCCACCAGGGGGGTGCTGTTGGTGGTGGCGTCGGCGACGCCGAGCTGCATGTTGATGGCACCGGGTCCCAGCGTCGCCGACACCACGGCCGGACGGCCGGTCACCCTGCCGTACATCTCGGCCATGAACGCCGCGGCCTGCTCGTGCCGAGTGAGCACGTACCTGATCTGCGACGACCCCGCCAGCGCCTTGACGAAGTGGATGTTCTCCTCGCCAGGGATGCCGAAGACCAGGGAAACGCCCTCTGCCTCAAGGCACTTGACCATCAGTTGTGCAGCCGTGCTCATGTCGTCCTCCGGCTCAGGCGTCCGGGATGCTCCGGGGTGTCGCCATCGTGGAACACCAGGCTATCGAACGGCCGGGGCCGTCTAGGAGCTACCCGCGCGCCGCCACACCACGGTGGCGTGTGTAGAGGTGCCCGCCGCATTGGTCGTCGTCGCCGACAACGTCAGGAGGTCTCCGTCCAGGCTTGCCTGCCGGAACTGGGGTTGCGCCAACAGTTCCGGAATCATCGCGATCGTCACGTCGTGGTGCACGACCCCAACTATCTCCCGTCGCTTCGCTCGCCCTGAGGACGCGTCCTCGTCGACCGCGAAGCGGCCCCCGTACGCCATGTAGCCGCCCATGTCCGCATCGGCCAGCTGTGCCGACATGTGACCGTCGGCGGTGTAGAGGATCATCCCGTTTGGAGCGGTGCCGAGGGGATGCTCGACGTGGCCAGTGTCCTCGTCGGTGAGGGTGAACGACGTCAACTCCCAGGCGCCAATGATTCGGTCGCGCAGTGTCGGGCTCACGGCATGATCACCGTTCGGGCGACGGGTTCCGCGGCGATCTGCCTGCTGTACAGGCCCCGCTGCAGGCCGGCAAGCAGTGCGTCGCGGGTCTCGCGGGGATCGATCAGCTCGTCGAACCCGAGGCGCTCGGCGGACCGGTACGACGCGGAGAGCTCGGCGTCGCGCAGATCGGCGCTGAGCTCGTCGGTGGCGTTCGATGCACTGCTCAACGCCGCCGCGCTCATGGCGCCCATCGTCGCGCCGGGGTAGGCGAACGTCGCGACCTGATCGTCGAAGCCGAGCATGGACATCACCATCGATCCGAAGCCGTACGCCTTGCGCATCGTGAGGTGCAACTTCAGCGTCGTTGCGGCGGTCTGGGCAGCGAACATCCGTGCCCCAGAACGTAGTACGCCGCTGCGCTCGGAGTGGCTGCCCGGCAGCATGCCTGGGTTGTCGGCCAGGAACACGATCGGCAGGTGAAACGAATCCGCGACCATGATGAAGTGCGCGGCCTTGTCGGCGGCGTCGGCGTCGATGGAGCCGGCCAGCACGTTCGGCTGGTTGGCCACCACCGCGACGGGGTGCCCGCCCAGGTGGGCCAGCGCGCAGATGATGGCCCTGCCGAACCGGGGTTGCACCTCGAACCAGTCGGGCCTGTCCAGGATCACGTCGAGCACGGCCCGCATGTCGTAGATCCGGCGGCTGTCACGGGAGACGATGTCGAGCAACTCCGGGGTGGGCCGTGGTGCCGTGCTCTCGTCGGCGGGCAGCCGCGCTGGGTACGACCACGCGCTCGGCGGAAAGTAGGAGAGGTACCGGCGAACGTCGTCGATCACGGCCTCGTCGTCCTCGGCGACGTTGTGGATCACCCCGCTGGCGAGGGCGACGGCGGGCCCGCCGAGGTCCTCCTTCGAGATGTCCTCACCCGTCGACTCCTTCACCACCGGCGGCCCTGCGGTGAAGATCGCTCCGTGGGCGCTCATGATCCTGAAGTCGGACACCGGGGCGACGAGAGCGCCGTGGCCGGCCGACGGTCCGAGGACGGCGGCGACCGTCGGTACCTGCCCCGAGCACTTCGCCTGAGCGATCAGGTCGGTGGGGGAGCGCCCGTAGTGCTCGCCGGTGGGCCGGAAGCCGGCGCCCTCCAACAGCATCACCAACGGAATCCGGTCCCGCACAGCAAGTTCGGCGATACGGTAGCGCTTGGCGTTGCCGCCCGGCCCGATGGTGCCCGCCAGGGTGGTGAAGTCCTCGGCGCCCACCATGACGGGTGTTCCGTTCAGCAGCCCGGAACCGACGACGATGCCGTCGGCGGCGACGTCACCGCCGACCAGGGTGCCGATCTCGTGGAACGATCCCTTGTCCAGCAGCCGGTCGATCCGCGCCCGCGCGTCGAGCTTGCCCTTGTCGCGATGCTTGGCCACGCGCTCCGAGCCGCCCATCGCCCTGGCGTGTTGACGCCGTCGCTCGAGATCGCCGAGCGTGCCTTCCCAATCCGGGGCGTGCGTCATGCGATCGGCAGGCTCAGCAGCACCGGGTCTGCGGGTTCTTCTCGGTGGCCGCGTGCCGCATCCGCCAGTAGTCCCGCTCCGACATCACGGCCTCGCCGGGATGTGTGCGGTGGCGCAGGTCGACGTAGCGCCGGTAGTGGTTGTCACCCATCAACGATGCCGAGTACCAACTCAATTTGCGTGTGTACCAACCGATCTTGCGTGCGACGCCGGTAACGCTTCCCATTGCTTGGTCACCTCCTTCTCGGCTGCGGTCGGGATCAGCCCCGACGGTGCGAAGATTCGGGACGGAGTCGGGTCGTCTTCGGTCAGCGGCCGTCCTTCACCGCGGATCGCCTTCAATGCTACGAGGACTCCGGCCACGAACACGATGCACACCAGGACGGCGAACACGATCGACAGCGTGCCCTGGATGAACGTGTTGCGGATGACCGCATCCAGCTGGTCCGCGTTCTTGGCCGCCCCGAACGCCGTCTTCCCGGCGTCCTTGGCATTGCTGTACTGGAAGTGCTGCGTCCAGTAGCCCACCTTCGGGTCGCCGGAGAAGATCTTCTGAAACGACGCCGTCATCGTCACCGTCAGGTCCCACACCAGTGGAACACCGGGAATCCAGGCCCACTTGAGCAGACCGCGTTTGATGACCACCACGGTGACGACCGTCAGGGCGATCGCGGCCAGCAGCTGGTTGGCGATGCCGAACAGCGGGAACAGGGTGTTGATGCCGCCGAGTGGATCGGTGACGCCCATCAGCAGGATGCTGCCCCACGCCGCGACCACGATGACGCTGCACGACCACGCGCCGACCCGCCAACTCGGATTGCGCAACTTCTTCAGCGGCCCACCGAGATTGGCCAGGCCGTCCGACAGCATGAAGCGCGCAACCCGGGTGCCGGCGTCGACGGTGGTGAGGATGAACAACGCCTCGAACATGATCGCGAAGTGGTACCAGAACGCCTTGAGGCCCTCGCCGCCGAACACCTTGTGCAGCACCTCGGACATGCCGAACGCCAGCGTCGGCGCACCACCGGTGCGCGACACGATCGACTCCTCGCCGACGCTCTCGGCGGCGGCGGTGATCTCCGCGCCGGTGATCGGGGACCCGGACAGCCCGAGGCCGTTGACGTAGTCGGCAGCGGTCTGTGCGGTGGCCCCGGTCTGCGCCGTTGGGGCGTTGATCGCGAAGTACAGGTGTTGGTTGAGGATGGCCGCGGTGATGAGCGCCATGATCGCTACGAACGACTCGGTCAGCATGCCGCCGTAGCCGATCAGCCGCATCTGGCTTTCCTTCTCGAGCAGCTTGGGCGTGGTGCCCGAGGAGATCAGCGAGTGGAAACCTGACAGCGCGCCGCAGGCGATGGTGATGAACAGGAACGGGAACAGCGAACCCGCGAAGACCGGCCCCGTTCCGCTGGACGCGAACGACGAGACCGCTGGCGCATCCATGATGGGCCGCGCCAGCAGGATGCCGATGGCGAGCAGGATGATGGTGCCGACCTTCATGAACGTCGACAGGTAGTCCCGGGGCGCCAGCAGCAGCCACACCGGGAGCACCGACGCCGCCAAGCCGTAGACGATGATGCACCACGACAGGGTGACCTTCGACAGCGTGAACCAGTCTGCGCCCCACGCCGTTTCGGCGACCCATCCGCCGGAGATCACTGCGAGTAGCAGCAGCACGACGCCGATCAGGGACACCTCGGAAACCCGGCCGGGCCGCAGGTACCTCAGGTAGAAGCCCATGAAGACGGCGATCGGGATGGTCATGGCGATCGAGAAGACCCCCCATGGGCTCTCGGCGAGCGCGTTGACCACGACCAGCGCGAGGACCGCCAGCAGGATCACCATGATGACCAGCACCCCGACGATCGCGGCGATACCGCCCGTCGTACCCAATTCGTCGCGCGCCATCTGCCCGAGCGAGCGACCACGACGGCGCACCGAGATCGACAGCACCAGGTAGTCCTGCACGCAGCCTGCGAACACCGCGCCGACGATGATCCAGATGGTGCCGGGCAGGTACCCCATCTGCATGGCCAGCACCGGCCCTACCAGTGGGCCTGCCCCGGCGATGGCGGCGAAGTGGTGGCCGAACAACACCCGCCGGTCGGTCGGCATGTAGTCGGTGCCGTTCTCGAACACCTCGGCGGGGGTGGCGGCGTCGTCGCGCGGCTTGACGATCTTCATCTCGATCAGGCGCGCGTAGAACCGGTAGCCGATGAGATACGTACAGACCGCGGCGATGACGAACCAGACCGCATTCACGGTCTCGCCGCGGAAGAAGGCAATCATCGCCCAGGCGATCGCACCGAGCAGGGCGATGACGCCGAACACGATCTTGTGCTTCGTGGTGATCGGGGACCGGTCGATGATCGCCACCGGTGGCAGTTCGGGGTCCGTCCGGACGTAGGTGATGTCGCCGACGGTCTCCTCGGTGCGCTCTCCAGCGGTAGGTGAAGCCATGGTCCGATCCTTTCATTGCGTGCCCCAGAGGTTGGCGAAACGGGGGCTTTCGTCACTACGCAGTGCCCTCTCGCAGCACGGCGACGGTGGTCGCTCAGCGCTCGTACAGTGCGCGGACGGTGTCCACCGTGTCGGCGTCGGCGGGCCCCTTGTCGTCGCGGTAGCGCAGCACGCGGGCGAAGCGCAGTGCCATGCCTGCCGGGTAGCGGGTGGACGTCTGCACGCCGTCGAGGGCGATCTCGACGACCTGCTCGGGCCGAAGCCGCACCTCGTAACCGTCGGTGCCGTCGACCGCGAGTTCGGTGAAGCGCTTCGTCTGCCAGTCGAGCATGGCGTCGGTCATGCCCTTGAACGTCTTGCCGAGCATCACGAATCCACCCGTTTCCGGGTCGCGGGCGCCGAGGTGGATGTTGGACAGCTTGCCGGTGCGCCTGCCCGACCCCCACTCCACCGCGAGCACGACGAGGTCGAGGGTGTGCACCGGTTTCACCTTGAGCCAGCCAGCGCCGCGTCGGCCCGCTTCGTACGGCGCCGCAGGCGACTTCGCCATCACCCCTTCGTGTCCCGCGGCGAGCGTGGTGGCCAGGAATGCCGCCGCGGCCTCGCCGTCGGAGGTGGCCAGCCGGTCGACGCGCTGTGCGTCGGGCACGATCGCATCGAGGGCGGCGAGCCGATCGGTCGCCGGCAGGTCGAGCAGGTCGGCGCCGTCGAGGTGGAGCAGGTCGAAGAAGAACACCGAAAGGGGTTGCGCGGCAGGCGCTGTCACGACGTCGGCGCTCTTGCCGAAGCGTGATGCCGTCACCTGGAACCGGTGCGGTCGCCCGTCCGGCCGCAGCGCGATGGCCTCGGCATCGGCGATGAACTCGGTCGCAGGCAAGTCCAGCGCCGCTTCGACGACCTCTGGGAGTCGGGCCGTGATGTCGTCGAGGCTGCGGGTATAGACGGACACGGCGTCGCCTGCCCGATGGATCTGGACCCGCGCACCATCCAGCTTGGCCTCGAAGATGGCCGTCCCGCCGAGCTTTTCGAGTGCGTCGACCACTCCGGTCGCGGTCTGGGCGAGCATCGGGCCGACAGGCCGCCCGACCACGAGCGTGAACTCGCCGAGTGCGGCCGCGCCTCCGGTCAACGCCGCCGCCGCGACCGTCGGAAGGTGCCCGCCGAGCATCGCGGCGCGACGCACGTCGGCGGCGGGGAGCTTGGCGGCCTTGGCGACCGCGTCGGCCATCACTCCGATCAGCGCGCCCTGGCGCAGTTCGCCGCCGAGGAGACGGCGCAGGAAGGTCTGCTCGACGTCGGTTGCCGCGGCGAAGACCGCGTTGATCAACTCCGCGCGACGGGCCTGCGAACCCTTGCCCGCGACCGCACCGATCTCGGTGAACGCCGCGTCGACCCCGCGCACCGTCAGCGACGCAGTGGTGGCGGCCTCGGGTAGCGAGCGCAGCGCGGCCCATCCCACTCCGATCTGGCGCTGCGGAAGCTCACCGGAGAGCCAGGCGACGATGATGGCGACCAGCGTCGGGTCGGCCTCGGCGGCGGCCTGTTCGAGCAGTGCCGCGATGCGACCGATCTTGACCAACCGCGACGACACGGAGCCCACGTCGGCGGATGCAGTGGCGACGTCGATGAGCTGCACTCCACCAGCCTGGCACGGGGGTCGGACACCGCCACGCGGATCGGAAGCATCGGAACGACGAGACTCTGCCGAGGTGCGGTGTTAGTTTTCGCTGAGCGTTCGCCGAGCGACGGCGCAGGAGAGGGATTTGTCATGCCAATGAGAAAGTCGGGAGTAGCGGCGCTGTTCGCCGCGACCTGTGCCGCGGTCGCGATCGGTGCCGCACCGATGGCAGCAGCCGACGACGAGTGCGACCCCTCGGTGGCGGTCTGCGATTCGGGCAGCGTCGCGGATTCGCCGGGGAACGTCGAAATCAACGATTCCCCACCCGCTTCTGCGGTCGACCAATACCCCTCCGATGACGAGTGGTACTTCAACCCCGCAGGCGGTGGGACGGCGCTGCAACCCAGCGGTGGGTCACATGGGGGCGGTGGTGGTGGCGGTGGTGGCGGACACCGTTAAGCGTCGACATCCCAAGGTAATTCATCAGGTATCACGACTCTTAGGAGAACGATTCATGTCTTCACCCTCACTCGCGCGGCGCGCGGCAGGAGCAGCGATCGGTGCCGGTGCGATCGCCGGTGTCATGTTCTTCGGCGGCGCGGCGTCGGCGCTGGCCGACCCGCCGCCACCACCCCCACTGGGCTGTTCGGCCGCCGACTTCGAGCAGGTGAAGGGTGACGTCGCAACGGCGACCTCCGGCTACTTCTTCACCCATCCCGACGTCAATGCGTTCTTCTCCACCCTCAAGGGGCAGCCACGCGACTCGGTCGAGAAGCAGGTCAAGGACTACTACGCGGCCAACCCGCAGGTGCAGGCCGAGATGAACGGGGTTCGCCAGCCGATCCGGGACTTCAAGGCGCGCTGCCAGTAGCCGACGTCGGCGGTCACCCCAGCAGGTCCGCCAGCATTGCTGCCTCCGCGCGCACCGGGGCGGACAGCTCGGGACGGCCGCTTGCGTCGATCCGCTCGGCGGCCTGGAGTCGTTCCTCGATCTCCGTGCGCAAGAGAGTGCGGATCTCGGCGTCGGTCAAGGTGCGACGGGGCACCTCGGCCGCGCCGAGACCGGCGGCGCTGTCGGCGATCGCACCTGCTGCCGGGACGTCGACATCGGGGGTCTCGGCGTTGTCGATGGCGCTCAGCGCGGACCGCAACGCCGACACCCGGGTCGCGTCGCGGTCCTTGCGGGCAGCCAACAGGTGTGCGCGGAGCGTCTCGCGCCAGTGTGCGGCAGGCTCGGTCATGCGTTCACGGTAGCGACCGCCTGGGGGCGAATCGACGGGTTTTCGACGGGCTTTAGGTCACCGCGAAGGACACCGTGTGCCAGCCGGTGGCGCCGTCGGGGATGACATCGGCTTGTTGCGACGTCTGCGTCGCGCCGGAGTTGTCCGTCGCCCGCACCGCGATCTGATGTGACCCCGTGTCGTTGGCCTGCCAATCGAAGCTCCACAGCCGCCAGGTGTCATCGGAGTAGCCGGCACCCAGCTGAGCGGGTTGCCATGGGCCGCCATCGATTTGGACTTCGACGGCCTTCACGCCACGCGGCTGCGCCCACGCGACGCCGCCGAACCGCACCTGACCGCGCGGAACGTCTGCGCCACTGCGCGGCACGTCGATGCGCGACTCCGTCTTGATCGGCCCCTTTTCCGACCAGCCGAGGCGCGTCCAATAGGCCTGCGCCTTGTCGAACCGGGTGACCTCGATGTCGACGATCCACTTGGTGGCCGAGACGTAGCCGTACAAACCGGGTACCACCAGTCGCGCCGGGTAGCCGTGCTCGACGGGAAGCGGCTGGCCGTTCATCGTGATCGCCAGCAGGGCATCGCGGTCGTCGGTGAGTGCCTCCACCGGTGTGCCCGCGGTGAATCCATCGGAGGACGTCGACAGCACCATGTCGGCGTCGGGGTGAACGCCCGCGGCCGCCAACAGGTCCCGAACTCGGTACCCGGTCCACACCGCATTGGAGATCAGGTCGCCGCCAACCGGATTGGACACGCAGGTGAGCGTCACCATCTTCTCGACGAGATCGAACTTCGCCAGATCGTCGAAGCGGTAGGTGATCTCCCGATCGACCATGCCGTGGATCTTCAGCTGCCACTCGTTGCGGCTGAGCTGCGGGACGCTCAATGCGGTGTCGATCCGGTAGAAGTCCTCGTTGGCGGTGACGAAGCTGGGCAGGGCCACCCCGTCGGGCTGGACGCCCGCAGGGACCGGCCGAATGGGATCCTTGACGGGTGGCGGCTTGAATGCCTCGCGGTCGCCCGACACCGAATGGATGTTGCGCGACAGCACCGCGCCGATCACACCGGCCAGCACGCCGACACCGACGAAGCCCATCGTCGCCAGCGATAGCCTGCGGCCGGGATCGGCTGGCTCATCGGGTGTTTCGCCGTCCGATCCGTCGGTGAACCGTCCCGACGTCAGGAAGCGCAGCACGACGATGCCGCATGCCGCCCCGATCACGGTGGGCACGACGTCGAAAAGCGATGCGCCAGGGCGGCTCAGCACGGCTGCCGACCCCGCCACCGCGGCCAGCGCGATGGCCAGGCTGCCGACCGGGATGCGCGACCGTTCCCACTGCGCGGCCACCGCTGCCACCGTGCCGATGACGATCAGCACCATCGCCGACAGGAACAGCTTGTCGGCGGTGCCGAACGTCTGGATGGCCCATTCCTTGACCGGCCCCGGTGTCAGGTCGATCACCGAGGAGCCGACCGCCGTGCGGGCGTCGGCGCTCGGACCGAACGGCACGGCCACCAGTGCGCTGACGCCGACGGCAATCGCCGCGGCGGCGAGACCGATGAGCGGAGAGGTGCGCGACGTGGCCGTCGGCGGGTTAGTGCGCGCGGTAACCGCCATACCGCCAAGGTACCGACTCGGCGTGCCGAAATCCTTACCGTCTGGTGACGTCGACAGGGCCCGATGTGGCTCGGCAAGCCCGAGGAGTGCCGGGCAGCGCCTCGCACCCAAGTAATAGAGTGATTCGTGCACGGAAACCCGCGCTGAGCGCGGCTCCGCGTGCACAAATCGCTAGGGAGAGGGCTCCATGGCAACCATCGCCACCCAGATCATCGCGGCGTTGGCGCGCAACGGTGTTCGTCGCGTCTACGGGCTACCGGGTGACAGCCTCAACGGGTTCACCGACGCCATCCG
>Ga0105239_10001574_pt1 | contig 30146 bp, 30 predicted proteins | sample KBSC44metaG_FD_92761 | JGI IMG/M metagenome (GOLD analysis project Ga0105239, IMG submission 92761) | Corn rhizosphere microbial communities from Kellogg Biological Station, Michigan, USA - KBS C4-4 metaG | ecosystem: Host-associated > Plants > Roots > Rhizosphere > Soil | place: Michigan, USA...
CTTTGCAACTTCAAGGAGCGGCCACATGTTGAACCTTGCCGAGCACGGAGTTCCTCGTCCGTATCTTGCATTCCCGGTTGTGTGTCTTCCCGCACACGAAGTACGGAGTGCTACTACGAGTACTGCTGCGACGAGACGCGGCAAGACTCAGAAGTCACAGGACACGCACATACACACACGTCGAGACTCGAGACAAGCATACGGCACCAACCTCCGTATCTCCCGCAGCGGCGGCTCGATGGGCCCGGCACCGGGGAGAATCGCTTCATGAAACCTGGTTGGACTCTGGTTGCATGTTGCAAAGGCCAAAGCTTTTGCATTTGGTAGGTTTCTTCTCCACAATATTCGAGGGGGCAGAGCACGGAGTCTGGACTATGGTGTGGAGGTTTGAGGAGTAAACGTAACCCCCGTAACGTGGTCATCTCGTGGTCGTGGTCGTGGTTGTGGTTAGGACGCTGACGCTAAATACTGACGGGAATGCCAATCAGCACTCAAGCATCCTTGAAGGGGGGGATGCCTCCTTGGGTACACCTGTGCCAGGAATTTGTCAGGGCACCGTTAGCTACCTAGTACTAGGATTTGGAGGATGAACTGGGATATGGGAGTCTCGGCGATATGGGATGATAAAGCTATGATATTATTTCTGGAAATGGCCGGGATGGAGAAGAACCCATATAGCTATGAGAAATGTCGGGATGTCTTGATTGAGCAGAGGTTGAGCTACCTCTTCACTACGATCTAACAAGTAGCTTGTTGTCCTGTGACAAACGACTGCTGATTCGCTTGCCACGAAACTTTTGTTTTACAAATGTAACTAGCTGGTGCCTTGGTACCTAGGGTAGGTATTGCCGTGCCCATACTAGACTTGTTTTCGTCTTCATCCACCATGTACAAGCAGTGTTGCTTGTTGCTTGTTGCTGGACAAGCCAAAACCTGCTTCTTCTCTCCCAGTAGCTCTTCACCATTTACATTGCATACCCCATCCTGCATTCACATCCTCAGGCCCCAAAGTGAGACATCATGCAGACCCAAGTGCAAGATGCTACAACCTTTTGATGTAGGCCAAATGATCAAGGTGCGACCATCACCCGTGTATCCAGCGGACATTAAACCCAAATCATAGCTCGAGCCCATAAATTGAGCCGTGTCGATAATCGACGATGTTGCGACAGGGGCCTGTTAGCATATGAAATGTGTCTCGTATTGCATTATAGCCGGATCTCCTGCTCGGAGTCAAGCATCGGACTCTTTTAAAATGAATGTGTCAATGAGACTGGAAGTTCCGAGGCACGCAGCACGCCCAACGAGATTTACCATTAAGAAATTGGCATTTCAGAGAAATGACCTAAAGTCTAGGTATCTCAGAGAGATGCAGATTAAGAGAAAGGATGAGAGGTTGCTGCACGAATTCAAAATCGTCGGAGTCCACTTCGTTCATGATACATAAAATCGACATTGTGTGAATCATTGGAGTTTATTTGAGTACGCGGTTTCTAGGTCGAGAGTTAGCATCGAAACAGCTCTGTAGAATGGAAAGACTGACTCTAGGAGAACGCGTTCTAATGTGTCAGCGTCGGCGCCGGAGACTGTGGCCACGAGATCGCCAGCCTTGTAGGCTAGGACGGCTGGTATGTTGACAAATTCCATCTCAGCGACCTCATGATGTAACCGTACAAATCGGGTGGTCATGTACTTGCATGCCAGCACACCAACTTCTTCTTGTACTTGATCGCTTGCAACAGAAGTGGGATCGTAGATCATTACCACGACCATAGTATCGGCTGGAACTTTTTCTATGGCGTCCAAATAGCCATCGGCATCCACTTCGAGAAATGTACCCCAGGTACGCTGACTGGGCCATTGCTTCCGAAGCGGATTCTGTTGAGATTGTGACTGGGAGGCGAGCTCTTGCAGACGATTTGCCCTCCACGTCTTCATGAAGTCCGAGTCTGCCTCATCATCTGACAAGCCGAGACTATCGCTATCGGATGAGTTGGATTTTGGGGAGGCAGAAAAGGTCTTCCTCTTGTCTGCCCTGCTAGTACCGGTTTGTCCCGGCCTGCTGGAGGTGAGATTATTGGCGAAGCTTGCAATACGCTGTCGAAAGGTGGTCTGCTTCGCCCGGGCAAAGGATTGAGCATCTGCAATGACACCTTTTGGGCCGGTGTTTGCAAAGTGGGTTTGCGTTGGAAGGTGATAGGTGGTTCTGGTAGCAGTGATGGTAGCCATGGTATCTTCGTCGTCAGTACCTGGGTCTGAGTGATGAGGTTCGAAGGCAGGCTCAGATGGGTCTTCCGAGGAATGTCTTGGACTGTCTTCGCGATCCTCAGGATGTGAACTGTGGTGTTCGCGGGAAGAGAAGAAACGATCTGCTTCTTCGCGTGCGAGGTCGGCCATGATGTGTGCGAGGGATAAGGCGTCAAGTAAGTACTCAGGGACTCGTCGTACTCTCTCTGACGGTGGGCGATGGAGTCAGAGATGACGCTCGGATAGCTGGACTTGACAGGGAAGTGTCACTTCTCACAACTACTTGGTACTAGTGAGTCTGTGACATCGGTCACGGATTGGGGTCAGAGTAGTGTCAAACCTCCCGTCAGCCTGGCGACAGGGGCATCGTTGTCTCTAGTTCATCAGCAGAGGTGAAAAGATCAGCTGAAGGCGCGTGATTGGACTGATGTATGGTGATGCGCGGTTGACACGTCTGTCGCAGGAGAAACCGAGGGGGTATAGCTTGAAACACAGCCCAGGGTAGATGCCGCACCAGCAGTGGATCTCACGTTCAGAGAGGATCCAGTGGACGGGAAGATGGCTATTGTCAAGATGGCTTGCTTTTGATCAATTCTGCGAACCTAATTGAAACACGCTTTGACACGTGGCTGTCGAGAGACAAAGGACCGCGAACACAAATGTACAGAGTACGGAGCACAGCAACAAGGCAGAGAACCAAGTGGTGGTTTGAATAAAACGGCGAAGCACGAATTCGAAATGGCAACTGTAGGTGCAGCCGCATCTCACCTGCATTCGGTGGGAGGTGCCAATCGCTTCACGGTACCATTGGTGGGGTGGCTCCTTGGGGCCTTTGGGGGGAGCTAGGCATGCAAGATTGGGCGTCGATCCCGGACTTTGAGTTTCGGGTGCCCAGAATAAGGAACGGAATGCCAGGAATGAGCTGCTCTTGGGCGGTCAGTCATCGCATCAATGACAATCATAACCCTGCTGGGTTATGTAAAGCCTACACAGCTTTAGGGCCCTAGGGCTCTTGGGGGCAGAGGTATCGGCAACTAAGGATTTATCCGTAGCCGCAGGAGCCCGGTACCCTGCCCCCGAGACGGCATATTTTGTTGGAACTTGGCGCTCATATAGTTCGGCCGCCCAACTTTGTCTATGAGTAGCTTCCACGACAAGTTATGTAGGTACTCCGTATACTATTTATCGCCTAGTTGGAGGTACCTAACTTTGGTACTCCGTACTTCGTACCAACCAACGTTCTAGCTGAGATTGGTTGTTTGTCATCCCTATACAGCCTGGATCCAATTTCAACTCCCAAAAACTTTCGAAAGCCATCATCTGCAAAGCGTAAACTTAACCTGTCAACTTTGTTCTCGACCCAAGCCGTACCCACTAAATTCCAACATATTGTACTCCGTACATATCTGATTTCACCCCAAGCCATCGACAGGATGGAGTCATCAGTATGACTGTCCGTGCACATTGTGGCTGCATCTCAGGCGACCGCCAGCCTCAACAGGAGTCCCCTGTATTTTCTACAGATAGAGGAATCGCTCCAAGATTTGGGGGCACCAACTGGGCCGCCTTCCCTCCTCCCGGGCACGAGTAGTCGTGAGGATGGATACTTGACCTCTGGCTGCTGATAATTACTGGCATATATGTTAGTATAATACGGAGTACGGAGTACTCATAGTGGAATCAATGCGACGTCCCGCCTCGACTCCACTGTGTGGATTATTCCATCCAGGACCACCATGTTTCCCAGGTGGACTTGGTGACTTGGTCAAACCATGGCTACTTGAGCTAGCTCATTTTCGTTGAACTGAGAAGCTGTCACCGAGGACATGGCCAACACGTCAAGCGTCATCACTAGTTGTTCATTGGAGGAAGATGAATTGGTGTTTGTCGACAGCGTTCCGAGGCGTCAACCCGCTGTGGATTCACACATGGGGCCAAATTCTAGAAGCCTGTTCTTCCAGGCGGTATCCATTTCTTATGATGTTAGTACGGAGTACGGAGTACTGCTCCGTACTCCTGGGTGGCTCCAGACGCACCACCAGCTTTGCCGGCAGTTGCTGGTCTAATATTTATTGGTTTACAGGTGTAGCTGTTTCGCATTCTGCACGTCTGGAATGTTCCGTTGAGATGCTGTCCTCAAAATTGAGGTGGTGGTCGGCCCCCTTTGGCGGGAATATTGCCAATTTTCTTTATCACGCCAACTCTGATGTGCCTCAAAATGTATTTTCAGAGGCTCAGTCGCTAGCCTCAATGCGATGCTCGACACGAAGTCACGTGATGAAACCGGCTTCCTGATGGTAAATGGCCCTCTATTTTCGTGCTGTTCTGCCATTAGACTGCAAGAACCTCGTATTTAGAACTTGGTAATCTCCTGATCTGGGAGATTTCTAGGCTTGTTTCTCGTTCGCCTGCCTGCGCCCCAGCCAGCATCCATCAGGACGTCGTCATCTCGTATCTTTCTATCCCGCTTTTGCTGTACCACCGGTTTTGGATCGCAGTCCTTCTGTCCTTGTTTCGATCGTTTGCGTCTATACTCCGCCAACTTCTCCCGCAGTAACACGGCTTCTTCGGGGTCTTCATATCCCAGTTGTGTCATCTGAGGAGCTTCTTCCTCAGGCTGGAAATTCCCACAAACCATGTCAGGGTCATCCACCCCAACCACAGAAGGCTTGATTCCGGTTAATGTTGATGTTGCACGTCCCATGAGACTGAAACTACCCCTTTCGGCGGTTGTCAATGGCTCGTTGGTTTGTTTGCCGGATGGCATAGAAGCGACTTCGCTGCCAACTCCGTCCGTGTTCATGCTTTCAACCGAGCCAGCCCGGGAGAATCGAGCGTTCGATGTTGCTGATGCATTGGACAGGTTACTGAGTGCACGACCAATGAGTCTGCCCTTGGCCGAATTCTCGAGATTTACAGCTCCATTTGAATGCTGCTTCCGGCTTTGCTGATCCAGGAGTTCTCGAATCGCCCCATTGAGAGATTGCACAACTGTAGCCTTCCCGTTCGTATCCTCCAATAGGTTATCTTTTCTTTCGGGCCGTCTGGGCCTTGTTTCCTTCGTCTCCGAGTCGGCGTCTTGCATGCCACAAATTCCATTGCTAGCTTGAATTGCGTCACTTTTGTCTTCACGGCTTCGAGGTCTCCTCGCTGGGGAGTTTGAGTCCACCTCCTTCAAGGGTGCTTCTACCAATTCAGACGCCCCAGTCTGTGTCTCATCGTTCGTTGAATTTGAGCTTATTGATTTCTCAGTGCTCGAACCACGATCAGATTGCTGCTCTAATTCTGCCACCGAGAGTCGATGCACACGGTCTTGAGCTCGATCAGTTGTCACATCCTGCAATCCTGTCGATATTAGACCTTTCTGATGCTGTCGTCTTTGGAGAGACTCCTTGACTTGCTTGGGTCTAACTCGATGTTTCAGTGGTATTGTGCTGACTTCAATATATGTCGCATCTGACTTTGGACGGTCGCCGGTGGTTGCTTCTTCTGTCCTGGCGATTGGTTGCACAAGGTATTTGTCTACCAGCGGCTTTCGACTTGTTTTGATCACTTCCCAGAGCCAGGCGTCTATTACGACAGGGATACTGGAGTGCTGGGCCAGCTGAAGCTTTTGGTGGCTGCTGGTTCCGGACTTGCACACCAGCATAGAGACCTTGGGCGTGAAAATTTGAGCATACTCCCCACCAAGTAAGGTGATTATCTTCGAAATATGTAATGTCTCCAAAGGATCGAAGCCTGTAGCATTAATTCTAAGATTTGAAAACCCCAGCATCGGCTTTTTTTGAATGACCTGTCCAAGAGGGTAATCCTGGGGACTAATAAATGATTTTTCCAATATACATCGCTCTAACCAAAGCTCAGACACGGTGAGGGCTGCGGTCCTGGAGGTATGTGCTGAGATTGCCTTGTTTTCGTCAATGTCGTGGGGCATGAGAACTAACGTATCATTTTCTTGATGGCTCGTTATTACTGCTCCGTTCTCGAGTAAAATATTGCGGACGATGGTTTCCTTTTCTCGTGTCAGTGCCACATCTACCGCCAGAAAAGGACGAAACATAGAAAACCTTGGTCTTATGAACTTACTTTCCTTCCTTCAAAGCCATGCAACCTGAAAGGGTGCCCAGAGAGGAATCCACCCCTGACACTAGCAGTAACGTCATCCCTCGAAGATTCTGCAGGTTCTCCCTTGATCCCGTCCACCGTTCCTGTCTCAGACAAAGTCTTCGGCAAAGACGGCATTGAGGCAGAGCTCTTTAGTTTTCGTTGAGATTTGTGTTCGTCGTCAACGCCGGCGGCTCCGACGATGTCGGTCCACAAGTTCTCATTCTGGCTTCCAAGTCGGGCACTTGCTGTCCTTCGAAGTTTTCGCGACGGTTCTAAACCTGTAGCCATCTCTCGCGGGCGTTTAGAGGACTGAGGGGAATGCCGAATTTTTCGAACCCAAGCTCCAATACCTTGCTCGGCAGCAGGAACTGTGGGATGGTATAGACTTTCTTCTAATTGCATACCTCGTTCAAGGGTGTCTTTGTACCATTTCAAACTGACAACTTTCTTCTGCCACTGCATACCGTACTCATACTTCTTGCCTTCGGGCTTGGCAGCGATGAGATGCGTCACATCTTTCGTTAGATCCCCCGTATAATCTCCACCATTCTCCATGACGTTTTTGTGAAGCTGTGCTCGAAAAGCCAGGTCCTCGAAACCGGTGATACAGATCTTAAGACTCATCAGAGTAGGCACCCGGTATTGTAAGGCAAGCTGGTCGAGGTCTATCGGCTGATCATTGATCCAGTGTTCTCGTATGGCTTCAACCCATTCGGGTCGAAGGACTTTGATGTCATCTCGTTCTCTGGCGACGTATTTGTATTTCAAGGTATCCGTGCTACCAACAATCAAATGGGTTGTGTCCGAGGTCAAATCGAGCTTGTGTTCTGCTCCCATCTGCAGGGCAAGATCTGCATATCGAGTCTGTTCTCATGTCAGCCAATCAGGGCTTTTCATGCAGAAGATGTTTACTGACTCGCTGCTCTGGGGCGACTGAGGTAAAGCATAGTATGGCGCCTTGCAGTGGCCGTTCGGCAGAGGCTAGAAGACGCTGTTAGCAATGAGCCCAATACAACATTGAAGACATTTCACACCTCGAAGTTTGGATACGGCCATCACGTATCTTGTTATAACATAGTAACGCAATATGGATCTACCGTTTGCACAATAGATATGCTCAATGTATGTGTCTTGTCGTAGGGTCTTTCGCAGTCTGGCAGATTTGCGGAAGCGATATCACTAACCTCTAACCCCGACGCGTCAACCGCGACATTGGGGGAAATTCCATTTGCAGTTGAGCCCAGAAATGACGTCATGCTTGGCGCCCGTCTACCACCGACTTCCGAGCCTTGCACTTCGTGGTCGTCCAGACGCATTTCCCATCCTGCTGAAGTTAACGATCCCTTTGATGGCAATTTAAATAGGTGTATTCTTCAAGCCAGCGGCACGTGCATCACAACGGGCTTCTAGCAGCTTTTCTCGCCATCAATTCCTTATTCACGATAACTCAACAAAGCTGCACGAAACAATGTTCAAACCCGCCACAGGTGATAACGTCGTGCTCTGAGAGTGAATTATTGACATCCCGGAATCTCATGATGCCAGAAATGGCTGTGTTCGACAAACCACTCAGCAGGCGTGAGGTGGAGAATACATTGTAAGCAACAGAATGAGAATACAAGCCATCTCAGGCGATCTCTTCTTCCTTCCACCCAACGGTAACACGAGAAAGAACCCTTGGCATTCTGCTTCACATACAATCCTCCACACAGAATCGAAACAACTGACGCACAACCACAACTCCTTCCCTTAAGAGCCCTGCCCCGTGGTAGCATACAACCGATAATCCTCAAGCGATGCAAGACGAGTTTGCAACGGGCCCTCCGCATACTCTTCGCTTTCCACCCATCTCCTGAACGTCGCAAAGTTCGGATACCAAATGATTCCCACCCGGTCCCAGGTCTCGTTCCCACCATGCGGCTGCGCCACCAGGTTCTCGTGAGAAGGACCGAACCACAATGGCTTCATTAGCGGTTCAGCTCCTTCCTCGCTGATAGATGCCACAAATTTCATGAATGCCGCGACGTAGCGCGTCATGTACGCCTCTTCGCCGGAGATTTGCGTGAAAGGGGAACCGGCAGGGTAGGTTGTCTGTGGCTTGAACTTGATGAGGTTTATCATTACCACGGGTACATCTGAGGGGATGGACTTGGCTGCCTCTGAGAGGTTGATGAGGCGAATTTCTGTGGTTGACATTATGGGTGGTAGACTTTGTTGGTGAGGTAAATTGAGAATGGTACGGTATTGTTTGATGTGGCGTGCGTGTTGGATGCGTAGTTTGATTGAACATACATTCAGGGTCTTGTTGGGACCATTATATAGTCCATGTCCAAGCGAGGGTACATGGCAGTGGGCCACCTGGCTAATTGGGTGTAATGCGTAAGCCCAGAATAAGCCATAAGCCAGCCGAGGCTGTAAGGGCCTCAAGCGGAGAGCCATCAAAGGACTTGAAGTAGGCCAAGAGCATCAATATGCCTGCCACTAGTCAACCCTAGGTTTCTCGTTGAACCAGATATCTTTCCATCGTGGTGAGAGAGAATAGGGCTTTTCTGTACTGAGAGGCTAGGATAAGCCTTTACCCCTGGATGACGAGCCTTGTCACGTGACTCCTCGTGAATGAATCAACCCCGATTGTATACTGTCCCCTAGCTTGTCTTGGATTCTCCAAAAGGGGCCATTCATTTTACACAATGTTCGAAATCTCACTTTATTCCCGTGACCTAATCCGAAGATTGCATCCCCGACAATTTTTCGGCACAAATGGATCTCGTCTAGGGACTGTGGACCGAGGCACGATCGGGTTGATATTTATTCAGCTTACGCTCATCTTTGGCAGCAACTCATGTGTATCACTTTTCTCTTCACGTTTCCAACCACGGAGCTTGCTCTTCAACAGAGTGAAAACTCCTGGCATGTCCGAACCAGGACCGTTCATGAACTTCCCCGGGTGGAATAGAATGAAGGTTGACAACGCGACCAGCATTGGTGCCGCTTCCAGAACATAGAAGTATATTTCCTTCGTCGTCAATGCGTTGCCTTCTTCAATCCCACCAGAAAATTCGATCAGTCGGTAGAGAATGCGCACCGTGATCATCGCTAATGCGGCGTAGAGCGCGCAGAGGAGAGGAAACCATTTGGTCCTCCGGCCATGAGATGAGCCAGAGTTGTTCGGCTGACTTTCTAGCTTCGCCATCTGGGACTGGAAGTTGGCGCAGAGCCCGACGAACACCACAATCACGAACTGCTGGAAGCCAATCCCCCCCATGTATGTGTTTAAAGCTCGCCGCTGGTCTTCTGGGGAGTCACCTGGGCCCGCCATGCTACCACCGATGAGCTGAATGATGAACGCGGCCAGGTCGAAGAAGACAAAAGCGGCAGAGATAGTAGCTGCTGGGAGTCGCAGGATCATGCGTGATGGATGGAAAAAGTAGATCATGCGGCCAAATGTCATGTATACGAATGCATTTACCCCTGTTCGATCGTCAGAAACTCGAAGTTCCTGAAGAAAGGAGGGAAGGAAGTGATCACTCACAGAGTGGAGCAAGTAAGATAAAGATCTGGAAGATAAGGTATATTCCACTAACTTGCTGCCTTTTCGAGCTCACTGTACGGAAGAGCATGGCGCTCGTTTCCCAGATAGAAGCCATAATGATGACCCAACACCATGTCTACTCAGATTATTGTCAGCGCTTGAGACACTATCCTGGAATGGTGATTCCCATGACCCGGTAGACTCACGAACCTTCTTGTACTTTACTGCCATGCATACATGGGCTATAACAAGCGCTGCAAACAGCCCGGTAAAAGCGAGAGCCCCTCCAAAGCTTGGATAGTAGTTCCAGAGTGCTCCGCATGTTCCTGGTGGGACATGGCCGTTTTCGTCGGGTTCGATGGTCTGTATGCAGGTGGGAATTGCAATGGTGATAGTTTTGGCAGGAAGGGTGACAGCATTGTTCGTCTGCCCGTCTATGACAATGAGTTTCGTGGTTGTGAAGGTTATCGGGATTGATGAAGAAGTGATCAGTGCTGTACTGGCTATGGTCTCGTCCTGGCGTTTCAGTCGACTCTTTGTGTAGGGTGTCTCAAGAGCAAGTGCCGAAGCCATAAAGGCAGCAGTTACGGCAAGAAGTAATCGCAACATGTTGGCTGCGACAAGAGCTTTAGAGTCACCGATGCCTACGTTTTATTGAGTGCAAATTATTGGTGAAGGTGGGTTGGCTTCTTATAGCCGCACTGAACATCTAGTATAACCACAGAGAGCTACCTATCCCTGCTGTGTCGCTCAACTTAGCACAGCCTCGCTTCCCCACCCCTTCGCAACACGACTGGATCCAGGGGTGGGCGTTTCCGAGCAGACCAATAGCGTGTCTCATGGGGGCCTAACCAAGAGCCTCACGATCCAATCGGCTCCATTTGTGAATATCGTTCCATTGCATTTGCTCCCTGCTTTGTCCTGGAACTAATGACACCAAACTGAAGAAACGGCAGAAACGTCATGCTTTGCAATTCTAGGCACGGCCGCAAGCTCAGTTGTTGTGAAAAATGTCTTTTCATTCGTTGAAGGAAGATATGAAACTTGATCCTTGTCATCCATCACACCAGTCATAGCCGACCTGCCTAATATCAAGTTCAAGTTACGAGGAATCACATTTTTGGTCCTCCTTACCAAAGCGCCACTGTTATCGATGGGCAATTTTGTATCTGCATCTCGCTCACTATTCGGTATACGCTGCCAGTCTCAGCCAGTGGTTGTTGACCAGGTTGGGATCTTTAAAGCGCTGTAATCTTCTCTGGCGACAAGTCAAGTATCCGGTCGTCTCTCTCCATAATTCTTGCAGCTATCGTGTCAAAAGTCACATACCCTAGCGGCACTAAGGGGCAAGATGTTTTCCCGACAATATTGTTCCGCGAGGCTGAGATTCAAGTAGCGGCATGCAAGGACGACAATATGAAGACAGGGAGATGAGGCTAGTGTGAATAAAACTCTACCTCGGCCACTGCTTCTTTACTTCAATTGCCAGTTCAACGTCGCGATTACTTTCAAAATAACCACCAGATCTCATTTCGTTTTGGGATATCCAGGCGAATGCCCAGATTCTTACGACAAACAACCATATCTTCAGCAACAGCAAGAGACTTCGTGGGTCCCAGCGTAGGCAAGGTCCCGGTCCAATGGGTCCGAATTCCCCGCACCTCACCTCTGCCTTGGAGGTTGTGGTCATCGGCAACGATGCCGCGGGGATCATCCCGTAATGGTTTTGTTATCTTGGCGAATTCTACCAGGGGTTCCACCATTGTGGGGCTCTGAATCTTGTGCTCTCAGTACTATAAATTTATCAATTTGCCAGATAGATAGACAATAACTGTACATCGACCAGATAAAGGAGAATTTTCGCATAATGGCAACCAAAAATTACCTCGACCCTCACAGCGCAGCCTTTGCCGAAGTTGCAGCTAGGGAGCCTTCGCCTCACGTGCTCGGATATATCAAGGCACATGAGTCGATGGAGGACTCTCAGACGAACGAGCCAGCATCTGATATCGACACAGAGACAATTCAAGTGCCTTTCGAAGATGTATCAACGAATGTGGTGATATTCAGACCTAAGTCCGCATCCAGGCCGTGTCCTATAGTGTTTTATACCCATGGCGGTGGTTGGATATTAGGAAGGTAAGAACAGCCCATTGAATTAGCATTTAAGCAAACAAGATTTATATATTAATACGCCTTAATTATCTTAACTGACCACTTCTCAGTCCTAAGTCCTTTGGGCCACTAATGGAGGACTTAGTACGCCAAACAGGTGCGGCTATAGTGTTTCCGGACTATTCGCTCGCTCCTAGAAAGCAATACCCATTCCAATTTGAGCAAATATATACTGTCTTGGATCATTTTATTCGTGAAGGGCAGAAATATAACCTTTCAACTAATAGGGTTGTTCTCGCTGGCGATAGCGTGGGAGGTAAGACTAGCTATTGACTCAACGAAGCCTCTCTTTTAGCACTAACATTAATGGTGTAGGTCATTTCGTTATTGGGCTGATGCAAATGTCTCTGGAACGGAATCTACCAACTAGTATTATCCAGTTGGTAATATTCAACCCTGTTACAGACACCCATAAAAAGATGCCCTCATATGAAACTTACAAGGACGCGCCGTTACTTACCGCTGATGATATGGATTGGATGATCAACGCATGCTTACCGAACAAGAAGGACCGTGAAAATGCGCTAACTTCTCCCCTGACTTTTGCGTCAGATGAAGTGCTGGCTAAGTTTCCGTCCACAATCATCATTCTTTCAGATGTTGACCCTCTTCTGGATGAGGGCAGAGCATTCGGCCACCGACTCCAACAAGTAGGGGTGGACTGTGCTATCATTAAGGCTGAAGGACAGATACACGCACATTTCATTGTACTCGCCTTGAGAACTAATCCAACCTCTCGTACTATAGTTGAACTCAGCGCTCTCAAGATACGCAAGGCTTTTGCCACCTGAAATGATTGTAATGAGTGTATATTGGGCTCTGGGGCAGATAACACACAATATTCACGGGTGACATTATCTAGATTCAATTGCTACTATGATTACTAGACAATTCCACGTAAAGTACTATCCATGGCCCATCCAAAACCTTCGAAAGCCGGCCGAGGTTCCAGCAGCTCAGAGTTCAAGAACTCGAATGCATCTAACCCTTCCGTATTGAGGAACATAGCACTATTCGTCTGAACTATTGAGTCTTCGGATTGTGTTTCGCCTAGCCTACCATGCGTGAGATACAAGACTTCGAGAGCTCCGTCGTACCAATCAATTTGGTCGGCATTCAAATTTACTGCACCAGGATCACACGCCTCTCGATTAACATTATCATCCAGTACGTTGCCATCTTGTACAGCAAATTCTTGACGGTTCGGGTACGTTGGGGCAAAACCGGGTCTAGCTTATCTGGTTTAGATGTAAATAATCGACAGATAAGTAGCCAGGTTCCGGTTGGTTAGGAGCTGTCGGATGAAGTACCAGCAAGATCACAACTCGAGTCAACGAGATTGAAAACAGCTTACGTATAATCGTCAATAGTATCGCGCAGATCATGATCTCCGAGGTCATTTCGTTACCAGAACTGCTGGGGCCAGCAGCCAGCTTGGTGTTGTTGCTTAAGTGTCAATCACGTCAAACAGTCCAGCACACTTGTAAGCAAACTTTGACGAAGTCCTCAGCAACTTGAATTCTTTCCCCCGCACTTTTTAAGCCCGAAGCATGGCATCAAAGTTGCGACAGCCTGGTGTTTTTGGCCAGCTAAGCTGGGACACCTATACATTAATCCTGTTAGGGTTCCCAGACCGGCCAGGGTCGAGTCGCGATCAGGTTCTGGCGACCCTTGACTCGGCCGCATTACGCCTCCTCTCAGCATTACCCTCACTCGCCGGGCAGGTGGTCAATCGAGGTCGAACATCCACTAACTCCGGCATATATGAGATTGTACCATATCCACCTCATGAGAACAAGTCTCCTGTGCGACGGAAAGACTGTACCGAGATTTGCCCGTCCTACGAAGACATTCTCAAAGCTGACGCTCCTTTCTCTATGCTGGATGGCGATATCTTGTGCCCTATGAAAGGTATGGGCTTTGCATACGGCTTGGAAACGGAGCTCCCAGTATTTATTGTCCAGGCCAATTTTGTTAAGGGCGGACTTCTCCTCTGCGTTGCTTGTATGCATAACGCCCTGGATATGAATGGGCAAGGCACCGTCCTGAGATTGTTTGCGGCCGCTGGCAGGGGAGAGGAACTCGATCCTACTATTCTAGCGGTTGAAAATCTCGATGCAGATACTATTATACCACTTCTTGGACCGGACGAGGCTCCTGCATCTCATGACGATATGATTCGGCCGTCTATGCTTACAGCCTCCCCAAGTCCTGCTGGTCGGCCTAAAGAGTCACCCTGGAATTACTGGCGGTTTACAGCTGACAGCGTGGCCAAGCTCAAAAAGGCAGGATCTAGTGGGAGTGATTGGGTCTCAACAAACGACGCATTAACAGCGTTCTTGGTTCAACGTGTTACAGCAGTGCGAGTTGCTTCTGGGCGGTTGGCGGCCAATGAGGAAGTTCATTTACATCGGGCAGTCGACTCGCGCTCCGTCTTGAACCCGCCAGTACCGAATGGCTACCTAGGCCATCTTGTCTGTATTGCTGACTCCGGATGGTCAGCAGCTCAGCAACTTTGTGACTCCTCGTTCGCCGACCTGGCGGTTAAGGTCAGAAAGTCATTGGGTCAAGTGGATGATTACTTTGTACGCAGTCTGGCCACATTAATCAAGAACACCGAGGATAGAACGACCCTCTTTTACGCTGCAAAGTTCAACCCTGCCGCAGATTTTTTATGTTCGTCTTGGGCTCAACTACACTGGCTGTCGCAGTGTGATTTCGGTCCTGGATTAGGGACAGTCGATTTTGTAAGGCGAGCTCGTTTGCCTGGCGTGCCTAACTTGTCATACATTATGCCCAAAAATCACAAGGGAGATATGCATATAGCTGCCAGTATGTTCACCGAAGATTTTGTTGACCTGGTCAACGATAAGCAATGGAGGGAATTCGCAGAATTGGTTGGCTAGAGTATTCCATATCAGGGGATTTTACTAAAGACCTTCGGCTTTTTTTTGAAGAAGCATTAAATACTGCTTGGCGAAGCAATTCAGGTATTCGCATTTTAGACTGCAGTGATCCTGCTTGGGGCGCAAATTTTCCCTGGCAGGTCGTAGTACATATTACTGTCACCCAGTACTACATAGACGTCCGAGTTTCTCCGCCACACGATGAAAGATGACAGATAGATGACTACTATAAAAAACGATTTCAGTGGTTTGTGCCAAGAAAAACAGGACACGTCTCGGCTGCGGAAGGGATAGCTTTTAGGGCATGAATGTAGCAACACTTTCCATGAAATACGACTCTAGTTTTAGTGTCCTATAATTGCGATTCATGTATACCTAGTATTTTCAAGCCTTGAAATTCTCTCCCTCTGTCTTAGCCTTCTTCTTGGCCGTTGCTCTCCAAGAAAAGATGACCAGAATTGCAAAGATAATAGCTAAGCCGTCCAGCCCTATGGCAAGATACCACGCTCCTCTGTAGCCTTGCAATCGTTGTGTGCCGCCATCATCCACGTGTGTCTCAATGGTTGCAGCCATGCCGAGACCAATACTGATTGAGTAATTGACCACAGTATTGATCAGACTGGCGGCTAGTCCCTGATGCTCAGCCGGCATGTGGTTAGATAGCACAATTACGCCGCTTGGGAAACTCATATCCATGCCCCAAGGCGTGATTATCAAGGAGACAAACGCCTGTGCCCAGAATGTCTGCTGAACTGGCATGGTTGCAAGGAGAATATTGCCGACACAAAAGGCTGTCATTGCTACTAGTAGAACCCAGCCTGGTTGAACCTTGCTGATGACAACTCCAGTTACTATGGCTGCGATCGCTCCAGAAACCGCAGTCGGGACAATCATTGTAGCTGTGAGGAGGATTGACTGCTCACGCAACACTTCCAAGAATTGCCTAAACAAGTCATCAGTATTCTTTCAGAAGCTGGACGTGCCTTTTGCACATACCACAGATAGAAAATCCAAATGCCAAAACTGGCCCAGCCAAAGGCTTCGCATCCAAACACAAGCCTCGTGTCTCGTGTAAAGGATGACATGGGCACCAGTGGGAAGGCGGCTTTGTACTTCTCGAACCAGAAAAATATTGCCAGCAGCAGTGCGCCGACAACAAGAAGAACATACACATATACCTGATCCCACCCTGCAGCTGGGCCTTCATTCCACGCAAAATTGAATAACACCAGTCCTGCCACACCAATTGCTGTTCCAATGGGGTCGAGCTCTGAGAGCGATATATTGCTTCCAGCCACTGGCATATCTGGGATAACAAAGATAGCCATGACACCAACTAAGGCACACACCATTCCCAACACCCAGTATGACCAGGGCCACCATACAAACTGTGTAAAGATGCCAGAAAACACCGCACCGAGAAGAAATCCGCAAGGCGCTGTTGCCCCGAACAAGCTCAGAACCATATTCTTCCGAGGTCCAGGCGGGTAAATTCGACTCAGCACTGCGATCCCATTCGGAAGCATGATCGCTGGCCCTAGTCCTTGCATTGCACGACAAAACGCAAAGAAGACAAGAGAGTGGGAAAATGCACTGAAGCCGGCGACGAGAGACCATACCGCGAACCAGAAGTAACCAACCACAAACAGTTTTTTATGCCCGTATAAGTCCCCCCAACGGCCGGCCGGCAGGATAAATGTCCCTACAGTGAGAGAGTATGCTGCGGGTAACCACGATAATTGTCCTGGTTTGGTGGTGCTAAATGTCCGTCCAATCGCGTGCAGAGGTGTGATTGATTGAGCCAGGGCAGCTTGGGTGAGGAGTTGTGAAGATGTTATTACCATGACGAAGAGAATCTCGTGTAGAGGCGAAAATGATGGTGGTTTCGTAGCGGTCGGGATTCGTGAGGCAGCATCTGCCTGGCTAGACTGGCGAACTAGAGCCGTGTCAGTCGTCTCATGGCGCGCCAGATCCGTGTAAGCCTCTGAGAGCTTATTGGACGTTGGTGCCATCTCTGCTTGTCCAGTCTGCCTTGACTCAGCTGCGGCTCGGGGTTGTAACTGCACGTCCTTGCCGACGGTGTACTCGGACGACAATTTGTTGCTGGCTATCTAAAGAATGGCAACCTGTTCTCCGACTTCAAATCACAGCTTCCTCTTCAGATCACAACAAGTCGCTGAGTGTCCGGTGATAATGCAGAAAAAGGGGACAAGTCCTCCACTCACACTAGGCTGGTATGCCTTGTGAGGGAATTTAGATGTTGAAACGCAATTCAAATGCGGTCGCCGTGTTGCCTTTGGCACAGTTCCGTATAGCTCTTTGTCACGAAGCTCAGGTATGGAGAGCTTCACTTTTGAGGTGGGGAGTCAAGGGATGTCAGTCCTGGAAATAAGGCGAAACGTGGTCAAGACCAGAGGCGGTAAATACTGTTGATGGGTGCAAAAGGTTTTTGCCGATGCCAGGCACCTTGGGCCACATTTTCCCAAGTCCCAAGATATCTTGGATCTGAGTAGGGGTTGGTCCCCAAGGCAACACCGGCCTACAGCACAAGAGGGGGCACGGCGAGGATGTACCTTACGGCCTTCTTCGTGTACTCCCGTGTGCCGCATACTCGTAAGTAGAATAGTCAGTAATTAATATACTCCGTAAATTTCCACCTTGGGGAGAATTTTCGGTTCGAGACTAATACCGGAAAGATAAGGGTGAACGGGGAGGGCCGGCTACGTCGGAACTGAACTTGAAAGCACTCATTGAGATTCAGCGATCCACAGGTCTGCTCCGTTCGGAACGTGGGGTTTGTTGCCGGCGTTTTTCCGCCATATCTCTGCATTGGAAAATTCTCTATTATTATTATATATCGAACGTGTCACCATTAGTGTGACTTGCATAATTCCGTGAAATGCTCAGTTTTACCGAGGCCAGTAGAATTTTACTCTACCTAACTGGTTATCAGGCTCCTCGGGCTAGGGACATAGAGATAACCAATGTCTAGGGACCCCTTGACATTATTGCTTGAGAGCGATGACTGAAGATTACATGCCTCAACACTTTAGATACCTACCTATTTAGTTAGATGGTTTGGTACTCGAGGCGCCCATCTGGTGCAGTTCAACTCGTTCCCACACCTACCTGCCACCCGACCAGCAATTTTAACTACAGTATTTCCAGCCTCGTTATGTAAGGTCGGTCCCTGATAGCCTATCTGACGACTTCATTCTCGCCGTTTCCAGCTGTGAGCTACACTCTCCATGGTCTCAAATGTAATCTCGCCTTCTCCTGCTGCTTTCATACGTAAGACGAGCTTGGAGGCAAATCGATCAATCATTCCCACAAAGTGTGCACGACCGGCAGATTCAGGGTGCCCGATTTTTTAATAAGCGTCCCACGAATTATAGTTATACTGGAGGAATAGTTACTCGCTAGCTCCTTTGGAAGATGAGACTTACCCCAACTGAGCGTATTAATATCATGGTACGGAGTACAGAACGCCTGAATCACCAAAGCGGATCTGAACTGGGTTCTGGGATTTAAAGGTCAGCGGTTATTTCGAGGTGTGTTATCTATCACCTTGGTCGCCCTGAGCATGCATCACATACCACGGAACCGGAGCTCATAGCGTCAGCAGCATCCAAAGCATCCGAAGCATCGACAAAATCGGTAATATCAACAATATCCCAGAGGTCTGAGATGTCTGATGCCAGGCACTGGTGCGCGTTTGTCCCAGATGACATCATCCGTGGTGCCTCCCTCCACCAATTTGTCACCCCAAGCCTGTTTTGTCCAGAAGGATCCTGTGCCCAGGCTTCAGCCTCAGCTTCAGATGTTTGAAAAGGAATCTTTATTTGCACCTCATTCCTAGTGCTTGACGGTCCTGTCCTTCAAGAGTCCGGCCTTCAACTACGAACAACAACCCAGCAAAAACCAAAAGCTCGTCTCTATCCGCCATTCAATCTCCGGATTTACACGGTCTCGACAATGCAGCTCCTAGACTTCCCTGACGATGTGATGGTCATTGTCCTCTCCAATCTTGGCCCAGAAGACTACCTGGCATTCTGTCGTATTCAGAAATCCGTTTATGCAAGATATAGACAAGACTCTGCTTACTGGAGATCAAATACATCAGAAACTTTCCGCTTGCCAATCAGCCCTCTCCTGGCAGCGGATGGCGCCCGCTGGTACTGGTTGTACAAGCGACTCAAGACCCAGACTCAGCTCTATACGTGGGGCCAAGGAACAAAGGGTAACTTGGGCCCTGGGAGATCCTCGCCCATGACACTTCCTCACAATCCCGGGCGACCTGCTCCTCCTGTCCTCCCTAGAATACCACCAATACCTCATCCATCGAGGCCAACCCCCATTGTCGCACCCAGAATTAACGATTCTCCCGCTCCAGCTACTCGAATTCCTCCCAGGCATTTCCCGCGCGAGAGCTATATGCGAACCAGCTCAGCCTGGCCCACTGAAGTTCACGTTCCCGATGAAGTTGGCGTCATTGCTGATCTTCAATGTGGTGGCTGGTCTACTACCATCCTGAGTTCATCGGGCAAGCTCTATACTGTAGGCTCCATCGATTCACTGGATGGCATAAACCGTGGGAGGGCTTCCCAATCCTTCGAGCAACTTGAGTATCTCACTCAAAGCACATCTGCCGTACGCCAATTTTCGTCCGGACGACGTCACATTCTTGCCCTGACCGACGATGGAGAAATCGTTTCCTGGGACCGGATCAACGCCAAGGGCCTCAAAGTATTCTCAAAAGACGGACGAGATTTTGGCGGTAAATCTGCCAGAGTTGCGGCAGGGTGGAATGAGAGCTCGGCCTACGTGCCTCCGGTCGGCATCGTTTTTTGGACACCGCTCCAAAACGACCACTCGTCTGTAGAGCTCGATGGGATCCATGTTAAACAGCACGTCATTCCAGGCACAGCTCGAAAACAGTCCGAGACCGGCGTGTTTGACGTTCTGAAGCATATCGTGCTAGCGCAATTTATCGTTTACATCACCAGTGATTCTAAATTGTATGCCTGCTCGTTGAGTATCAATGATCCGGATCAGCTCGAGCCTGCTCACCAGCCTTTTGAAGTCCCAGGATATAGTGCAGAAGGACGCGAGCTCAAGGACATTCATGGCCAATTCCAACGATTTGGGGTCTTTACAGCAGCTGGTGAGGTTCTTGCGGGCGATGTCGACTACCTGGAGAAATGCTTCAATGCAGTCCGTCAGCATCCCAACAGGCTTCAAACCTCGGACGATTGGTCAGCCTTGACAGACATCCTTGCCGCTCGCCCACCAAACGTCCCGGCTCTCCAGCATACCAACGTCATCGCACTTGCCTACGGGGACTATCACTATCACGCCCTCCATGCTGACGGAAGAATCACGTCTTATGGCAGAGACTCCCAATCCTGCGGCTCTCTAGGCCTATCTCAACCCGAATCTGGTGGTCGTTTCCGCGGGCTGCGGCGCGAGCGAGTTGATGTGCGGAGCGACGCGGATCTCCTACCCATCTCGAATCTCCGCGGCCGCCAGATCTGGTTCGAACCCGAGCGGAAAGACTGGCTGCACTGGCTCGAGGAGCAGCTCGGCAAACCGAACTTGAATATTGATGGCCGCTCTGCACGCGCGATTTTCGACGACGATCCGAACAAGCAGGCTGCGTTCAGTGAGTGGGTCGAGCAGGAAGGCCAGCATTGGGACGAAGGCCCGTCATCAGTGCCCTCAACAGAAGAGCCCAAGGACAGTAGCAAAAGCAAAGCAGACGGGGCAGGCGACTATGCCAACCTGGGCGTGTACTTCCCCATCGCCATTGCGGCAGCGGGATGGCACAGCGGCGCACTGGTACTCAAAGACGAAGACCGAGCGCGCGAGATCCGAAGCAAGTGGGTGACGACAGGACAGCGAGACGCTGGGGACGAGCAGGTGGCCATGCCGGGCGCCTTTGAAAAGATCGCGGCCGGGGAGGAATACGTGTGGAAGAGGGGTGGATTCCCCAAAGTGCGTCTCCCGGATGGCTTCGAGATGCCCGGTGTTGGTGAGCCTAGACCATGGAGGGATGGTGTACCGTCCTTGCAGGACCTGGGGCTTGATGTTTGAGGCCCCATTCGCTTGGAGACACGGCGAGGCACCTACGCGGGGTTGCTGCTGACTGATCGATGGCATGGATGAGCCGTGATGCCTACGACGAATGACACATAGACGCTACTTATTGTGAGGCTTCTATGTCTCCATGACGAATGAGAATGACAAGTTAGCAAAGAACTGAACCAGAGACGCTTTCTCGAGGTCCCCAGATTAGCCAATGGCCCTCCCTAAGGTTGCCCGGATTGTGCATTGATTGTACATTACTTATAGGTATTAGGAGTATTCAATCCTTCAACCACATTCCCAAATCTTCGCCTTTCACAGGAGCTTCGCGTAATCGCTAGATCGCTAGATAGACCTTTCAACTTTCCATGTTTCAGCTTTACATGCCTATGGATAGATGTACGTCTGTATTTCAATCGGCGGCGTCTCTCTCACCGCGTGTTGTCGTTCAATTTTACGGAGCATAGTTCGTCTGACTTCGGAGCCAGCTAGGCAGACCATGGAGAGCTGCAATTGGCTCCAGGAACGGATTTTTTCAAGGTGAGAAAATAAGGCTATGTATGCATTTACTTAGAGTCGCTATCATCGTCTAGGAGATCCTGCTCGGAATTGGGGTGGTCGTTGTTTTGACTGTTCTTTGAGACGGCAGAAGCAGCCATGCGTCCTGCATGTCCACCTCGTGAGGGCGCGGCATCTGAGGCGCCGGAAGATCTCCTGCGCACCTGTCCGGGTCGATCTGGGGCTGCTGATGCTGATGACCGTCCTGCTCGTGCTTCCCTTCGGTCGTGCTGTGTCTGGAAGTCCCCATCATCAAGGGAATCCTGTGAGTAGGAATGCCTCTCACGGTGTGAAGAGCTGCCTTGGGCAGCAAGTCCATCAGCCGCTGCAATGCTACTGGAATGAGATGGCCGCCCGGCTTCCTGCTGCTCTTCGTCCTCGCGCTCCTCGTGGTCTATAAATAGGAAGCTGCCAACCACGATGCCGGCTCCAACCCAATAGACCCAGCCCTCGTATCTCCCCTGCAAGACCATTTCACCAACTAAACTTAGCGGAATGCTGAGACTCAGTCCCACGGTCACCACCAACGGGCTCGTCAAGACCATCGCATACGCCCAGCATATGTCGCTGAATAAACTGCTCACGCTATTAACCAGTAGAACCATCCAGATGTGTGCCGAAGGCGGAGGCTGAAAAGTCTCGATACCGGTATAGTGAAGGATGGGGAAAAGTGGACTGAGAAGGAATATGTTAAAAGTCCCGACCAAGCCAAAGAACAAGGGCATGTTCAGCTGCCGTGGCAGTGCCTTGATCGTGGTTTTCTTCAAGGTGATGGTGTAGCCACCGTAGATGACGGCGGATAACAATGCGAGACCATCGCCCAGGGCGAGTTCGGCCCGGGATTTTTCTGGAAAGGTGTCTATTGCGCGTACAGACAGCGAGTTGGTGTTATCAGTGGGCGGATTAGAGGAATTGGTGCTGGTGGAAAGGTCGACCCGAGATATGAGTATGATGCCCAGAAAGGAGCCCATGACGCCCAAGAACTTGCGCCAGGTGAATCTCTCCATACCGGTCGCGGCTCCAATGAGTAGGGTCCAAAAACTAGAAGTGGACGTGAGGATAGTGGTGGAGGCGACTGTCGTATATTGCAAACAAGCCATGGCGAAATAGTTTGCAAGAAACCATAAGACACAGAAGGCGATGGAGAGGCGAGCGGTCGCAATTATGCCGAGATTTTTATTCTTCTCCGAATGTAGGTCGGTGGTATTTGGTTTATATATGAATGCATCTGACTCCGAATCTTGCGCGTCTATCATCCTCGTGTCGGCCGTTTCGGCCGTTTCGGGGAGTGGTCTATAGCCTTTATTCCAAGACAGATTCGAACGTATTGTGGTATACAAGGTTCCACGCTTGTGTTGTCGGTATCCCGATCGTACTAGGGTGGGGATCATGGCCAGCATGAACATCGAGGTGTTGAGATATGTCAAGAAGAAAGGTTTCGCATATGACTTGTCGGCGAAGATGCTCTATCATTCTCAGTCAATACAGGAGCAGGGATAGACAACCCGGGTATGGACTGTGGGTGGAGAGCAACCATACACTACCCAAGAAATTTGAAGTTGTCCAGAGAAAGACGACAAAGAGCAAGAGGAGGAGCCCAAGGGTATGACGTGCGAGCCCAGCAACACCGGTATTCTGAGGGGGCTGCGAGGGTTCATGGGGGGCTCTCTGAGATGAGGAAGCATGTGAAGTGCTCGTGTCGTCCATCTCAAATTCGTCGTGGGCAGGGGAATCGTGTGCCAGTTGGCGAGGGTGGTGAGGGTGGTAGGAAGCACGTAGATCGCCGGCCATGACTGCTGGCGTGCCCGATGGGCAAGCACGACATATCTATCCGGTGTATAGCGTGGAGTACAGAGTATGGGTAAGAATAGCGATAATGAAACGGGTACCCAAGGTGGTCGTGTGCCGTAGGTGGCACAGAGAAGGTTTTTGTCTCGCTGACTGGTGCCTCTTATTTTTTATCAGCGTCCAACAGAAATCCAGGCCTTGTGGCCTTGGGGGGGTCTTCAGAATGAAAATGGAGGTTAAGATTTTGTATCCGTAGTCGCATGTTGCCAGTTAGGCATGAGAGATGACGGCAAAGTATTCGTAGGCGTTGGCCGCTGGGCCTGACTAGCCGAAAATGGCATGTCCAACCCGGAATTCCGCACCTAATAGCGAGACCCTTGAATTCTCGGAGACTTGGACAGTGCAGGAGTTACATATTAGTGAGTCAATTCTGGGCAAGGCCGTGCTAGAATACAGAGCGACAGAGCACTCTGGACAGCCTTGCATATCATACTTCTACTAGTCATATCTGGGACTACCCATGCAGGTCACCTCGTGCGACTTCGGGCAATGCTCTGAACTAGTCATTTTCACCTGTGCTGGCCAATATAAGATGATGGTGTCGTCATCAAGTTTTTGGCCTTCACTTGTTGGCTTTTGGCGTTTGCATGCCGTATGCCTGTTTGATCAGATTATATTACGACCTTCTCCTTGGACCTTCAATCCTCCATGGCCTTTTTGGCCATGGCCACCGTCCTCCACTGCGTGCTAGTGCGTTGCCCTCTAAAGAATCACCCTTCGAGCGTTGCAACTTTCGTCCCCACCAGCTCATGATTTACTCGCTCAGAGCCATTTGAGACATTAGTACCAAGTGTAACTTGACGAGAGTTACTGAATGTGTTTTGAGGTCGATGGGGATTTCTGGATCTGCGAGTGGGACGATGGTGAGATTCGTATTCATCTGATCGAGAAGTCCTTAAGAACTCCACTTCAACGTCGATGTGAAAGCCACTCATTAGCATCAGAGAACAATTTGGCTTCTTTCACCTCGGTGCCCGGCACTTGACTTGCAGCGTAGACCTGACCGAAATTAGCATCGTATCCAATCAACCATTTCCATGAAGCATCAAACATACTGCGTCCCAGAGTTTCCATGCTTGATCCAAACTCTTGCTCAAGTGGCCTCCTCCTTTGAGTTGGCCGAACCAATTGTACTTTCCCTCTTGTTGTTTGATGCTTGTCTTCAGGGTCTCGGTGATTTGTGGTTCCTCATTGACGGCATCCAGATAGGTCTTGACCACGATTCCAAGACCTGAGCCATTATCACCAGCAAACGGCAACCTAAAAATCCTGTTAGTGCGTACAATGGCACGAGGGAATGTACATACTTGGAAACAAGTAAAGTCCAGTCGTCTCGCTCACGTTCCACGTCTCCGTTCAAGAACATGCTGGTCGTGACCGTTTCCAGTAAATCCCTCACAGATCTTCGAACAGCCGTGATCTTCCACGCGAATGTTAACAACTGGCGATCAAGAGGGCCAACAAAGCCCATAGGTTTGTGCCGGATCCGACCCAAGCAAGCAGTCTTGGAAATGAGGTTCGTGTACACTTTGCGTGGGTAGTCCTTGTCTGTTGATGCATCAGTGATGGAACTCTTCGGGTTGGATCGTCATACCGCTTCTAGCAACTGGAGTTCCGGTTGCAAAGTTACCAGTAAATAGGCCAAGCCTAAGCATCTCAACTCCAATGATGGTAGGTTCCTCATCTGCGACAGCAAGTGCGGCTTGAAGAGCTTTGCCCCACGTCGTGAGCTGGTGGCTATCATCAACAAAGCCACGCACATGCAAAAATCGGAAAATTGCATTCACAACAACCTCATCCCCGGTCTTCAGTGCAGGATAGTCCACTCTGCCTTTGGTAATTGTCTTCTCCGCGAACGAGTTGTCTCTTAGAGACTGCAGGCATGGGAGGAAAGATGTATGCTGTGTAGAAAGGCAAAATAAGCAGGTAGGATATCAGGAATGGAGTCGACTATAGGACTTACACCGGACTTGGTAACCACATTCTGCATGTCATTGCCCCTAACCTTCCATGGCGCCAACCGAGTCTTGAAAGCAGGGGTATTTCTGAGCTCAATCGTAAGGCCGCTGGTGTCCTGTGGCACCCAAGGGTCGACTTTGACAACTCTGGATTGATAATAGTAGTTGAGGGATTCAGCGCAGATCTTGAGGGCCTCTGTGCGCAGGGGATTCAGTAATTCTATTACCAGTCGCCGATAGGGTTCTGAATCCAATACTCCTCCGGGAAGTGAGAGCACAATCTCCCCAGAGGTGAGCCAGTTCGGTACTTGAGCACCAAGGAGGCCCTTGGATACGTAGAAAAATAATTCCTCAGGTAGTCTCTGGCCAACGAATTCGTGGACATCACCTGGTGCTGTGTTAAAGTTCAAAGGCGCGATGACACCGTTCTTCTCAATCACCACATGATGCCTGATCGTCATGATGGCTTTCTTGTATCGGTCAGCATACTTGAGGGCTTGCACTTGTGAATGCTCCCGGTGAAAAGTGCATAGTTTTATAACGTTCTTATTGGCGGTGTTCAGTAGATTGATAGCATCGACAATACTCGTGGATTTACCAGTGCCTAGGCCCTCAAGGGGAGGAAATGTAGGTGTGTATGAGGTGCCAAGGATGAGTTGGGCGTCTCTCAAAGTTTCCGAGTTCACCTTGAGCAAGTCTTCGCATGTCTGGCGAGTCAGAAGGCTTAAGGTGGCTTTGTTCAGATTGATGTCGGTGACAACCCTGTCAATACCGAAAAGGAAGGCCTCAGTGTTCCCCATGACGGCGTCGATATATTGTTCTGTGAGCTGTAAAAGATATGCCAACTGCATCGATCGTTAGCTTCAGGACGGGGAATGGGCGACATGGAACTGACCTGCGCCGTCGCACTATACGGCGCAACTAGAAACTGGACCTTATTCTCAATGAGTATTTTCTGGAGTGGCCTGGTCATGATATCAACAGGATATTTGGCCTTTCCAAAGTCCGTGACCGTTCGCTTGCTGTCTCCACTCAAGTAGTGATGCCAGGCCTCATCTTGAACCCGCCTGCTTTCGGTGGACAGTGAATCTGCGCGGCTCTTATTGACGTAGTCCAAGCCATTGAAGACGAAGATCAGTGTGATACCGTGTTGTCGCAGGAGGGCAATGTCGTCCTCGACGGTCTTCTTGAAACAAAAGGAAATGCCCCCGAGGGCATGCTTCAGAGGTTCTTCGCTGTTGCCGTTCAGGCGGAGGTCAAGATAGTAGGAAGCATCGACGCCAATGACAGCATCCTTCAGCGATTGAAGTTGACAGAAATCGACATGCTTGCTAGCCCATTGGTCAAACTTCTGGACTGTCGCAGGTTGTCAGTACATGAGGTTCAAGGTTCAATTGGTTGGTCTCTTGTGCTGGTCTTACCTGACATGATGGATCTTGTGAAGAAAGAAGATGAATGCAAAGAGGCTCAGGCTATGCGAAAGAACAGAGCATGCTAATTGCAAAGTAGCCCACGAGAAATGGAAATTGACTTGGGAGAGAAGGCTATACCTCAGCGCAGTCAACCCGTTTGGAGCAGTTCTGGGGCGATGGTGTGGTTTCCAGAAGTTCTTGCAGACGTAGATGTACAGTAGATGCAAAAACAAATGTTGCTGGAGATGGCCATGCAGGGGCAGTGACAGCCAACAGTTAACTGCCAACTGCCACTGGTGGCCCGCGGGAGGCCGTCGCCCGCAGCCCGCAGCTGCCTCTGGGCTCTGCGTCTTTGGCTGCCCATGGCCCACTTGCCGCCGTAATTGAAACTACTTATTAGATCAAACTTAGCGCCCCATGCTATTGGCCCGTTCCTAGCCACGAGGCTGGAATCCATGCAATTGGCGAGGCTGAGGTGTTCTTCACAATGAGCGCTCATCATTGATGGGTCCTCTGAGTACTGCTCTATACTCCGTACATGAAGAACACTTGCTGTAACAGCACACAAAATCTACCATCTTAAACGGCCCCTCCACATTCCATAATACAAGAATTACTCGAGACTACGCGAGGCTCTGGATCTTGTTCTCATACTCAGACCAAGGACCAGAAGATAATCTGAGTAGTGGGAAGCAGGGAGGACGAGTCAGGACACAGGTTGCTGATAACAAGATCATTCATGCTCTTTACATATAGACTACTGCAAAATCATTTGCTACTCCATCTCAGACCTCGACACCCTCTCCACTAGCATAACCTCCTCTAAACTTGTATGTCGCCTGCAATCTGTTTATCAGATGCTCCTGCGCTGTGATTGCTCTCTCAGATGATGCCCCACCGCCATGGCCAATCTTGACCCCATCTTCCAGGGAATGCTGTGCAACCAATTTGCTCGGGACGGGTACCAATTCCATGTCATTGCCAGGGTGGCAGAAGTAGACGATGGAATACCTATCCGCCCCTCCCCGCTTCGCATCGCGGGGGAATATGACCCGATGGACTGTGCTCTTCAGCATCCCGTTGGTCCAATAAGACAGCAAGTCCCCGATGTTCACGAGAATTGGAGGGAATGTACTCGAGACTGTATACCCCTCAGGGATAACGGGTACTGGTGCCCAGGTGTTCTTCGAAGTGCGGATTTCAAGCCCTGGCTGAGACGGCCGCTGGAACAGCAGCGTAATACTGCCATAGTCCGAGTGGGCCCCTGCACGGATATCTACCTCTGGCCGATAGTCCACATCCTCTGGGATCGCGGGATAATGTAGAAGACGAACCGTGCAACCACTTGGTTGTGTATGACGCGAAGAGAAGAAGTTGGGTTCATCAACTTCTAGGCCAAGGCCGAGCAGATCTAGGATTCGATCGGACAGCTGCTTGCATTTTGCCTCAAAGGTCGCCAGGTGATCTAGATCCCGCTGTAGTATTGGGGGCAGTGGCCTCTTTGGCTTTCCGTCCAAGAACTCCCCCATGTTGAATCCTTCCTTGAAATCGCCCTGTCGCTGCGCTTTGGGGTCAAGAATCTCAGCCTGCATTCCGATCCACCCATGATTTGAGTCGTCAATGCGATACGGCGCTAGCTCTGATTCGGGGAGTGCGAAAAGCTCCTGGGACAATTTGAACTGATGATTCACAGTATCCTCCGTGAAACCTGTCCCGCTCGTGCTGATATAAAGGAAGCCGAATTTGGTGGCTGCATCGAGCATTTGTTTACCAACTTCGGTGCTGAAATTGGAGACGTCGATGACTGGCAGCTGAATAGCTTCGACGCCATCATTGATTGACCCCATATGGGATTGTTAACTGATGGAATAGATGAACGATTGGCTGTCAAGAATGGATATTTGTGAAGAACTGAATCAGTTCGAGGAATTGCAGTATCAGTCTGCGATCGTTGGAGTCGTGCAGGCGCGGAGACCTCCGAAAGCCATGCACTTCACCGGTCCAATGACAACGTCGAAAATTATACCGATTCTGTCCATATGCCGTACTTCGCACCGCTGGCAACATACTTACCACTCGTAAAAATTGCTGGCAGCCAGGAGAACTCTCACGACCCATATTTGTCTTGGGCCCAGAAAGGCTGTCGGAGGATAATCAGTACAGAGGATTGGATACTTGCAAATCGATCGAGTTTGAGCATATGTCATTGTCATAATGTGTGCACTAGTCAAGTCATCATATTACACATCTGCGTCAATAACAGTTTCATCGAAGACACCTCGTGCCTTGCGCAATGACGACTCCTAAAGGCCCAGCAATCCAAAATCCCGTCGCCGCTCGTGCTCGTCGTAAGGTCAACATTTCACAGAGAGTGTTGCTCCGCTTATCAATATGTTAGTTATATGTATCCCAAGAGATCCGCTGTCGTCCCTCCCGAGTCCTGTGGCACAATTGGCCCCTGTACATCATTTGTACCGGAAGTCAAGACCATCCAGGTCGGCTCGTTTGGTTTCAGTCAATTTCGAAGAGAGGAAACTCCCCCAACTCCGAGCAATAATCATCCACGTTGACTCCGTAGCTATGCTAACTCAAGCTTTTCGAAAAAAATCGTATGCGCTCACATCAAAACGGTTATGGCGACTGGCACCAATGCCTATGCATACTCCATGATTCGCGTTGGCATTCCTAAAAAGTGTCGTCAGTTCAAATCCATCCAGACTTTCCATATATGGGAAGTAACCATACCTTGCTACAGTACTTGGTACGCCGGCAACGTCTGCATTTGGCGAACTGCCGTGTGAACTCTTCCCATTTCCCACATTGATAATTGGCACATTGGCGAATACCCCCTCGGGCATCATCCTTTCTACACAAATTGCGCATAACGACACAAGCCCAGTACTGCATATCTTTGGAATGATGTCGCACAGTAAACTTCTCAACTAACGGGAAAATATTGTAATCATCAGGCTGAAGGAATTCCTCATCATCGTCTTCGGTGGGCTCAGGTAGGGGCCCTCGAGAAGAGGGCCCATAGATACGCTCGACCTCTTTGTCGATCCGAAGGCGAGGGACAAGATGGGTACTTTGGAAATAGTGGCGTAGATAGCAGTACTTTGATATGTAAGCTAGTAATTGAAGACCCATTAGCACGTCTTCATCGCGAGGCATCAGTGTTGTGGTAGACGCTGTTGCTGTTGCATTTCGCAAGAAAAAGTTTGGATATGCGTTGAGTGGGATAGGTGGCGAGGCGGCAGTTGCAGGCACAGCTGGTATGGGAGACGGACCCATGGCTTCATGGGCGCCAGGTCCGAGAGGA
>Ga0105239_10001576_pt1 | contig 30132 bp, 22 predicted proteins | sample KBSC44metaG_FD_92761 | JGI IMG/M metagenome (GOLD analysis project Ga0105239, IMG submission 92761) | Corn rhizosphere microbial communities from Kellogg Biological Station, Michigan, USA - KBS C4-4 metaG | ecosystem: Host-associated > Plants > Roots > Rhizosphere > Soil | place: Michigan, USA...
ATCAATACCATGGTGGATCAGCTCAATTCATTTTCATCGGAAGTTACGCGCGTAGCGCTGGAAGTGGGAACAGAAGGAAAACTTGGCGGCCAGGCGCAGGTAAAGGGTGTTGCAGGCACCTGGAAAGACCTTACCGACTCAGTAAACCAGATGGCCAGTAACCTTACCGGCCAGGTGCGAAATATCGCTGAAGTAACCACTGCCGTGGCGAAAGGCGACCTCTCGAAAAAAATTACGGTAGACGTAAAGGGAGAAATTCTTGAATTAAAAAACACCATCAACACGATGGTGGACCAGTTGAACTCCTTCTCATCAGAAGTAACGCGTGTGGCGCTGGAAGTAGGTACCGAAGGAAAGCTCGGTGGTCAGGCTCAGGTAAGAGGTGTTGCCGGAACATGGAAAGACTTGACCGACTCGGTAAACCAGATGGCCAGTAACCTTACCGGCCAGGTGCGTAACATCGCGGAAGTAACTACCGCGGTGGCAAAAGGCGACCTTAGCCGTAAGATCACCGTGGACGTAAAAGGGGAGATCCTCGAATTGAAAAATACCATCAACACGATGGTGGACCAGTTGAACTCCTTCTCTGCCGAAGTAACGCGCGTGGCGCGTGAAGTAGGTTCCGAAGGAAAACTCGGTGGTCAGGCAAAAGTGAAAGGGGTAGGTGGTGTATGGAAAGACCTTACCGACTCGGTAAACCAGATGGCGAGTAACCTTACCGGTCAGGTGCGTAATATCGCGGAAGTAACCACTGCGGTGGCGAAAGGCGACCTTAGCCGTAAGATCACCGTGGACGTAAGAGGAGAAATTCTCGAACTGAAAAACACCATCAACACGATGGTGGACCAGCTAAACTCCTTCTCATCAGAAGTAACGCGTGTGGCGCTGGAAGTAGGTACCGAAGGAAAACTCGGTGGTCAGGCCCAGGTAAAAGGGGTTGCGGGTACATGGAAAGACCTTACCGACTCAGTAAACGGGATGGCCAGTAACCTTACCGGTCAGGTGCGTAACATCGCGGAAGTAACTACCGCGGTGGCGAAAGGCGACCTTAGCCGTAAGATCACCGTGGACGTAAAAGGGGAAATCCTCGAATTGAAAAATACCATCAATACGATGGTGGACCAGTTGAACTCCTTCGGATCTGAAGTAACGCGTGTGGCGCGTGAAGTAGGTTCTGAAGGTAAACTTGGTGGTCAGGCAGACGTGCCCGGTGTAGGTGGTACATGGAAAGACTTAACAGATAGTGTAAACATAATGGCCAGTAACCTTACCTCGCAGGTACGTAACATTGCCGAGGTAACAACAGCCGTGGCCAACGGTGACCTTAGCCGTAAAATTGACGTGGATGTAAAAGGTGAGATCCTTGAATTGAAAAACACCATCAACACGATGGTGGACCAGTTGCGCGGTTTTGCATCTGAAGTAACGCGTGTGGCGCGCGAAGTAGGTTCTGAAGGTAAACTCGGTGGTCAGGCTGAAGTACGTGGTGTGGCTGGTACATGGAAAGACCTTACCGACTCCGTGAACATGATGGCCAGTAACCTTACCAACCAGGTGCGTAACATCGCTGAGGTAACAACAGCGGTGGCGAAAGGCGACCTTAGCCGTAAGATCACGGTGGACGTAAAAGGAGAAATTCTTGAACTGAAAAACACCATCAACACGATGGTGGACCAGCTCAACGGCTTTGCATCTGAAGTAACGCGTGTGGCGCGTGAAGTAGGTTCTGAAGGTAAACTCGGCGGACAGGCCGACGTACCTGGTGTTGCCGGTACATGGAAAGACTTAAATGACAGCGTAAATAAAATGGCGAGTAACCTTACCTCGCAGGTGCGTAACATCGCTGAGGTAACAACAGCGGTGGCTAACGGTGACTTGTCGCGTAAGATCGACGTAAACGTAAAAGGTGAGATCCTCGAATTGAAAAACACCATCAACACGATGGTGGACCAGTTACGCGGTTTTGCATCAGAAGTAACGCGTGTGGCGCGTGAAGTAGGTACCGAAGGTAAACTCGGCGGTCAGGCGAATGTGCCTGGTGTAGCCGGTACATGGAAAGACCTTACCGATTCGGTAAACCAGATGGCCGGTAACCTCACAGTTCAGGTACGTAACATTGCTGAAGTGGCGATTGCGGTAGCGAATGGCGACATGTCGAAAAAAATTACCGTGGATGTGCGCGGAGAAATTCTGCAGCTGAAAGAAACACTGAATACCATGGTGGACCAGCTACGTGCCTTCGCATCGGAAGTAACGCGTGTGGCGCGTGAGGTAGGTACCGATGGTAAACTCGGTGGTCAGGCGTTTGTGCCTGGCGTTGCCGGTACATGGAAAGACCTTACCGACTCGGTAAACCAAATGACGGGTAACCTTACCGAACAGGTACGTAACATCGCCGAAGTAACAAAAGCCGTGGCGAGTGGCGACTTGTCGAAGACAGTGGCCATTGACGTAAAAGGTGAAATCCTCGATCTTAAGAATACGATCAACACGATGGTGGACCAGTTACAGGGTTTTGCCTCGGAAGTAACTCGTGTGGCCCGTGAAGTAGGAACGGAAGGGAAGTTGGGAGGTCAGGCTGAGGTAAGGGGTGTTGCCGGAACATGGAAAGACTTAACTGATAGTGTGAACATGATGGCCTCCAACCTTACCAACCAGGTGCGCGGTATTGCGAAAGTGGTAACAGCGGTGGCGACCGGTAACCTGAAACAAAAACTAACCATCGTATCGCGTGGTGAAGTAGCACAGCTGATCGATACCATTAATGAAATGATCGATACGCTGGCCACCTTTGCCGATCAGGTAACTACTGTGGCCCGTGAGGTGGGTGTTGAAGGACGTTTGGGAGGTCAGGCCAGTGTGCCCGGTGCGAGCGGTATCTGGAAAAACCTTACCGAAAACGTAAACCAGCTGGCGCAGAACCTTACCACACAGGTACGTTCAATTTCTGAAGTGGCTTCGGCGGTAACGAAAGGTGACCTTACCCGAACCATTCGCGTGGAAGCGAAAGGAGAGGTGGAAGCGTTGAAAGATACCATCAACCAGATGATCTCTAACCTGCGTGAAACAACGCTGCGTAACCAGGAGCAGGATTGGTTGAAATCGAACCTCGCCAAATTCGGGCAGATGCTGCAGGGACAACGTGACCTGAAAACAGTAACCCAGAAAATATTGAGCGAACTGGCCCGTGTGGTTAGTGCACACTATGGCGCCTTCTACATTCTGAAACAGGAAGAAGACGATCAAAGTGTAAAACTGCATCTGTTTGCGGCCTACGGCTACAAATCAGATAGAAATATACAAACCGAATTTGCCATTGGTGAGGGACTTGTAGGGCAGGTGGCCTTCGAAAAAGAGCGCATCATCCTCACAAATGTGCCCGCCAATTATATTCGCATAAGCTCTGCATTGGGTAGAGCAAAACCTGCGAATGTGATCATTCTGCCGGTATTGTTCGAAAACGACGTGAAAGCGGTAATTGAACTGGCTTCGCTCGATACCTTCAGCCAAACCCACCTCGACTTCTTAAGTCAGCTTACAGAAAGTATCGGTATCGTGTTGAATACCATTGAAGCCAATACCCGTACAGAAGAGCTGTTGACACAGTCGCAGTCACTGGCGAGTGAGTTGAAAGTACAACAGGAAGAGTTGCGCAGAACCAATGACGAGTTGCAGGATAAAGCCCTGCTGCTGGTAAAACAGAAGAACGAAGTGGAGGCCAAAAACAAGGAGGTAGAAGAAGCGCGCCGTTCACTGGAAGAAAAAGCAGAACAATTAACGCTTACATCGAAATATAAATCAGAGTTCCTGGCGAACATGTCGCATGAGTTGCGTACACCGCTGAACAGTTTGCTCATTCTTGCCCAGCAGTTATATGAAAATGCCGAGGGCAATCTTACTGAAAAGCAAATACGCTATGCGAAAACGATCCACTCCTGCGGTGATGACCTCATTCAGCTGATCAACGACATTCTCGACCTGTCGAAGATCGAATCAGGATTTATTACCGCCAATATATCACCGGTGCGGTTCCTGGAGATCACTTCTTTTGTGGAAACTACTTTCAAACCGATTTCAGAAGCAAGGCACCTGCGGTTTACTATTGAAACCGATTCGAAGTTGCCTGAAACAATGGAAACCGATATTCAGCGTCTGAATCAGATCCTGAAGAACCTGTTGTCGAACTCATTCAAGTTTACTGAGAAAGGTGAAGTAAAACTGAAGATCTATGAAGCCAGTAAAAACTGGAAGGCTGGCAATAGCAGCAGTTTAGATAATGCACAACGTGTGGTTGCCTTTGCCATCAGCGATACCGGTATAGGTATTCCGCTCGAAAAGCAAAGCATCATATTCGAAGCGTTCCAGCAGGCAGAAGGAAGTACCAGCCGTAAATACGGTGGTACAGGTCTCGGGTTGTCTATCAGCCGTGGTTTGGCCGAACTGCTCGGTGGTACCATTGAACTGGAAAGTCAGCCGCAACAGGGAAGTACCTTTACGCTGTTCCTGCCCGTAGACAACGTTTCAGGTGTGGTGACCCGCGAAACGCCCGCCAGTCTTACTGAATACCAGTACCAGCTGGGTTCAGACAGTGGCGAAATCGATACGTTGTTAAATTCCATCAGGGTTTCCAATGAAGGAACCGAAGCTGCCGGTTTGCATATTGTAAATGAAATGATCAATGACACCGGCGACGACCGTAACAATATACAACCGAATGAAAAGTCGATACTGATCGTTGAAGATGACCTTCGGTTTGGAAAGATCATTATTGAAAAAGCACACCAGTATGGGTTGAAAGCTATTGTAGCTACTAACTATATCGAGGTGTTCGATTTCATCAACCGGTTTATGCCGATTGCCATTACCCTTGATGTGAAGCTGCCTGATACCAGCGGCTGGAAGGTGATGGAACTGTTACGCAACGACCTTAGCTACCGGCATATACCCATTCATTTGATCTCGGGTGAAGAAAACCGTACTTTGGCGCTTAAACGCGGCGCCCGCAGCTTCCGGTTAAAACCACTCGATAATGAATCGCTTTCTGATCTGTTCGATGATATTATAGCCTTTAATAAGAAAGAGGTTAAAAAGATCCTGGTAGTAGAAGATAATGAGATCGATTCTTCTCAGATAGTTAAAATGCTCAGTGGCGATAATATGGAAGTATCGCTGGCTGAAACCGGTGAAAAAGCCATGCATGAGATCAATAATAAAGATTTCGATTGCATTATACTCGATTATACATTGCCCGATCTTTCTGGCCCCGAACTGGTGAAACAGGTATCGGAAAAAAAGCCCCGGCTTACCCCGGTAATTGTATATTCGGCCAAAGATTTCAGCAAAAAAGAGCTGCAGCAACTGAATGGAGTATCCAATAAAGTGCTGCTGAAAGGAGTGAATTCTCTGGAACATCTGATGGAAGAAACGGTCCTGCATCTGCATATCAATCACAGGAATCTGTTGCCGGATAAACGCAGGGTGATTGAAAATATAAGGAAGAAAGAGGACATTTTAACCGGTAAAAATATACTGGTTGTTGACGATGACGTGCGCAATTTGTTTGCACTTACCACCGTTTTTGAACGATATAATATTAATGTGATCACGGCCGAAAGCGGCAAGGAAGCTATTAATATTATAAGCGAGGATAACCCTAAAATTGATATGGTACTGATGGATATCATGATGCCTGAAATGGATGGATATGAAACCACGCAAAAGATCAGGCGTGAGCACAAGAATAGCTTATTACCCATCATTGCCGTAACCGCTAAAGCGATGAAAGGCGACAGACAGAAATGTATCGAAGCAGGGGCATCTGACTATATTACGAAACCTTTAAAAATCGATCAGTTATTATCGTTAATGAGAGTATGGTTTTATAAATAGCATATCGACCATTGACGTTAATAAAGAAACCGTGATATGCGCCCAAAAATTTTATTGGTAGATGACCGGGAAGATAATCTAATGTCTCTGGAAGCCATTCTGGCTCCCGATGAATACGTGTTTGTAAAGGCTAATTCAGGCCGTCAGGCATTAAAGGTTTTATTGAATGAGATTGATTTTGCCCTGATCCTGATGGATGTAAAAATGCCTAACCTGAACGGATTTGAAACGGCTGCCCTGATCTATGAACGGGAAAAGCTGAGACATATTCCCATCATTTTTATCACCGCTAATAATTACGGGGAAGAGAACATTTATAAAGGCTATCGCATGGGAGCGATAGATTATATATACAAACCCATTAATCCCGAACTGCTGCGTGCCAAAGTAGGCGTGCTCGTTGACCTGTACCGCAAAAATCACCGGTTGATGGAACAGGAAAAACGGCTTAAGATCATTAATAAAAATCTGGAAACCGAGATCAATGACCGCAAGGCTTCGGAAGAACGGGTGAAGGAGCTGAACAGGCAATTGCTTGAAAATATTGCGCTGCTCGAATCTGCCAATCGCGACCTTGATCGCTTTGCCTTCATGGCCTCGCACGACCTGCAGGAGCCTTTAAGAAAGATCCGCACATTCAGCGACCTGTTGTTTGTAAAATATCAGGAATCCCTTGATCCGTCCGCCGTTAATTATATCACGCGTATTCAGAATGCCGCCGTTCGCATGCAAACGCTTATCAGCGATATTCTGGCGTTTTCGCGGATCAATAATGAAAAGGATACTTTTCTTAATTATAACCTCAATCTCATATTGCAGGAGGTGCTGGACGAACTCGATGCTACCATTCAGGATAAAAAGGCCCGTATTGAAATGGAAGAGCTTCCTTCTATTGATGTGAATCCCGGTTTAATACGGCCGCTTTTTGAGAACCTGCTGAGCAATGCACTTAAATACAGTAAAAAAGATGTTTCCCCGGTTATCAATATCCGTTCAGAAATAATATCCGCCACAACAAGTACAAAGGAGCCGGTACGGTATTGCCGCATTTACGTTCAGGATAATGGCATCGGGTTCGACCAGATCTATGCCGAGCAGATCTTTGATATGTTCCGGCGTTTACATGTTCACAGCGAATTTGAGGGCACCGGTATAGGGCTTACGCTTTGTAAAAAGATCGTTGAAAAACACAATGGCTTTATTTCGGTGCAAAGCAAAGTAAACAAAGGATCAACCTTTATCATTTCATTGCCTGTACTTCAACCTGGCGCCGACAATAAGGGAAACGGTACTCCTGATGCAGAAACAATCGCATTGTTAAAGAAGTAGGTTTGAGGTTTGTAGTTTGTGGTTTGATATTGCTTCGCCATTCGATCACCAAAAGCAATTATTGAATATCTAATAAAAAAAATACGCTGAAGTTCAGCGTATTTTTTTATTTATTTTGAATTTGGCTTTACAGAAACCTCAAACAACAAACTACAAACAACAAACCCTTATTGCGGATTTAATACAAAGCCTGAACGCGGGGGGAAATACATTACCTTTTTCCAGTCGATTGAAAATATCTTTTCCAGAATTGTTTTTAACTCCAGTAATGTATGCGGTTTAATAGCATATAGGTTAGCGCCTTCGCGATAAGTAAATTCTACGTTTTGCAAATCGCTTAACGAAGAATACACGATGATGGGAATTGCATCATATTTCCTGTTTGCTCTGATCTCTCTCAGGCACTGGCGACCATCCTTACACGGCATCAACAGGTCAAGAAAAACAATGTCAGGGTTTTTTTCATCCAATAGCTTAAAAAGAATATCGCCATTTTCCGCTCGGGTTAACACCACTTTGAAAGAGAGTTCTTCTATCGCCAATGAAAAAATCAAATAGTCCTCATCATCATCTTCTGCCAGTAATACTTGTGTTGGATACTGATTAGAAACATTCATATTTATTTTTTTTACCACCGTCTGTTTTTTTCAGACGGGTTACCTCAAAATCTTAAGCTTCATCTGTTTAATTCTATAAAAATAATAACTTACGCCGAAATAGGAATACCGAAAATACAATCAAAATCTTAATGACGGAATACAATTTTTAGGTATTCTTACGTACTCTTACAGTAGCCACAAAGGAATTATGCAGGTAAAACCCAGGTTCATAGTATTGTTTTACGATCATTGTGATAAAGTGTTGCCCATGCAACAGTTATTGCAGCAACTTCCCACTCCGGTTGAAACAGTTTGTGTAGAAAAAATTCAACAATTGCTGGAAGCTGTTGTTCTAAGGTCGCCCGATATGATCATTGTATACGTCAATAACGCCGCTACAAGCTCTATCGATCACCTTAAAAGCCTGCGGTTAAATAACGGCATAGACGAGATTCCCGTATATGTATTCACCGAATTACCCGAAAAGCAGACTATAATCGAATTACTTGGAAAGAACTGACCAATTAATTCGACGCTTCGGGTCCCTTCAGGGAACTATATAGCCTGCAGAAACGAAAAATGGCAACAGCTTTCGCCGTTGCCATTTGATTATTGTCAAATCTACTTTTTTAGGAGCAAGTATTATAAAAAACAAGTATGCAATATGCCGCTTAGAAATGCCAGCGCACAAATGCTTCCACAGCTGCATATTTGGTAAGTCCTAACTGGGCATACAGGTTGGCCGTATTGGCGTTCCTGTCTTCAGCCCGCTGCCAGAACTCGCGACTGTCGCTTCCCTGAAAGGGCACCATATCTTTCTGCGACTGGTGAATGAAAATGCCAAAGCGCTTTTTCAATACCTGATCGGGGCTCATGGGAATAGCCATTTCAATTTCACTGAGGTCCCATTCCTGCCATGCGCCTTTATACAACCAAACCCAGCAATCCTTCACCCATTCATCGCCTGCCTTTTTAATGCGGCGTAATGATTCAAAAACAATATCCAAACAAACTTTATGAGTTCCATGCGGGTCGGCAAGGTCGCCCGCGGCATAGATCTGATGAGGCTTTATTTCACGAAGCAGATCTATGGTCAGTTTGATATCTTCTTCACCCATCGGCTTTTTTTCAATGGTGCCGGTTTCATAAAAGGGCAGGTTCTGGAAGTGAATATTTTCGTCTTTTATACCAACATAGCGACAGGTAGCTTTGGCTTCGCAACGGCGGATCAGTCCTTTAACAGCCCTGATCTCAGGAGTATCTATCTGGTTGCTTTTTTTGATACGCAGGTATTGACGGGCCTGTTCCAGTATATCCCTCGATTTTTTACTGTCTATGCCCGACATGTCTTCAAACCCTACTGCAAAGTCCATAAAACGCGTTACGAACTCGTCGGTAACTGCAATATTGCCCGAAGTCTGATAGGCAACATGTACATCATGCCCCTGATCGTGCAGGCGTTGGAATGTACCACCCATGGAAATGATGTCATCATCGGGGTGGGGTGAAAAGATCACTACACGTTTGGGGTAGGGAGTACTACGCTCGGGATGATTGGGCAGATTTACATCTGGTTTGCCACCGGGCCAGCCGGTAATGCCGTCGCGAAGCTGGTAATATACCTGCAGGTTAATTTCATAGGCATCGCCTTTTTCAACCAGCAGATCACCCAAACCATTATCACGGTAATCGATATTTGTTAAACTTAATAAAGGCTTGTTTACTTTCAGCGACATGTTCACTACTGCTTTGCGGATCATCTTGGGCGTCCATTCGCAATCACCGGTAAGCCAGGGCGATTTGAAACGCGTAAGTTCAGACGCAGCTACTTCATCCAGTACAAAAAGGCTCTCGTTATGCTGTTGTAATAAAGAAGCCGGTATTTGTTCTGTAGTATTATCTTCTGCTGATTTTTGTACCACTGCTGCTTTTGCAGGCCCCCATGCCATGAGGAGGATGCGCTTGGCTTTTAAAATGGTGCTGATGCCCATGGTAATGGCCAGCCTGGGTACTTCGGAGATATTTGCAAACTCATGTGAGTTGGCAATACGTGTAGATGTATCTAACGTAACCAGCCTTGTGCGTGAATAAATGCTCGAGCCGGGTTCGTTGAAACCAATATGGCCATTGTTGCCAATACCCAGGATCTGCAGATCGATACCGCCTGCTTCTTCAATCATTTTTTCATATTCAAGGCAATGCGCTTTGATCTTTTCTTTGGGAACTTCTCCGTTAGGAATATGTATGTTCTTGGGATCGATATCTATGTGATCGAACAGGTGCGTATGCATAAAGCGATTATAACTTTGCAGCGCATCGTTTTCAATCGGATAATATTCATCCAGATTAAAAGTGATCACATTCTTAAAACTTAAACCTTCCTGTTTATGCAATCGTACCAGTTCAGCATACGTAGAACGCGGCGTAGAACCGGTAGCAAGGCCCAGTACGCAGGGTAAGCCTGCAGCCTGTTTGCTGCGAATAAGATCGGCAATTTCCCTGGCAACAAATGCAGAACCTTCTTTCAGGTCGGGATAAATACGTACAGGTATCTTCTCAAACGAATCAACCATACTCATAAAGATTACTTTTTTAAAGTTGCGCGAAATTAAAGCTATTTCCAGTAATCGCTTGCTTTCGGCTGAAAAAGTTGTGTCAAACGATTGTGTAACAAACAGATAATTTGTAATGCAAAAAACCGCAAAAAGGCAATAAGTTGTATGTACTGATCATATGTATCTATGTACAACTTAACATTTATCAAATACTACTGCCCAACTGCCTGCTTACTATTACTCAAACTGTTTGTTATAATTTGTTCCCCACAGTACATATCGTTTACATTGTTCCTGCAAACGGGTTGAGAAATCATCCCAGTTGCGTTTATCTTTCGGGCTCCATAATACTTCGCTTAAGGCACTTAAACGAGGGAACACCATGTATTCTACTTTGCTGGTATTGCCCATGTATTCAGACCATACATTGCCCTGAGCGCCTAAAACATGATTTATTTCTGATGAATCACTCAGTTCTTTTGGCACCGGTTCGTAACTATATACCTGTTTAACAGGTAAGTAGCCACCGATGGTAACAGAATCTTCTTTTTTGGTTTGTGAGTGATCAAAGTATACATATCCGCCCGGTGTCATAATTACATCATGTTTTTGTTTGGCTGCTTCAATACCGCCCTGTTCACCGCGCCAGCTCATTACAACGGCATTGGGGGCCAAACCACCTTCGAGTATTTCATCCCAGCCGATCATTGTCTTGCCTTTGCTGTTGATGTATTTCTCCATGCGCTGAATAAAATAGCTCTGTAATTCATGTTCATCTTTCAAATGATTATCAGCTATTCTCTTCTGGCATTTCGGACATTTTTTCCAGCTTTCTTTCGGACATTCATCACCACCCACATGTATATATTTCGCAGGGAACAACGGTATTATTTCATCCAGTACATTTTTCAGGAAGGTAAATACTGAATCATTGCCGGCGCAATACACATCATTGAATACGCCCCATGTATGCTGTACCTGATAAGGGCCGCCTGTACAACCCAGCCACGGATAAGCAGTGAGTGCAGCAGAAGAGTGACCCGGCATTTCAATTTCAGGAATAATAGTGATGTAGCGTTTTGCTGCATACTCAACAATTTCCTTTACTTCTTTCTGCGTATAAAAACCGCCGTAATGAATGCTGTCGTCACCGGTGCCGGGATAGCGACCAATGATAGTACCACTTCGCCATGCACCTACGCTGGTAAGCTTCGGATATCTTTTGATCTCTATGCGCCATCCCTGGTCTTCAGTTAAATGCCAGTGGAAATAATTCATTTTATGCAGCGCGATATAATCGATATATTTTTTAACAAAGGAAGGCGGGAAGAAATGGCGGCCTACATCGAGATGCAACCCCCGGTATTGAAAGCGCGGATAATCTTTTATAGTTACATAGGGAACTGACAAAGAACTTGCTTTTTCTGTCGGCAATAACTGCAGTAATGTTTGAATGCCGTAAAAAGCACCGGTGGCATTATCGCCTGCAATATATACGCCTTTAGAACTTACTTCCATATTATAAGCGCCGGGTATAGGATAATCCATACGCTCGTAATTGAGGCGTATGCCTGTAAGTCCGGCGGCTTTTTTCTTAATAGGAAGTTTAAAGCCATACAACTGTTGCAGATAATCATTCAGAAAATTGGCTGAATTTTCAAGTCCTGATCCTTCCAGAATAATAGGTGTTTTGGAAGTAATCACAAATGTACCCGCAGTGGAAGGCATTTGTACTGATACGGGTTCGGGAATAATATTTACCTGCGCAAAGCTGCATACGGTAAACAACAGAAACGCAATAAGCCAGATCTTTTTCATAATGGTGAATGTTAAAATCCTTTCAGTACCTAATAGTACTGCTTTGGGTTGTTTTGTAATGTCCTTCAATCCGATAGCTATCGGATTCAGTTGGGACACATTCAGGCGAAGCCAAATCCTTAGGCGAATCCGATATCTATCGGATCAAAGGACCAGCCGGTTTTAAGTGTTTTGAGAAGGTGATGCAAGATAATGCCTATTTCAATACAGGCAGCACTATATTACTACTGTTTTGCGCGTCATGGTATATATGGATGGTAGCTTTTTGAAAATCACTGTCCTTGCATTCATAAATATTTACAAATTTTTGCGGGTTGCGGTCCGCCAGCGGAAACCAGCTGCTTTGGATCTGTATCATCAGCCTGTGCCCCTTTTTAAAGGTATGCGCCACATCGGGCAGTTCGAATTTAACCCGTTCTGTTTTGTTGGGTTTAAATGCTTCAGGCGCTGAAAAGCTGTTACGGAAGCGGCCGCGCATAATTTCGCCACGCACCAGCATTTGATAACCGCCCATAGGGTAGGGACCGCCGGCATTGCGTGACTGATTCAGATCAGTACCGGGATAAGTAAAGTCATCGGGAAACACATCAATTATCTTCACTACAAAATCAGCATCGGTAGTTGATATGCTAGTTAACAGATCGGCTACAACCGTGCCTGCCAGCGTAAGATCATCATTCAGCACATCTGTTTTGAAAGTCAGTACATCGGTGCGGCGACTGGCGAAGCGCTGGTCATCGGTCATATAATCGCGTGTGCGGGTATAATGTACATCTTCTGTATAGGGTACCGGGTGTGCGGGATCGCTGATGTATTCACTGAAACTGTTTTTAGCGGAAGGTTTTTCAAAAGCCAGTTTACCATCGGGTTGAAGATACAATGGCTCTTCCTTTGTTTCGGCAGGCGGCCATTGCGGAAATTGTTTCCACTCATTGGCGCCGCTGAAGAAAACAGTGGCTTCAGCCAGTTTCGACACATCGCCTTTTCCTTTCAGATAATAATCAAAGAAAGGAATTTCAATATTGTTCTGATACCATGTGCTGGTATTGCTGCCAAAACGTACATGGCCCAGGTGTGTTCCATCGGTTGATGCCCATTGCCCATGATACCAGGGGCCCATTACCAGCTTGTTATTGTTCTTTGCTTTTTGTTCAATAGCGCCATAGGTTCTCCATGCACCAAAACAATCTTCCGCATCAAACAAACCGCCTACTACCAGCGTGGCTGTAGTGGGTGATATATTATTTACAAAGTTGCGCGGAGTGCGGGCTTTCCACCAGTCGTCGTAATTCGGATGCGCATACAGGTCTTTCCAGAAGGCTAAGCTGTCGCCGGTAAGCTTCATAAAGTTTTGTAAAGCGCCGATATGCAGATAGGTTTCATAATTGTCAATTTCCGGGATATGAATATTCTTTACAGGAGCTGTTTTAACAGGCGCGGGTCGTGGATAGCCAAAACCGCTGCTGTAAAAGTCAAAGCCATCCAGTATAAAGAAAACACCGTTGTGATGAAAGTCGTCGCCCATAAACCAGTCAGTTACGGGCGCCTGCGGACTAACTGCTTTTAATGCCGGATGACCGCTGAGCGCTGCCATGGTAGAATAAAAGCCGGGATAAGAGATTCCCATTACGCCCACATTGCCATTATTGTTTTCAATGTTTTTTATCAGCCAGTCAATAGCATCATAGGTATCGCTGGCTTCATCAATATCCTGATTGGATTTTTTATTTGGATTAAAGGGACGTACATCTACAAAGGTGCCTTCGCTTGCCCAGCGGCCGCGTACATCCTGTATTACAAATATGTAATTTTCACGGGCGAAGTATTTCCAGTCGCGCAGCCACAGCGTAGGATGAAATTTATTTTCTCCATAAGGCGAACAGGAATAAGGCGTGCGCGTCATCAGAATAGGATGCTTTTCTGAAACATCTTTCGGAATGTATACAGCAGTGAACAACTTTACTCCATCGCGCATAGGTATGTACACTTCCTTCTTGATATAGTTATCGCGGACCCATGCAGAATCCTGTTCGTATTGAGCTTTTGCTAAACCAACTAGCAGACATGTAAACAGTAAAAGAAGAATTTTTCTCATAAGAACCCCTTAATTTAGATTTTTAAAGATAGTTGATAAGTTGACAAGTCAACAAGTTGATAAGTTAATAAGTTAGCTGCTCAACATGTCAACTTTTCAACCTATAAACCTATCAACTAAACAAATATGTCATCTACGCGCAGGAAATTTTTACAAACATCTCTGTTCAGCTCTTTGGGCTTGTTTACAGGGAAAAAACTGTTGGCAGCATCAAACAAATTTTACCCCACAGTTACTAACGAACCCATTGTTATTTCTACCTGGGATTTTGGAAAGGAAGCCAATGCCGAAGCCTGGACTGTCTTAGGCAAGGGCGGCCGTGCGCTGGATGCCGTTGAAGCAGGTGTAAAAATTCCGGAGGCCGATCCTAAGAACCAATCAGTAGGTTATGGCGGATTGCCCGATCGCGATGGCCGTGTTACACTGGATGCATGTATCATGGATGAACATTATAATTGCGGCTCGGTAATGTGCCTGGAATATATTATGCACCCGATTTCGGTTGCCCGGCTGGTAATGGAAAAAACGCCGCATGTGGTACTCGTAGGCGATGGTGCATTACAGTTTGCACTCGCCAATGGATTTAAAAAACAAAGTCTGCTCACGCCTGAAAGTAAAAAAGCGTGGCAGCAATGGCTGAAAACATCAAAATATGAACCGGTTATAAATATCGAAAATAAGCTGCATAAATCCGCAGGCGATGGTGCTATGCCCGGCGGTCCTTCCAATCACGATACCATTGGTATGATCGCTATGGATGGCAGCGGTAATTTTAGCGGCGCCTGTACAACCAGCGGCATGGCGTTTAAAATGCATGGCAGGGTAGGCGATTCACCCATTATCGGCGCCGGTTTATATGTAGATAATGAAATTGGCGCGGCTACGTCTACGGGTGTGGGGGAAGAAGTGATCCGTATTGTGGGTTCGCATCTGGTGGTTGAATTAATGCGTCAGGGCCTGGAACCGGAAGATGCCTGCAAAAAGGCCGTGGAGCGTATTATCAGCCGTAGTCCTGAAAAAGCTAAAACCCTGCAGGTGGGCTTTATTGCATTAAATAAAAAAGGTCAGTATGGCGGATATGCCTTACAGAAAGGGTTTACGTATGCCGTAAAAACCGGCAATGAAGAAAAGCTGGTACCGGCGAAAAGTATTTATTAAGGTTCAACAAACCTCAAACATCATGTTACTGGAAGTCTGTGCTTTCAATATTCAGTCTGCGATCATTGCACAAAAGGTGGGCGCAGCAAGAGTTGAGTTATGCGATAATCCACCTGAAGGAGGTACTACACCTTCGTATGGCACTATAAAAGCAACGCGGGAAAGTATAAGTATAGCATTGTATCCCATCATTCGTCCGCGCGCTGGTAATTTTTTTTATAATGAAGAAGAGTTTGCCATCATAAAGCAGGATATCCTTTTATGCAAACAACTGGGTTGCGATGGCATTTCAACAGGCGTACAAAAACTGAATGGTGAAATTGATACCGACAGGTTAAAGCGCATAGTAGAGTGGGCCTATCCCATGGGTGTTACCTGCCACCGTGTTTTTGATGCCGCCCCTGATCCATTTAAAGCACTGGAAGATTTGATCGACTGTGGTTGCGAGCGCGTTCTTACCAGCGGGCAAAAATCTGCCGCACCTGATGGCGCAGAGCTGCTGGCCAAATTAGTGCAACAGTCTGATGGCCGCATTACGATCATGCCCGGAGCCGGTGTACGATCTTCCAATATTGAACAACTGATCAGGGAAACAGGGGCTACAGAATTTCATACTTCAGCAAGAATGCCGGCGCCTGATCCTGTAACCTTTCAGAATCCTGCTATTATAGACCGGGGCGGTTTCTATATAGCCAATGAGGAAGAACTGAGTAAAATATTAGCGATTATGAATAAGTCGGTAAAGTCGGAAAGTTAGTAAAGTCAGAAAGTCCGAAAGAAAAATGCAATTGAAGCAGATTCTTTCGGACTTTCCGTCTTCCGGTCTTTCTGACTTTATTTAACTCTCGTTCCCAGCCATGCGCTTCTGAACTGCTTCATTTCATTGGTAAGCGTTAATCCTTCCTGCTCAAATGTGCTTAATGAATAAGCTGGATTTTCACCCAGAGTGATAGAACCTGATTTTAATTCATCGCGGTGTTTGTATTGGATTTTCAATGCATCACCGGGTTTATGTATGCTGAGTATATCGTTGATATCGCCGGCTTTGAATACCGGTCTGTTATCCAGTGCAACAATTACATCTTCATAATCGAGACCAGCATTGTACAGCGGTGTTCCGATCAATGTATTAGAGCTGATGACGGTAGTACCTTCATTGAACTGTAACGGTCCGATCCATGCTTTACCTGCCCCAAGTTGTTTAAGTTTGATTCCCGCCAGTTCAAGCGCTGATTTATAATCGAATGATTCATGTCCCGTGATATAGCGGTTGAAAAAATCCGCTGCAAATGTTTTATCGCCGGTTACCTGGGCAAGCACTTCTTCCAGCGTGGGAATAGTATATGGAATTTCTGTTTTACCAAAGCGTTTCCACAAGGCCGTCATGTAATCATCCAGCGTAAGGTGGAATTTCGAGCGCAATGTAAGATCAAGCGCCAATGCAATCGCGCCGCCATAGGGATAATAGGAACTATACATATTGGGATAGTTCGTTCTGTCGATCGAAACGCCTGCATCAACAAAAACAGCATCGCGGCTCATTTCTGCCGGCGAAGAACGTTTGGCGCCTGGTGTATTTTCTTTTGTATTGATAAGCCACGACAGGGAAAACAGCAAACCTTCTACCGATTTAAAACCGGCCCTCGTTAACAGCAGTTCGCCATAATATTGGGTAAAGCCTTCGGCGCACCACAGCTCATTGCTCATATTGCTCTTTTCGAAATTGAAGGGCTCCAGTGTTTTCGGACGAATACGTTCTACATTCCAGCAGTGAAAAAACTCATGGGAAAATACACCCAGTAGATTATTGTCGCCATTAAAAGCGCTTCCTCTGCTGATCATTGTTGAATTGCGGTGTTCCATACCATCGCCGTCAACATAGGGGTTGATGCTGGCAATAAAAGTAAAGGTGCCATAATCGTAAGCAGGCGTTTCGCCGTATACGGCCTGTGCTTCCTGGGTAACGCGTTTTACTTTTGCTGCAAACTGGCTGGCCAGCGAATCGGTAGTATTGGCCTCAAGCGCCAGACGGAATTTATAGGTATTTCCATTGGGGTTTTTAATTTCCCAGTCATTCCATATCAGGTTGCCGATTTTGGTAGGGCAATCCATAAAATACTGCAGGCCCGGTGCTGTGAACTCAGCAGGATTATTCGTTGGTTTCAGTTGTGTGGCGATCGTCCACTTTTTATCGGCCGGCACATTAAATGTAACGGTGATCGGCGCATTGTCAAAACCTTTGATCCACATAAAAACAGAGGGCATATTCAGGTGAATACTGTTTTGATCAACGCCCGAATAAGTACCATCGGGATAATCGGCATATAATGTATAATCGATGCGTACGGTGCCGTTTTGTTTGGGTACTTCGTATACGTCTCCGTCTATCCGGGTAACCGTTATGGCGTTGCCTGTTTGGTCAAATGCTTTTACGTCATATACATTTTTTCCAAATTCATGGGTGGCGTAGCGGCCGGGGGAAGAACGGCTCATCCGAAACAGGGCTTTACCTGCGGGAATACCTGATGCAGTTAAGGAAATATTTGCTTCGTGATGTACCATGTTGGAAAAGGAAACCTCATAGCTGATCTTTTGGGCATAGGTACTTGAAAACCATAATAGGGTAAGCAGAAGGAAGAAGTTTTTAGTCATAAGCATGTGTTATGGGGGCTCAAGATACTCCCTCTTTTTAACTAAATTTGAATAAAAGAACGTAATATGGGCGAACGCGAGTTAAAGTATATGCAGATGGCAGTTGATCTGGCAAGACATGGCATGAATCAGGGAGTAGGGGGGCCTTTTGGATGTATTGTAGTTAAAGGCGATGCTGTGGTAGGCAAAGGATGTAACAGCGTAGCTTCATTGAACGATCCTACGGCGCATGCTGAAGTAATGGCTATTCGCGATGCCTGCAAAAACCTAAAGACTTTTCAGCTTACCGATTGTGAAATATACACCTCCTGCGAGCCCTGCCCCATGTGTATGGGCGCTATTTACTGGGCCCGTCCAAAGAAAGTATATTTTGGCGCTACCCGACACGATGCCGCAGATGCAGGTTTTGATGATTCGATGATCTATAAAGAACTTACTGCTCCAGTGCACGACCGGCTGATTGAAATGGTAAATCTTGGCCGTGATAAAGTAGTGAAAGTATTTGAAGAATGGATCGATAAGCCGGATAAAGTCGCGTATTAGGTAATAAGTCTTAAGTTATAAGACTTATTACTTACAACTTATAACTTACTACTTTATTCGGCTGATGACTATATAAGCCAGAATGATAACAAGAAGAACAAAAACAATAGCGGTATATATCCAGAATGAGTTGTCGATCTTTCTTTTTTCGCGGCGGCCTTTCTTATCTTTTATGTATTGATGTAATTCTTTATTGAGCTGGTCTACGTAGCCTTCCAGATTCTTTTTGCCGGCCATTTGTTGCAGGCCTTCCAACGCTTCATTTTCAAAATCATTGTCAACCATCCATGCTTCCACTTCATGCTTCTCCTGGTCCGACAGTTTACCGCTCAGGTAATCCATCAGCTTTTGATTGTCGATGTCTTTATTACTGTTTGACAATATGTTTAATAAGTCGTTATTCATTTTGCATGTGGAATGTACGAAAGGTTTAATGGCTAATTAGTGTACAATCATTGGAACCGATTTTTTATCATTGGTTTATTCGTCTTTCGAGTAAGATCTTCAAATTGCGTTTGCCGTTCTGTATATAGCTTTTAACCTGCATCAGCGAAAAGCCGGTTTGTTCGGCAATCTCCTGATACGACCGTTTCTCAAGATAAAACAAAGTTACGCACTGTTTTTGTTCTTTGTTTAGTTCATCCAGACAATCGTTCATTAATTCAAGCTGCCGGTCTTTTTCAAGATGTGATTGAATACTATCGTCTTCTGCAGGAGTTTCGGCCATTTGTTCCCTGATTTCAGCCGGTGTGCGGGCCTGTTTATCGCGCAGTTTCATCAAACAGTGGTTTTTAGCCACCATATACAGCCAGGATTTGAAATAATCAACCTTGTACTTATGCAGTTCGGTAATGGCTTTCAGGAACACCTGTTGCACGCAATCTTTGGCTTCTTCCTCATTTTTCAGGTATTTCATGCACACCCCCAGCAATAACAGGGTATAGCGTTGCAGTAATACCCCCAGCCAGTGATTGTCGCGGCTGGTGTAAAAGGAGTTGAGCAATTGCTGATCGCTGATATGTGAATTAGGGTCTGGTTTCACTATGCGAAAATTAGCTATTTCTTATATGCTAAGATGCAGAACGGTTAAAATTTCACAATAAACGTTCTTTTTAATTTGTTATTTTTTTGGCTGCTGTATTTTGTTTCGTGGTTCCTGTTTCCTGTATCTTGTGCCCTGTAATTTAAAATGAACCTATGGCATTTGCTGTTTGCAGAGTACCGGTTGCCCCATTACGGGCTGAGCCGGCACATAAAAGTGAAATGGTAAGTCAGTTATTACTGGCAGAAGCAGGACAGGTACTGGAGGAAACAAAAGATTTTGTAAAGTTACAATGCATTCATGACGGTTATGAGGGATGGTGTCAGCGCAGCCAGCTCGTTTTTACCGATGAATGGACCATCAACACGCAATCCAATACATATACTACCGGTTGGATAAATTCACTAAGCGTTAATGAACAAATGGCACATGTGCCGTTGGGTACACCCGTTATAGATAGCGTTAATGCAGAACGCATATCTGCTGTTTTACGCATCAATTATCACCTTGTCAGAATATGGGATGCATCTGCAGCTATCCCTGATCCGAAACTTATTCATCAACGGGCAACGCAGTTTTTAAGTACGCCTTATCTGTGGGGCGGCCGGTCGGTTTTTGGCGTTGACTGCAGCGGGTTTACTCAAATGGTTTTTCGTTTTTTTAATATTCCCTTACTACGCGATGCTTATTTGCAGGCCACACAGGGCGAGGCAGTCGGTTTTTTGCAGGAAGCCCGTTGCGGTGATCTGGCTTTTTTTGATAATGCCGAAGGCCGCATTACCCATGTAGGTATATTATTAAATGATCACGAAATCATTCACTCCTCCGGCCATGTGCGCATTGATAAAATTGACAATGCCGGTATTCTCAATACCGATACAGGCGCAAGAACGCATCAGTTGAGAATAATTAAAAGATATTTTAAAGAGAAGAAAGAAGGGACACCCTTAATACCTTAACGCATATATTTATCCAGAAATAACATTTTACAACCTACCAACAACAGTACAATAGCGAATATTTTTTTCACGGTTTCCTGAGAGATTGACAAGGAGAATTTACTGCCGAGCCAGCCGCCCAGCATAAAGGATACACACATGATGCCTACGACCTTTATGTCGATATAGCCTTGTTTGTAATAATTCCATACTGCCAGTATGCCTGCGGGTAATAATAATAGCCCTAATGAAGTGCCCTGCGCCTTTAATTGCGAAAAACCTAAAATGTATACCAGCGCTGGTACAATAATAATTCCACCACCAACGCCTACCATGCCGCTTAATGCACCGGCAGCCAGGCCAACTACAATCAGTAGTATTACAGTTTGTAAATTCATGTTGTTATTTTGGTTTGATACTGAGTCCGGAAAAAAGAAAATCCGAAAGATGATACAATGTTATGTCATCTTTCGGACTTTTTATCTTTACCGTCTTTCTGCCTATTTTCTGAACTGCTCTTTGTACAATTTAACAGCGTCTTCAATAATGGTGAGCGCAGTGGCTTTATCGCCAAACTCGTTTACTGTTACGGTTTTGTTCTCGAGTCTTTTATACTCTTCAAAAAAGTGACGCAGCTCATCAAAAAAATGAGGTGGTAATTCTTCAATGTTATTATAGTGGTTTACGCCCGGATCGTGAGCTGCCACTGCAATGATCTTATCATCGGCATCGCCGCTGTCGATCATCTGCATTACGCCGATCACTTTAGCTTCTACAAGGCATAGGGCCTGTACCGATAGCGTAGAGATCACCAGTATATCGAGCGGATCTTTATCATCACCATAGGTTTGCGGAATAAAACCATAGTTACAGGGATAATAGAATGACGAATAAATCACGCGGTCCAGTTTCAGTAAACCGCTTTCCTTATCAATTTCATACTTGGCCCTGGACCCCTGCGGAATCTCAATGACTGCATTTACAGTGCGTGGAGCCTGATCGCCAGGAGGAACGCCATGCCAGGGATGTGAAACAGTTATCATATTGCATTTTTAGTTTTCGCAAAAATAGTTGTTTGTTTAACAGGGCTTTCCTGTGCCGTCTGCCAGGTAAACCCATATGCAATTTTCGTGCGGCAGGAACAATCGTTTCGTATAAAGAAGTATGGCAGACTTTATTATATCGCCATTTTTCAGCAAGTTAAGGTTTTCACAGGCAAATGTAGAAAAGGTGGTAAAACCCCCGCAAAAAAACGTGGTGAGCAATATGCGCCACTCAGGTGTGAGCTGGACGATGCTACATTTTGATGATCGATTTCAGGTCTACCAGCCATTCGCCACTGCGTCGTACAATACGTAATACGGTGGTATCTGTAGGGTTTGAGGTATGGTAGTATTTATAAAAGATAGTGGAATCGTTTTCGCCCGTAATGGCTACTGGTCTGATGGTAGACTGCTTGTAGCTGCTCTTGTCCTTGTTGCTCATTTCTTTGTATAAAGCTTCCTGTTTATGCAGCAGGAACAGGTTGGTGGAGTCTTTTAATAAATAAAATTCGGCTTTAGCATAATCCCCATCCAGTGAGGCACGGATAAATTCACGGCCGGCGTCCTGTGCGTCATCTGCCTTTTTATAACCCCCCTGGCTTGAATTACATGAAAAAGTCAAAACGCTTAATGCTAAAAGAGTAAGGCTTAACGCTAAAATCCCGGTAGCCGGACGGCGTTTTGCTTTAAGCGTTTGGCATTGTGCATTAAATACAATTAATTTCTTCATAATCAACAAAAATAGGGTGAAAGTGTGAAAGTCAAAAAATGAAAAGTCCCGCGACCTGCGCGGGACTCAATGGTTTTTGACAACCTTTTTATCCGACTGTTACTTTCTTTCTTCGGGTTTGTTCCTTTCTTTCCAGGACTGTTGTGGCTGTTGTTGTTGTTCGTACTCTTTGTCTTTTTCCCTGTCGCGGTCGTAAGCCTTGATAATGGCTTTTACAAGGCGGTGACGTACCACGTCTTCTTCATCCAGTTCGATATGAGCAATACCATCGATATTCCTGAGAATGCGCGTGGCTTTTTCAAGACCGCTGCGTTGATTTTTCGGCAGATCGATCTGCGTTACATCACCCGTAATAATGGCTTTGGCGTTGGAGCCTATACGGGTCAGGAACATTTTGATCTGCAGATCAGTGGCGTTTTGCGCTTCGTCGAGGATGATAAAGGCATTGTCGAGCGTACGGCCACGCATATAAGCCAGCGGTGCTATTTCTATCACCCGGGTGCTCATATAGTAGCCCAGCTTATCGGCCGGTATCATGTCGTCCAGCGCATCATACAAAGGACGCAGATACGGGTCGATCTTTTCTTTCAGGTCGCCGGGTAAAAAACCGAGGCTTTCGCCGGCTTCTACTGCAGGACGTGTAAGAATGATCTTTTTAACCATTTTGTTTTTCAATGCCCGCACTGCAAGGGCCACAGCGGTATAGGTTTTACCGGTACCGGCCGGACCAATGGCGAAGACAATGTCATTTTTTTCTGCCACCTGCACCAGACGTTTCTGGTTGATGGTTCTTGCGCGTACTGTTTTACCGTTTGGACCGAAAACGAGAATGTCGTTCGGATTACGGTCAATAAAGTTGTCAACCGTTTCGGCGTCATCGCCTCCCAGTATTTGTTCAAAGTAATTTTCACTCATGTGGCCATTACGCTCAAGATATTGAACTATAAGCTCAATTTTTTCCTTGGCGCTTTCGACCTGCTCGGGAGAGCCGCTGAGTTTGATTTGAGTACCCCGGGAAAGGATTTTTAAGAGCGGGAATTTCTTTTTAAGAATATCCAGTTTGCCATTGTTCACACCGAAAAACTCGATAGGGTTAACAGTTTCCAGGCTGATGATTGTTTCTGTCAATGCACATCAATTTAAGTTTCACAAATACAGGATCTCTTCCTGATGTCTGCTTTAATTTTCATTCTATCCAAATTTAATTATTTGGAATCGCATTTCCATAAAGTTACTTATACACAACATGTGGAAAATAGGGTTTGTTGTAGTGTTTTCGTTAAATCTCTGCTTCGCTACGCTCCGCATGGCCACAGATCGTGGCCGGCGCAACGAAAAACATGGTTGCCACAGATTACACGGATGAACACAGATAGATTTCTTAATTCAAAATAAATATCCAGCCTGCTATTTGTTTGAGTTTGCAATTCAAGTATCTGTGTTCATCCGTGTAATTCGTGGCAAAAATATGCTGAGCGAAGCGAAGCCTCTGCGGCTTATATTTGCGCCTTATTGATACTCTATGATTTACCACATACTTCTAACATCATCGCGCGTGCGTAGTTTACTGTTCCTCTGCAGTTGTATTTTTTGCCTCAGTTCCTGCGCGCGGAAAATTACCGAAACGGGAAAAGCTTCTTTTTATGCCGATAAGTTCGAAGGAAGAAAAACTGCCAGCGGTGAAGTTTTTAAACAAAACAGACTTACAGCCGCTCATCGCACCCTTCCTTTTGGCACTAAAGTAAAAGTGATCAATCCTGCCAATGGCCGTTCCGTAAATGTGACCATCAATGATCGCGGTCCCTTTGTTGCCGGACGAATGATCGATCTTTCAAAAAAAGCCGCCAATAAGATCGGTATCACCGGTGCCGGTGTGGCTGCTGTTGAAATAAAGTACAAACGTCGTAAGTAATAGATTGTCTGAACCACGATTTTATACGATTTGCTGATTCTTCTGCTTCGTAGTCGCTTCACTTATTATCCGGCGAAGAAGATGCATCTGTTTAATCCTATTCAATTCCCCATCTTCTCATGTTGCTCCAGCAACTGTAAAGTATGAGCAAGGCTTGCGGTGCCGGTATAGCTCATATGGCCGGGAATGATGTATGCCGGCTTCTTAAACCTTTCCATTACACGTTGAACACTTACCGGCCATGCGGTAACATTGGCATCGGCCAGGTTGCCCAGGTCGTCTACTTCACTGCTTTTTATAAAGCAGCCGCCGTATAATATCTTTTCTTTATTAAACCAGATAACGATATTGTCTTTGGTGTGCCCTTCGCCGGGATAAAAGGTTTGAAAAGTATGGTTGCCAACGGTAAAGCTGGTATCTTTTGAAAAAGTATATTCGGCCTGTTTTTCATTGTTGGCCGCACAAAGCTGGCGGGTATAAACAGAAGAATATGTTTTGATGCCTTTCTGTTTAAAATAGGCGAGCCCTGCTGTTCGGTCAGCATGAAAATGGGTAGAAATGCAAAGCACTGCTTTCTGATGATGGCGGGCTTCAATACTATCGAGCAGGGGCTGAAATTCAGTACTGTCCCACGGCGTATCGATCAATACCACTCCCTTACTCGTTACCGCATACAAACTGTTCGCCGGATACGGCTTTCCGCCCAGCATCCGGTAAGTCGTGTATACATAAAAATCGCCCGTAAGGTGGGTTATTTCCAGTTTTCCAACCTGTGCAGAAAGTGAATCTGAAATGCCCGTTGCCAGCGCTACAATCGCCAGCAGGTGTGCAAGCTTTTTTTTCATAAAATTAAAGTTAATGGTTCGATGAATGTGCTAAAGATACGGGTTCACCGGTAAGGGTAGGGCAATAAAAAATGCGAAGCTGTTAACCTCGCATTTTTTAAAGATAAGTTGGTATTTTTTAATTCCAGTTTGTTGGTTGAAGAACCTCAAACTTCCACAGGATTTTGGGACGAACCCATGATCCTATTTGCTTCTTTTGGTTTCAACTATTTTGGTTGGAATTCCTTTGGCGTCGTAAAAATATTCTGTGCAATGTTCCAGAATGTTGGGTTCGCTAACGTCTTTTGAACAGATCTTCACTAACTGATTTGCGTCGTTGTAAGAATATTCGTTCAATGGAGCGCCTGTCATATAAGGCAGGGTAGCAGTTTTCGGACGAGAATTGCTGCCGTAGCTCCACATGGGGAATATGAAAGGGACTTTTTTCTGTTGACGTGCATCTACTTCCCAGTTGTCTTTATCAAATTCAAGAACACGGCCGGGAGAGTTTACCTTTTGAAGTTTGTCGCCGTCGTAAGAGTAAGTCCATGTATCAGCTTGCTGACCACCAGCATTGTAAGGAACTACCTGTACGGTGGTGATTTGACCATTACCATTGAAATTATAGATCAGGTCGTATTCCTTTTGGGCCTGAACGCCATCGGGGCTTACGCGGCTGAAATATTTTTCAATTTTAACGCTGGTTGCCTTACGCTTGCTGATAAAAGCAGCGTTCGGAATAAAAGGCAGGCCGGGATGTGATGACAGATAAAAGTTAATACCGGCGTAGTAATTGGTTGTGCTGAAATCAAAGAAATCGTCTGCACCTGAAGAAACATTCTTGCAATTAACGGGCGATTCTCCTGTAGCTTTTGTGTAAACTTTCTTAGCTCCTGTGTTGGCATCAGTTATTGTGTTGCCATCACCAGATAACGATAAAGACATTTTGCTCGCATCTGGTTCATAGTGCACCAACTCACTGCCATTTGCAATAAAAGGCAGGAACTTGGCTTTGCTGGGAAAATAAACGAAAACTGTGGGATTACTCGCGCCGCTTGTGCATACTAACAGACTGTCCTGTTGGTCTTGTGTTTTCCAAACTCCTTCTACGGGTTGTTTTTGGGCAAAGACAAAAAGGGTGTTGATCAGCAGCAGTGTGGTTAGGGAACACCTACTTATCATAGAACGGTTTTTAAATTAATTGATAAAAATAATTGAAACAGACATATTTGTTTTAACAGTTCACGATAGAATATTGGCGGGACAGCTATCAGGAACGATTACCTGAGATAACGAATCCCTTTTTTCATAAATCAGTAACCTGGTTTTCCGCCCTGTAATAAATACAAGGCATCTCTTAACTGATAATAAACCTTTTGCTTCGTTTTGTTTCTATTATTTTTTCAAAACGCTACATCTCAGTTTTTTCATAGGTAAAGCTCTGTAGTGCTACGTTCAGTAAACGTGCATCTTTATAAAATATTTTGGTTAAATGGCTTGGTATTATAAATAAATCCGGTAAAACTTGATTTTCGGGCATAAAAACGCAATAACTGCACATGACCTTTAGAGGCCCTGAAAAATATACAGTTAGGTAATAAGTGTGCTGACTTTTTTTCCTGTGCTGAACCTGCTTCGTGACGGCCGAAAGAGTTATTGAATGGCCATAGCGCCTGTAAATAATATAATATTATTATGTATAAGCAGCAAAGTAGAATCAGATTTAACATAGGGTATTAGTATACAAACCGGTCGGCAAATTAGGGAATTATCTCATTGCAAACCGGGAAATCGTTTATTATTATTTAAAGATTTTTACTATTTCTTAATTAGTATCAATACTTTCTGCCAGCGGATTATACGTTTTCCTTTTTAAGGGATTACCGCGTGCGACTTGGCAATATACAAAATTTCACATATTTACAACATTAAAAGCCTTTAAAATCATCTCTATATCTAAATTATTATTTTAATTATTAATACCATCCCTTGTCATCCGGTTTGTCGGCCCGCATCATTTGTGAGTAACCCCATTTTTTGCCCAGGGCGATCAACGCTTTTGTAAGTCGGGCGGTTTTGGTTTGTTCGGTTTTGGCGCCTTCGATCCATTTGCTAAAATAATGCTGGTGACTTTTGGGCAGGGTTTTAAAAAATGCCAGCGCCTCCGGGTCATCCTGCAGGCATTCCATCAACTCGGCGCTCAGGGGCAGTTCTTTTTTATCTTCCACCAACTGCACTTTTACCATGGCGCCCTTGCCCTTACCAATGCCTTTACGCATGGTGGCATTTACCGGCAAAATAAAACGGCCGCCACCCATTGGCATTACAGCCACGGCTTTAATAGCAAAATTGTCGAGTTTGCCTTTTACCCGAAACGATCTTTTATAGCCGGGTTTAAGCGCCTCCGAAACGTCGGGAGGTATTTCAATATAGGTCCAGCCGGTTTTTTCGCCCTGCTGTTTGAATTGTAATACGGTGGTGGTGAAGGTTACCATAGTCTGTAGAGGATTAGGCCGGATGCAATATAAAAAAATCATCTTATTGTTATTAATTGCCCGGAATAACGCTAACGAGTTGCTTATTGCCAATACCCCCTACTTTTGCAAACAAAAACACATGAGGAAATACGCTCTTATATTAATAACCGTGTTTGTATGCCCGGCACTGCTTTTTGCGCAGGCCGATATTACCCAGCACATCATACCCGGTCGCACCAACAGTCAGGAGCAGCAACAGAAGCCTTATGTAATATTAATATCAGCCGATGGCTTTCGCTACGATCTGGCCGATAAATACCATGCAACCAACCTGCAGCAATTGCGTAGCAGTGGCGTGGCAGCAAAAGCTATGATCCCTTCTTATCCATCGCTTACCTTTCCCAATCACTATACAATAGCTACAGGGTTATACCCTGCCCATCACGGACTGGTAGATAACACCTTTTACGATAAAAAACGCGATCAAATCTATAAATTAAGTGACCGCAAAGCAGTTGAAGACAGCAGCTGGTATGGCGGCACGCCTTTATGGGTACTGGCCGAAAAACAGCAAATGATTACCGCCAGCTTTTACTGGGTAGGCGCCGAAAGCGCCATTCAGGGTGTTCGGCCTACGTATTATTATCGCTTTAATGACTCCATTGATATGGATACCCGTATTCAGGAGGTAAAGAACTGGCTGACCATGCCCGAAGATAAACGCCCGCATCTTATTACCTTTTATATGCCGCAGGTAGATCATCAGGAGCACATGTATGGCCCCGATTCAAAAGAGGCCGAAGAAGCGGTGCATTTTGTTGATGAAAGCATCGCTAAAATGGTTCGCATGACCGATTCGCTGAAATTGCCCGTGAATTATATTTTCTTATCTGATCATGGTATGATTGCCGTTGATACCGTAAATACATTATCGCTGCCTTCGGCTATCGACACAACCAAATTCAAAGTGCCCGACAGCGATGTGTTGCTGCACCTGTATGCCAATAACCCATCTGATATACAACCAACCTATGCCGCTTTGAAAAAACAGGCAGTGGATTTTGATGTGTATCTGCCCAATGAAATACCCGCCCGCTGGCATTATTCAGCATCCGACGACCGGTACAACCGTATCGGCGATATGATCCTGGTGCCTAAAGCGCCCAAATCATTTAATATTCGCCATAAGAAAGTTATACCCGGCAAACACGGATTTGATAATGCGTTGCCTCAAATGCGCGCCACCTTTTATGCATGGGGGCCTGCATTTAAACAACACCTGCAGATCGACGCTTTTGAGAACGTAAACGTGTATCCGCTTGTAGCTAAAATTCTCGGTTTACATATTACAGATAAAATTGACGGTTCGATCAAAGTGTTAGGACCGGTTTTGAAGTAGGAAGCTTTTCCCGACTTTTGCATTAACTATGAGCGAATCAATTCTGATCATTGGCGGCGGTGCAGCCGGATTGCTGGCTGCGCGTAAATTATCTCAGGCAGGTTATACCATAACAGTACTGGAAGCAAATAATCGTTTGGGTGGAAGGATGCATACCATTCAACCGCCGGGATTTTTACGACCTGTTGAAGAAGGCGCTGAATTTATTCATGGCAAACTGCCGGTTACTTTGGGTCTGATGAAGGAAGCGGGACTTGCCTGGCAGCCGGTAGCCGGTAAAATGGTCAGGGTAAAGAATGGCGAATGGTCTACACAGGAAGAGTTTACAATAGGGTGGGATGAACTGATTGCGCGTATGCAGGAGCTGACACAAGACATGACCCTGGCTGACTTCCTGAAAAAGTATTTTGGCGATGACAAATATGAACCATTACGAAAATCGGTACTGCGCTTTGCTGAAGGGTTCGATGGCGCTGATCCCAATACCGCCAGTGTGTTTGGCATGAGAGACGAATGGATGAATGAACAGGATGAACAGTACCGCATTCCCCGTGGTTATGGGCAACTGGTGCATTTTCTCGAAAAACAATGCAGAGCCAATGGTTGCATCTTCCATACTTCCTGTATTGTTAAAAAGATCCGCTGGCAACCAAATGGGGTGCAGGTGGTAACGGCAGATGGCGACGTATTTACCGCCGGTAAGGTCATTATTACGGTGTCGTTGGGAGTGCTGCAGGGCGATGAATCTCATACCTCGATCACTTTTGAACCTGCTATTAATAATTACCGGCAGGCTATACAGGAGATAGGATACGGATCTGTTTCAAAAGTGTTGCTGCAGTTCAGCGAAGCATTCTGGCAAAAGCGCGAAAAAGACATCGGGTTTTTATTGAGTGAAGAAGCCATCCCTACCTGGTGGACCTTATATCCCGATACTTATCCTTTACTCACCGGTTGGGTAGGGGGGCCAAAAACGGAAAAGCTCAAAGCCTTAAATGACGAAGCCATTTTACAACTCGCCATAGAGTCACTGTCGGCTATTTTTTCAATGACGCCCGAACAACTCCGATCATTGTTAACTGCATGGCATGTTGCCCAGTGGAAACTGAACCCGTATAGTTTAGGCGCC
>Ga0105239_10001577_pt1 | contig 30124 bp, 23 predicted proteins | sample KBSC44metaG_FD_92761 | JGI IMG/M metagenome (GOLD analysis project Ga0105239, IMG submission 92761) | Corn rhizosphere microbial communities from Kellogg Biological Station, Michigan, USA - KBS C4-4 metaG | ecosystem: Host-associated > Plants > Roots > Rhizosphere > Soil | place: Michigan, USA...
GTATTTCTTGAAACCGGGGCAGTGAACTGGAAAAAGCGCTCGATACGTAGGAAGTGAGGGGACGGGGACTATTACCGTAGGGGAAAGCAACAACCAAAAGGTGGGATGACTTGTATCAATTGCGGCAGTTGGGAATCATCCATGCAATGGGCGTTCTGGTCGATCAATCATTTGCTTCTGTGTAGCGGTCATCACTCGGTCGCATTGACTTTAGTCTCGCGGACCGCGGCGTCTGTCAAGCTCTCAGCCTACTGAGATAGGTTGCATCGGCAACGTTGTGTAGCGTCACACAGATCGCCAGTGTGCTCCCGACCATGGAGGACGGGCTCTAGAGCAGAACAACCAAAAAACAGGACGGAAATGACCACGGCCGGGACAATGATGAAGAGTGAGGCAGGTATTTGGAGAGTCGCCTCATGGTAGACTAGCTGTATGCGGGAAGAATACGACACCTCGCTCCCTCAGGATATCCTGGTATGGATGGTGGAGTGATGTGGACAAAGGATTGACTGAGGATGAAATAGCCTTCGATGCTGAAGAGTCAATCGAGGCAGCCTCCGATTTCGTTGGTACTTGAAAGGGAAGGTGTTGCAAGTTGGAAGGAGCCCCCGAAGACGACACACGCCAAGGCCACAAACAAAATAACGTCCGATCCGACTTCGGCAGCACACACACGCTTTTATCACTCGCGTCCACGCATTTTATTCTCACCCACAGCTATTGTTCTTCTGCCGTCTTAACTTTCAATATAACTGCAGTCTTTTTCACCTGCATCTGTAATACACACCGCCTACAGCCTCAGTCGGGCACGAGGCGACCTGCATTACCCTATCTCTCACCCACAGACCACCTATTAGGTGGGCACGTGTCTCGATTGGCTGGTTCAGTGACAGAAAATCCACGGTACATCGAGTTCTATCAGCGTACGAGTAGTGCAGGGCCGGACTGAAGGATCAGGCAAGACTCCCCCAATATTGTTGACCCGGCTGTCTCAGAGTGGTCACCGCTAAGTGCTATCGCACCCTCACCGTGTGTCCCCAAGCCTTCTGTCCACCATCCGCTACATGCCGTGGGATGTTGGCTGGCCGTGCCTTGATCCAAGGCCCAAAGGCTGGGATGCACGCACCGACTTTCTCGTATCCTCCCTTGACGGTGGGAGAAGGAAAAGGTGGGAGGCCAGCCAGATGCACTTCCCACTGGGGGTGACGGGCCTTGACTGGCCTTGACTGGCCTTGACGGACCTTGGCCACCTATCAACATTTGCCCTGGAAGGGCCAAACCACCCATGCCGTCATTGAGCTTACCAAGCCTTATGACCAACGGATTCTCAACCATCCAACTCGTGCACATTCATCTTCTCCCATGCCATGATGCCACACTTTATGCCTGGGCCTTTCTCAAAACATGCTTCTGTTGAAATCTGAAGCCTTGACAGATCAATTGAATGATGATTGCCCGGGCATTGCTGCAGCTACTGCGAGCCAGCCACACAATACAAGGTTCAATCATGCCACTCTTCCGAGGTTAGCCGTGGTCAACTACGGCTAGACTTCCAGATCCTGCACATATCCGCCACTCACATCAACGCGTTCTCAGGTTATCCGAAGATGTTGATGAGGACTCCCACAGACCTAGATTGTGAGAAAGCCAATCATTCCTACCGGCTTCACCCGTGATCAGCAAGGGTATGTTTTGGACCGAGCATACTTCGTACTAAGGTAGGTCGCTGTGGGTGGCACTGATCACGTCAGGATAGGTGCTCCTATCTGGACGATTGAATCCTCGGATATCCAGGTGGGATTTCAATTCTATAAGAATACACCACAACCCCTCCAATCTTACCTGATGAGTAGTCAAATCTAACTTCCTTCTTTACTCGAATCTAACCATTTGAACCTTGCCACCAAATTATTTTTGGTTTCTAAGCTTGATTGATCACCAGGCGAAGCAGAATTTCTTGCTCAAGGTTTAAATCCGACCCCGTGACATCCGCACCTCCGAGGCAAATTACCAACACTCACCTGGCCTTTGCGTCACCCCATCCAACAAAGCCACTTGAAGTTATAAAACAACCTCGTCACCGAATTCTTTGTCTCTTCGCTTTGACGACTCATTCCTATTTTCATCACCTTGATTATTGTTTATAATCAACATTCCCTTCGGAAAGTTCTACTACGTCACCACAACATCACTCCTTACACTATCACCATGTCTTCCCCAGTCAACAACTTCCTTACCCTCATCCCAGCTATCCACCGGATCGCCGTAATCTCTCCATTTTCCGCCACCGACAGCGATGAACAAATTGTTCCTGTAGTTCAAAAGGCCCGCCGGTCCTCCTCGACCGCCACAGCTGACTCTACTACTGCCGATGAGCCTACCCTCCCAGAAGAGACTGAGATTGTTGAATCCCCCACTGAGGATGTCGACATCGAGATCGCCGCCACTGAAGAGGCCGAGCAAGCTGTTGTCGTCCAGAACGTCGGCCTCCACCAATTCCTGAGACTCGGCAACTGATCTCTACGCTGATGCCCGATATCATTCGTCGTTGCAAGCAAAAAAGTCTTGAGCCTGGTCGATTTCTTGCAAAGCATTCAATTCCACGTATGTATCTTACCACCAACCACTAACGGCATTACTTGATTACGACTTCTGTTTTCCACGACCTCGTCGACATTGTTCCGGGTCAAAGATAAGCACGCTGGATATCCATTTTCGTTTTGTTTTTTTCCTTATAGTCAGATCTATCTACGCAGGAGTTCGCAAGCATTGGGCACACGATGTGTCTCTGCAGGTATTAGGCGAAGTTTTTGCATCTACGCCCTCTATTGAGGTGTGAAGGATCAGACTTCAGGGTGGGTTATCATCAAGGTACCCGAATATTAGGTTACTCGGAGGAATGGCTACTACAGACAACGCCAAACACGCCGCTAGAGAATGCGCACAGGCTGAAGTGGGGCTTCAGAAATAGGCACATCGGATTAAAACCGAATGGGATCTGCTTATTGGTTTTCTTTCAGTACGGGGTCGATTGTCATCGCCCAATGAAAAACTCTCTTTGCAGGCCAACCTTGATTGTGTTCTTGATGTGTGTGTGTGTGTGTGTGTGTGCGTCCCTTTGAGCGTTCTCTCCAACTTTCTTCGATCCTGTCGGTAGATGTATTGCCAATTTCGTCCAAGATTATCGTGCGCGCCGTCCCGCATCTGCGTTCTGCTGCAATGGACGAACTCCTCCACGAACAGTGTTCGAGGCTTCGACCGAAGCGACCCCACAGTCCAAGATATCATACCGAGGACCTGGGGTTGATTTCTCGGTTGACGCTGCGAGTCGGCCCGAGGATGTATTGATTGGCCCTCGGTGCCTTTTCTTTTCACGAACTCGGAACTCGAAAAGTTGAATTGGCTGTTTTTGCCTCGAATCTCACAGGAGGAGAGAACGAGGTGTGGTGGTGGCATATTGACTAGACTATCTTGATGACGATTTGACACGTTCGATAACTCCCAGCACAGGCGTCTTCCCCTCCCCCTCCTTTTTTTGCCTCGACGCGAGCCCATCTCAGCTTCTCACATGTCAGACGCTGGGATTCCATGCACCCAGAGTGATACAGAATAGATATGCGCGTCGTCAACAATATTCCGAACCCTTCCTATAGGCTGAAGATGGGGGGTCGGAATCCGCCGAGAGCGGTGATATGGTGGAATTGATAGGATAAATATCTAGGGAGCGGCTGACGACGGTAATACCCGGCCAACGAGAAACACTGTCAGGCCACGAAATGCTCAGAGGAATCGTCCAATACTATGCTTCATCATTGCCATAACCATCTTCATTTCATCTCATCCCTGGGCAAGAATACTGAACCCGGGCCGGGTCGTACGCAGTTTCAGAGCTAAGTTCCAGCCTAGGAGCATCTGTGACGCTGACTAGATTTCAGCCTCATGCACTGGGAGTCCTGAACAAGTCCAATCCCGAGCCCAAGGTCATCCTTTTTCTCCGACATGAAATGAATTCAATGCTCTCGACTAGGCCACCTACATGTGAAACAATATCCCATTTCGACATCGGCACAGAGTTCCTCCGAGCCAGATGTGGCCTGCCTTGTAGAATTGCTCCAATTTTCCGTGATACACCCGGCTTCAGGAAGATCCATCCAGACCCCCAACTCAGGTTGCGAACATCTACACATGGTGCTGAAGATTATTGAACTTCGGGGAAGCAGATCCGGAGGGGTCCTCGATAATTACTAGCAAAGAAGACTTTGAAGCAGCCTGTCCTTGGGTATTGGGTTATTCCCCTTTCGTGCTCGGGGGAAGCCAAGGAGGAACTGTAGGTGATACATTATATCAAACGCCATGCACAATTTCATTTATGTGAGGGTGGAATAGATTCAGTCACGGCAACTGGCAAGACACATTGTTTGGCCTTCAATTCTTCGTACGCCAGACGAATATTGTGACGAAATGTTCAACAATAGGAGGCGAACTTCGTATGTCCATGAAAGTTGAAACTTTTGAGAAGGCAAGGACGAAGGGAAGCCCAGTCTGCAGACATACCCGCAATATGAATTCAATTCGCCCCTCACAAAAGGCCTTGAGATTAAGTTTTGAGGGCTTGGTCGAATTTGACCCGTTGCAGTCAAGTGGGGTCTAGACACTGACGAAGGACTGGCTATTGATTGAAAATCGAGATGCTACCCAGGTGGTTATATACCAGTTGCCCATATCTATAACCTTTCTTCCTATAGTCACATGTCTGACCATCAAGCTATTCTCCCTCTGTTTCCACAAACTGTACAACCGCAGCTAAGATTACGTAGTATTCTGGAAACCCAGTGGGCCGCCCCTTTCTCCTGGAGCCTTGTCGTGGCCTTCATTCTCTGGCCTCACGTACGGCGACACTCGTGGTTTTTCGTCAACTTTCAAGAGCACGGAACCAAGATTGATGCATAGTAGGTGATCTGTATCTGTATTTCAAAATCATAGCTCAAGAATGGGCGAGGTGGTCTCCCTCAACATATGTAACCCTTCGCGGCTGGATCTTTTCTTGGCACTTGCCTCATCACCAACGACAGGAGTTCAAACTTCACGGTTGGTTTTCTTAGGTACCTGGCTGGCAGAAGACATGCTTCTGTTGAAACGCGGGAATAGAAATATTTTCATGCTTGCTCTCGCTACTGAACTAATCTGCAGACTATCCAACTTGATAGGCATCGAGTCCTGAGGTGGTGCCGAGCATCCACCCTAGCACCGCATCTGCCAAACCCCAGGATTTCGGATATCCTATTTGGGGTTCTGGCATCACCTATTAGCTGGCCCTAAGTAAAAGGCCAGGCCATGCCTCGACCTCAGACGAGCCTAAATCATGCAGCTATCCAATCCAATCGCAGTTACCATCATTTTCTCGCATGAGCCGCTCCTCAGAGGTTTCTGAGATGCGAGACATTTGGATTCGGATTTCCAAATCTGGCCATGTTTGGGGAGTTCTCTGAGAAGACCTGAAGTACTGCGCATAAATACATAAGTATAGGATTGCCTTTTCTAGACGTCGAAGACCACCAATTGGGAAATAATACATCCCTAAAGTTCCAAAGTTGTCAGAGAATCACCTTATACCAGTCATCTGATGGTCACAAGTTGGTGAGGACTCAGGACATCCTTCACGCATGCTGGCATCACGCTGGTGATGCTGGCTCATTGGTGCGACATCCCTGATCTAATACGAATATAGAAATAATAACTAGGCGAATGCCCCAGGAAGATAGGCGAAGCAAGAGATAGGATCTCCGTAAGATGTGGTAAATTCCCAACTATTTATTTCTCGATGTGCACCACCTATTCATTCGTTTTCCATTCCTCATACTCGAATCTTCACGGCAGAATCACAATCGCTACGGACAGTCTGCCGCAAAGAAGTGGCGAGCGAGTCGTCGGTGACATTTACTCTTGAAACAAATCCGTCATAACCTTGGAACGAGAGATATTTCCTGTCAAGAACAATAATCGCCAACGCCGTTAGATCAGCAAGAATGCTGCAAAAGTCAAACCTCGAAGCGAGTTTGCTTAACATTGGGGTCCAATTTGAATCGGACCAGTATTCTTTAGAGTGTTTTCCTGATGGGGAGGCGACCGCTATCTCCCAGAAAGGATCAAAAAATTGCTTTTGGACTGCATGCCTTCAGTCTAGCAAACACCCAAGGCACGACCAGCGTAATGAATCACCGCCAAATAACGCCGAAGTCCACAATATTTCGGACAGATGCCGGACCATAGGGGAAGAGCCCTGGCACGGAATTGGAAGTATAGTCGATCATGGTATCTCTGGTATTTCGAAGGGCATTCAACTCCCGTCAACATCAACTGTGGTATCACCTGGCATGGCGACTTTACTCTCAGGCTCAAGGACTCAGCAAGTTCAGTCAGAGCGGAGTCGCGCTTTCCAAAGAGACCTCTTCGCTCAGTGACGATTGCAGCGTTGTATCATGCCCGCCTTAAAAGAAAGGGGCAAACAAATGGTTGGTGGAGATCCTAAGGTCATCCCCATTCTTCATCACAGAATCTTACTTGCGGGTGTGATGGTCACCCGATAAGGTGTCGGACTATGAAGGAGTCAGACCATGCCACTAACTTGGTCAAATCGCCAGCTCTCATGCGACGAGACGGAAACCTGATCGGCGCTGCGTTCAGCCTCGCTACTGTTTAGAATCCGACCGAATGGCCACGTCTTTTGCTGAAGCTTCTGAGCTAGGGAGCGAAACTCTCGTTGTTCTCCACTCATCGAAGATGACGACGAGGCAATTCCTGGATTGACCATCGCTGTGAGCGAAGCCTGCAAACTCGACGTCGCTGTCTGGTATTTGGCGGCTTCTAGGACATTTGGCCCTTGAGTCATTGGCGCATTCTCAACATCATATATGTCCAGCATTGCGACTTCGCTCGATTCCAACTCCGCGTCCTCGTCGGCAGAGCTATCTTGGGCATTCATATGGGAGGTGCTGTCCTCAACACGACCGAACACGTGCTCAGACATTGCGTGAGCGTATCTTCTGCCTGACGACGCAGCGCTGGGAAGGAGACCGCCGACACCGCCAGACTGGTATCGTAACATGCGTCTGAAATAACTGTAAATGAATTCAAGACTCCCATCGTCTGTCATCAACAGTTGGAGCCTTGTCATGAGCCAAGTAAAGAATGTGGAAGGCTGAAGAGTGCCAGCGGCTAGATCCTTAAAAGTCTTCGGCCATTGGCTCCGTTTTGTCAAAGTTATCGTGATAACTGCAAACGCTTCTGGGATGTTGATCCCAAAACGCGAGAGGCTTGAAGAACCATACGTCGAATCGTCAAGAGAGGAGCTTCTATTGCCGCTTGTTTGCTCGTGTGCGAAGCACCAGAATAGTAATTGTGAGGCCATATCTTGAAACTCTGCGTAATCAAATTTCATTTCCTGTATCTCTGCCAACCGCTCCTCAAGCAATCTTTGCTTTGAGCTAATGGTTTTCTGGCACCAGCTAAGAAGTTCAAAGGCTTTGGATCGGATGAAAGCATTACCGATAAATTGCCTAGCGATCTTATCATGGGCGACGTCGAAAAACTTGGATCCTACCCAGAAGTTATCTGTAGGAAATGCAAATTCAATTTGCTCCTTGGAGGATAGGAAAACCAATTCCCTATCCTTGACAATCGGAACAAGAGTGGAGAAGACATCCTCAGCGACGTCCTCTTGCGTAAGCTGACAAACAAATGAAGAGGTCCACGAAAATCCAATGGGTGACCAGAATTGCTCAAGGTCTCGATGATAGTGGTGGAGTAGTTTTAACAACGCGGAGAATCTGTCAGTGCCTTCGCTCAGAACGCTCATCAATATTCGCAATAACCTGCCTGCACAACTTGCATCGTCTAAAGTGCATGAGGAACGAACACACCCAATAGCCGAGGTGACCAATAATCCGAGAATGTGAAAGTCATTGGTGATGTCTCTAATCCTTCGTAACAACCAAGTGGCAAATTGCTCGTCAGCGTATGGAAAATCGTCCTCGTTTGTGGAGAGAGCGGTTGGGAAGTAGAAGACAGTATTTGTAAAACAGGTAAGGTATGTGTCGAATGAGTCGCGCAGGAGGTTTCCTGCAGAAAGATAACTTGCCAACTTGAGCAGTCTTTCCATCCGCGATCGATCCATTGTACAAGTCACTTCAGTTCCAAAAAATCGATCGTGCAAGAGTAAACTCTGCGGAAAGTACTGTAGGAGAGAGTTCAGGTGATCTGTAAATATATCCACCCCATTGGGATTTGTGTGTGCCCATCTAGAGTGAAGGATATCGTCGTTATGGAGGGGACGGAATTGCCCAGACAACGATGTTGAAGAACTTGTGACAGTTAAACGATCGAAGGGCCGTACATTGTCCGAGAATGTAAGCACAGTCGGTGCACTTATAGACTTTGGCATATGCGAGCCTGTGAGTTTTGAAGAATGTAGACGAGAACTGTGCACCGATTGGGATGGTGGGACTGAGCCGACAGGCGAGGTGAACAGATCGTCCAGAGAGAGGTCGCCATGATCATGAGCCTGGGGAGGCCTCCGGTGGACATGCAAGTCCCAAAGTCCCATCCGGGCTACAAGCTGGCTTTTACTTCAAGAAGTCAACAACATCGTGATAGTCAAATGACCAACTCAGCGCGGGAGGCGCAAAGTTATTTCTCGCAACTTACGAAGGGAAGAACTCGTGTTCGACAGATAATTTCCCGAGAATCTCCTTCTTTGTTAGGCCTCGAGCGTGCCAGTCAGTAATCATAGTCCGGTAGGATGCCCAAGTTTCCCGAGAGATAGCCTCTGCCCTCCGGGGCTTTTGTGGATCCCATTTTTTGAAGTCATTGTTGACGACCATCTTGGGTGCAAGTCAGGCACCAGCTGGGTTGGGTTTTGTGTGGCCGTGACCATCCGCTTTGGTTGTGCTGATGAGACAGCGCAATTGCAAAAATGAAAGAAAGCGTGACATTGAGATATTCAGATGTTTCAAATATCACATACCGCTGTAAGTGTAGAACTGTGAGTTGGTGTCTGCTCGACTTGCGCCGTTCTAGTGATCAGGCTGGACTTCTGTGGTCGGGTTGTAACTTGTCGATCAGTTTCTGATTTCCTGATTAGGCTAAGCGTGCGCCTGCTGGAACTTCTGTGACTGAGGCTAGACGCCCGAGTTGTTGGGCAGGGTAGTAGCTGGGTGCTATCGGCACCAATTATATAACGCAGCCGTCCTCGTAATCTGAGCGCACTTGGAATTCAAGCCTGCATGATGCAAGTGGTAAGGCGGGATGTGAGAGCGGGGTGTGCTTCACACTACATCACCAAAACACAGTCCTAAAGGGACGGGTTGGCCCCTCATTAATAGTGATGAGTTGCAGCACCAGTAAGTAGACCAGAACACAAGCGCTAAGTGTGTAGCTCACGTTAGAGCCTCAATCCCAGTATTTTAGCACTTTCGATTCGCGTTGATTCCCATCGCCTCGATGAAGCGCTAGCCATGAGCGCTAATCTATTCGTGTACGAGATGATTGCAAACGAGCATGGGAATGCGCAATGATACACATTGCAGGAATGGCTCGCAATAGTGGTTTCACCACACCACTAGAAGCTCGCGTTACGGTTGCTGCCATCCTCCTGTGCCGAGCGGATAGTTTATATCCTCATATCCAAAGGTCGATACGCCATCAAACATGAAGTCTTGTCCAAACCATTGTTCAATTCCAGTCATGTAAGAATCATTCGTCTCGTTCGGATACCAAATTGGTACATTGATAGGGGAATCAAAGTTGCTTGGATTGTCAAACCCTTGTTGGTGCGTCTGTATGTTAGTGGTATTGCTGGAAGGCAGAAAAGGTATATGGTTGGTGGGATAGACTAGAGGTCCGTGGTCTTGAGGGAGAATGTTTGAGGGCAGGAGCTGTGGTAGGGGCTGCGAATTCGTACGAGGTTTGGTCGTTCTCTGAGTAGATTCATTTGCAGGATCTTCAGAAAGTCCAACTCCTGGAGGAACGCTCGGTTCTTTCATCGCCTGTGCTCTCATCTGCCCAAGGACGACGCTGAATGCTCGCGCAACCTGCGAGTTGTTCGCAGCATGGACTTTCTTGAATGTGTCTACCAAGGAGGTCATGTACTCAACAAACTTCAAATCCTTGGCATCAATTCGAAACTGAGCGCCTGCTCGAGCTTGGGTCTCGCATATAGTCAATAACTTTCGGAGGGCTCTTGCAGCGTATCCAGTGCGGACAAAGTAAAGGTTCGGCAGAACACATAACGTACTAAGTTCCATGGAGAGGAAGGCATCGAAAATCGCATGAATGGCGGCAAGGCAGTTAAGGAGGGACTCTATCCTAGCAGGCGCGAAATGTAAGTCTTCCAGGGAAGCAGCCAAAGTGTTGACTGCTGCCGCCGATGCTGCCGCAGCTGCATGAACTGGTCGGAGTGGGGCCCGAAGCTCATCAATGTTGTGCTCGGAATGTAAGGAAAGCTCATGGATAAACAAGGCAGTAATTGCCTCAACATGGCGTGCATAGGCTAAGGCATGTTGTCAGGAACGGGTATGCGATAGCATCTTTGGAGAACTCACGTTGTGTAACGTCGGAGCTTGCATTCCGGCGCCAGCGTTCCAATTGTTGGCGAAATCCTCCTATTTGATATTGAACTTTGACATCTCGAAGAGTTATTGTAGAGCCGGGGTCATCCATGGAAAAGATAATGGATGCGTCCTCAGAAATATGCTGGAGGCGTACAAGGTCACACAGCCACTTGTCGCTTGGCAGGGCTTCTGGGTCCGATGCCAGAATATCAAGGCACTCCTCGATATAAATTGACCAGCGCATAAATGCTGGATGTCGTAGCGCGATCGAAACACTGGTCACATTCAGTTTTTTTTTAGCTCACTCCGGACTGCCCTTTCTTACCTTGTAGCAGAGTAGTAGCATCCCAACCACGCTCGACGACTAGCCAGGGATTCCAGTTGATGCTGTCCTGGGTTATGTGACGATACTGAATTGTGCGATCTCCGCCCTAGACCGACATCCAATGCCATTGTGCTCGCGATGTGGATCATCTGATTGAAATTGAGTTCCCTTGTATGCCTTGGTCGTGCGTAAAAGCAGACGTGAACGAGAAGCGTTTGAATGAGCTCTAGAGTCCTCTCTCCTCTATACATGATTCTTAGAGCTAGATCTTTAGAAAGCATATCCGCAAGTGCCGACTTCGATGGACTATGGACGGAAGCGATTGCGGCATTTACAATGGCAAAGAAGAGAAGGGGTTGTTGTTCCTTTAGGACGGCAGGGTCGGTCTTGGGCGGAAATACAACAAATGGAAAGTAGTGGCACATCTTGTATTGGAAGCGATCGAAAGCTGTTGTTATTGTCTGCCAGTCGAGGAGTCCACGATTCAACGCTCGATCAATAAGTGTCTCCGGAGTGGGATCGGACTCCGATCCTGATTCTCTAGCTGTCGGAGCACTCCCTGCACCAGATTTCGGGGTTTCATTATTCGAATTCGCTTCTGTCGCGGAAAGTAGGGTGGTCAATTGCTCAATTTTCTTTTCAAGGTCGGCCACTCTCTCTGTAGTCTTCCTTTTCCGGCGTCTGGGAATGGATTGCATCACACATTGCCTTCTGGCCCTGATGCATAGCTTACAAGCATTTCCTAGCGCTTCGTCTACTTCACAACGTGTTTTCATCCGCCGACAAGCGATGCAAGCTCTGCTAGATCTGACCTTCTTGGCGCTTGAGGGTGAACGATCCGGATGTTGTACATTGTCGTCACTTTCATCGCTTCCATCCGAAAGGGCTCCAGAACCATCAGGAGGTGACATCTTAGACTTTCCTGACATCCAGTCGTAGGATAGGTCTTTTAAAAGGTGTGCTCTTCGCGCGTCCGGGAAAGTTCGAGAGATGCGCACAGGGTTGCGTCAGTTTCGCGTCTGACAATTGACGATGATTGATCCTCGAGATCGAAGTCCAAGTTTCGCCTAGCTGTCCCGATTGGGTTAGTGAAACATTGACAAATTCTTGGCTTCTGCCTGGTGCTTCCAAACCGACGTATTAATCAGCATAATGGTGATAGGTATGGCACCCATATGGCGCCTCAACGGCTTTTCACCAGGATCGCACTACCCGCTTTCGCATGTGGTTTATACATCTTGTTGGGTTTGGATTGAGGTCTGGAATGAACTTAAGGCTGACTTGTTCTCCTCCTTCACTAACTCACACCATCTATGGGGAAGCATCCAAGGGCATGAGAAGGCTTATATGACATCGGTCGCAATTGCTCTCTAGTCCTGATAACTACCCTCTCTGCTGTGCTTGTTCAGAGCTCACCGACCTAGCCTTTCGTCCTAAAGCCGACCCATGCACTACTTTCGCAAGAGTTCCAGCACTTAGGGAAATCATCAAGGCTACGAGAAAGGTCGATGCCCAGCCGACGTTGATTTTCTCGAGCAGGGGATTGACAAATGCCGTTCCCCCAGCTCCAAGCAGACAACGTACGAGATTGAGAGCAGCAGTCGCTGAGGCACTTTGGTCAGGATGTATATCAACCAGAAATGTCGATACCACAGTTTGAATGGATATCGCAGTCCACCCAAGCACAAAAAGCGCAATTATCGGGACAGAGATGTGCGTTCGTGACCTCACAGTCCAACCGAAGACAAGCACTGCACTACATTGAATGCCGCTCCAAATCCATATCGTCCACAATCTTGCCTTCTCGGCTGGAACCCGTTCTTCATCTCCACCATACACCCGAACGATCCTCTGGTAGTCATAGTCAAGAAACTTGCCTATAACCAACGTTCCAAGGATTGATCCAATCCCGTTGGCAAGGAAGAGCAGACCTATTTGGCCCTCACTAGTATGATAAGTTTCTTTCGCCAGCGTCGATAATACGGTAAGGATCATCTGCCAAACCATGTAATGGACGCCGACAAACACCACCGTCATACAAGTCCTGAGGTGAGTCAACACCTTCAACGGTCCCATGAAATTCATTTTCTTTTGCTTTTCGAGAGAGTCCTGGGAGACGGGTGCGCAGTTCATCTTTGTCTTCAAGTATCTTTTCCTTTGGAAGGTCCCTAAGAACGACCTCGCAGAACCGGGGGCTTCGACAGAGCCGTTTCCAACGATTGACCTCAGCGTTTCTGGTAGAAAAACCAAGGTCAACACAAAGCAAGCAGCCCCGTATGCTGACAAAAACCAGAAGACCGCTAGCCAGTTGAATTTCTCGGATAATAGGCCACCGATGACTGGACCTATGGCAACTGGGAGTAATAATCCACCTTGAAAGACGCCCATATAACCTCCACGCTCTTTTCTCGTGGTTATGTCCCCAAGGACCCCTGCGCCAAGAGCAATTGTGCTCGCGCTACCAGTACTCTGGAGGCATCGGAGAATAAGAAGCTGTGCATAGCTTCTCGTCTCAGCCAGCCCAATGCATGCTGCGATGAAAATCAAAAGAGTGATGGTGAAAGTGATGCGCCGACCCTTCGAGTCCGCCACTGCAGCCCAGACGGTAGGTGACAACCCTTGGAATATCATGTAACAGGTGACGGTTAGATTGACAAGGTTTGTCGAGATATTTAGGTCTTCGGCGATCTGAGGTATAGCCGGGAAATAGATATTTGAGGCAAATCCGGACAGTGTCGCAACGAGTGAGACGATGCTAATGATTAGCGCTTTCTGAAATCTTGTAAAAATGGTGTAAGGTAAGAGTTCATCATTTTGTGTAGAGGCGTTAGCTGTAGACATTTTTATAGTTTATGATTGCAACGTTCATCAAACGAAAGGCGTATCCCTCGCGAGAAAGACATCAATATATCAGGAATACGCCTGAGATAGGATGGTGCAGGGATGTTCGGAGTTCCATGAGGACCTCGGGAGTTCCGAAGTGGCCCTCCGTTGATGGCCACTGACGGATTCAAAACCGAGCATAACAATCTAGGCTACACAACCAGAAGGGCCAATGACGATTCACAGTGCAACATCAAACCATGCCCTTGAGGTCTGCATAGTTAGAAGTGGATGAATCACAAGACGAGGCACAGACCAGAAATTGGAGCAGTTCTCCTGCATCAAATGAACTCGGTGGACCAAAACCTGGGGATTTTAGTCAACCACTCAGCCATCCAGAGCCACCGCCACCGAGGCAGGCTTGACCATTTTAGTTAGAGTAGCCACCAACGCAAATCCGGACTTCTGGAATATCAAAAACACTCTGGATCATCCCACTTCATCGCACCCCCCGATTCGCTAGCGCATCATTGGAAGCGGTTGCTGGAACGAACCAGACGACAAGCTCTCTGGCCTCCGTTGAAGATGGTCGCAAAAGCGCCCCCTCCGAGAAAGAAGTCTTGCTCGTCTTGTTCCAAATCCAAGGTTCGGTGCGACCAGCAGCGCCCATTGTGCTCAAGATGTAGACATCGAAATCTAGATTGTACATACGCTGGAACCCATGATGCTGATGAGTATCTTTCGCCTGTCAGTGTTCAAGACCAGGAAAAGGACGGCATCCCAGCAGCGCTTCAAACCAGCCAACCGCCTTTGGAATCGCGTTTGAACAGTGTGATTGAGTTGGCAGATCTCGATTTTGACCACATTGAGTTAATCAGTGCGGTTGATGAGCACAGAGTACGTGCACGCTGGCTTGAGAGCTTACTGCCTTCCACCGATCAACGGCCCAAAGCCTTCGCCGCTTCCACTATGAACTTCATTTCTCAAGCTTTTAGGTCTTACCCGGCCATGTTTGTGGACGAGGATTCTTCACCCCCATTTATCCATTGGGCACAAATGAAGGCAATGAGGTGCGAACTGTTGGTCAGCTGTGTTAATGTCTCTCACATGTGGGCTAACAAGGCTGCTGGGACGGGAAATATGGTCATTGAGATTATTGAGAGACAGATGACCCGGCTCTTTGGTCAGGTACGCTCGCCAGATCCCCGTTAGCTCTCCAAAGACCTATTGATGACAAAACCATAGCGGAAAATATACAACCAACTTGAGATGCTGGCTGCTTTGCAGGCATACTTACTCTACTCAATGATGCTCTTCTTCGAGCACTCCTCACCAAAGCGCCTCGTGGAACAGGATGTCATGATCAAATTGCAGAGCCTTGCAGGAGATGTTGCTGGGTCAGGCACTATCTGTCCAGCCGAGAGGAGAGACACTCGTCCAGACTGGGAGTCCTGGATCGTAGCTTCTGCTAAGCAACGGACCTTGTTCGTGACTTCCATGTTCGATAATCTAGTCAACTTCGCTCTCGGCACGCCGTCGTTCATTGCAACGGAACTCGCAGAACTACCAGCCCCTTCGAGCAAGCGCCTCTGGGAATCAAGTAATCGCAAAGCCTGGAATATGGCATATAATCAACACTTGAGCGATTGGAGAGAGGGGCCGTTTCTCATCAGCGAACTCTGGCCCCAAGCTGACATGAACTCGGCACGGAGGCAGCAAAGGCTCAGCAAGTGGCTGTCGGGTGTCGATGAGTTTGGCATGATGATTTACAGTGTCACCTCTCACACGTATGGCGGTTGATCGAAGCGAGTTATCACATGCGAAAGTCACGATCTCTAGTACAACATTCGCCAACACGCCGATTGTCCGGAGAGGCGATTTATCAAAAAGCGGTTATTTCTTCTCACAAGGCGCATCCCAATCACCCACTAACTGGCATCCATCAGTGGCATCCTAAGATTTGATGAGAATTGCTAATACATGAAAAATTGGGCAGTTCAACGCAATATCTGACGCTGGTTTTCCACGGATCGAAAATGAGTCCGCATGCCGTGCGGTATGTGCTCCTCGAGAAGTTTGAAATTGGTTCACTAAACATTTTCAGGGGAGTTGTCACCTTTTATTGCTCTCAAGGAACCCAAACCATCAAATAACAATTCGTGACCAGCATAGAACGTGTACAGTCTGCTCTCTGTACAGGGTGGAGATCAGTAATCATCATGTGCTGCGAGTTCCAACCTCTGCCATTCACCCTGATGAGTAATACTAATCGTCGGAAATTGATAGTAATTATGCACAGCTTTTGAGAAGATAAAAGTCTTGGCATGAGAAATGGCTCGTGCTCTCTATAAAAGCTTGCGCTTCTATGCTGGTAATTGGAATATCGATATCGACGACTCGACGAACTCAGCGGAAAACACAACATGGAGAGCCCAGAAGTGAAGGCGAACCAGAACCAGCTCAGCAGAACCCGGGGGCTGCTGCTAGCAGCGACGATAGTTACCACACAGTTCGTCCAAGCAAGTGGTATCCACAAGTTGTCCAGCAGATTGATGTCGAGACTAACTCCAGCCCCTAGATGATACCCTTTGGCGCAGGCATAAATAGCGCGATAGTTATCGGGTCGGATCTTGGAGTGGACAAGTATCAATCTACTTGGATTGCGGCCAGCTATCCGTGAGTTGCCATGCCTTATCTCTTAAGCCATGTGGTACTGATGTACATCCAAGATTGACACAGGGTGCATTTGTGCTCATGGGCGGACGGCTTGGCATGATCTTCGGTCACAAGAAGATTGTGCTCATCGCCGGAGTATTCTGGGTTCTATGCTCCTTAATTTCAGGATTCCTGAGGAACTTCATTGCCTTGTGCGTTTTGCGCGGATTGACAGGCATTGGCGGCGCGTTCATGGTGCCAAACTCGATCGCTCTTTTAACAATCGAATTCCCGCCAGGCCGTATGAGAAATATCACCGTCAGCATGTTCGGTGCAATGGCCCCGATCGGAGCGGCAGGCGGGAGCATTATTCCCGGCTTCTTCGGGCAGTTGCTGCCTTGGAAGTGGCTATTCTTTTTCCTGTATGCCTTTGATCCCCAAAAAGGAGGAGCACAAATTAACTAAGATTGGTTTAGTGCGATGCTGGGAGCCGCCGTGTTTACCTTGTTCTTCTTCGTCGTCCCCGGGGAGGAGGAGCCCTTCGATAAAGACGGCTCATTTGATTACTTTGGAGCCTACCTGGGTACTACTGGCCTGATCCTGTTCAATTTCGTTTGGAAGTAAGGCGTGCTTTCGGCTTTTGAAGATCATGTGCTGAAATTATCAATAGTCAAGCTCCTGCAGTGGGATGGGATGAGCCGTACGAATATGCTCTCCTCATCGTGTCCATTTTTCATTTCACGGCCTTCATAATCTGGGAATGGAAATATGCGAAGGAGCCCATCCTCCCACTTGATATATGGGTAGCCCCATCATTCGCTGCCATGGTTACAGCAACACTCTTCATATTCATGGCGGTTGGGATAGGGATTTGGTATATCGCGATCTGGAATTCCCAAATTCGTGGATACACCATGCTTGCTAATGGTGCAGCATACGCGACATTGGCAGTATGTGGTGCGCTCGCGGCAGTTGCCAGTGGGAAGTTTATTAGATATATTCCTGCGGAGTACATAATGGCAACGGGTGGGTTAGCATCGGCCGTGTCACTCACGCTTGCTGCGACTCAGCCTGCCCAGCAGACATACTGGGCACAGACTTTCCCAGCCTTAATTGTCATGGCTCTTGGTCCGGACTTTACCTTTACAGCGGCTCAAATCATATCAAGCAATGCGGTGAAAAGAAAGCATCAAGGCATCGCTGGGTCACTGGTTGGAACTCTCGCGTCGTATGGACTGAGTACAGGCCTTGGTTTTGCATCGACCGTTGAGGCATATACAAATGATGGGGGGGGAGATATTGTTGGAGGATTCAAGCATGCACTGTACTTTGGAATTGGCCTTGCGACAGCATCAATCCTTATCTCCATAGTGCTGGTTAGGATACCAAAGGACACACGAGATGGTTGGGATGAAGACGAAGAAGCTGTACCAGGGACGGAGAGCAAGGTAGAGACGTGATATTGTGATAAATGGCATTAATGAAGATCAAAATATTCTTCTCGGATATTATTGTGTTCGACATTAAGCCTAGTGTCATCCTAAGCTAGGTGAGGGATAAAGATGTCGTTGAGACAGTTGGGATTTATATCGGGATTTGTTCTCCAAAAGTGGAGAATTGGGGAGATGCCGGCTTAGTTTCCATTTTCGGCCAGCTTATCTTATCGGGCAACCAATCCCCTCATCGCCATTTTTTTCAGTTGCCCGCAGCTGCGATTGAGTCAAACGGTTGAGGATCCTTGCAATTAGACCGATTAAGCCGTCTTGGGCTCTCTACTCTTTTCTCGAGGTCTTTCCACCTCCTTGCTAACTCTCTTACCTCCTTCCTCTGCTCTCAAGCCCCAATAGATCGCCCAGCATGGGACTAGGACTGCTAGTATCCGTCAATCCGGAGGAAATCTCCAAGCCAAATCCCAATGGTTTGACTTTGGATCAGGTAGCTTACTTCGGTCAGGCCCTCGTTGAGATTACTCCGGAGAATTTCGATATAAATCTTTCCTTTTTGCGCCAGAATTTTTCCAAGCTAGCGATCCTCTTTGATGTGCGAAAGCTCAAAAGTTGGGACAATGTAGTCGACATACTCAATAATGGAGCGTCCAAGATCTTCGTCACTTTTGAGCAGCTGAAAGCTCTGTCCCAGGAGCAAACGATATCGCCTGACCGACTTGTTCTCACCATATCTCTCGAAAATCCCAAAACCGACCTTACCAAACTAACCTCTTTTCTGGAGGCCAATCCGAAGTGGAAGACCACAGAATGGGCCTTCGACGGAGACAAAGGGAATGAGTACGTTGATGCGGTTTTGAAAGAGCTTGGAAACTACCCACCGAGCCCGGATCAGACGATTTTCGTTACCGTGACCAGGGAGACTGGCGGACGACACCTTCTCCATGAATATCCTGGAAATGCCTTGATTATTTCCTCCAAATCCTTGACTTTCGACCCATCTAAGGAGTCAAATAAGAACCTAATTCCAGCTGTGGACTTGGTACTTGCTGGTGCGACGGCCGACCGGAAAACTGGTCTCTATGCGACCACCGTGGTTGACGAACGTGACGTGGCTCTGGGACTTGTGTGGAGCAGCAAAGAAAGTGTTTCTGAGGCACTCAAGACTGGAGCTGGAGTGTATCAAAGTCGCAAGAGAGGTCTGTGGCATAAAGGTGCCTCAAGTGGGGATACTCAAGAGCTCATTAGCATGGGCTTTGATTGTGACAAGGACTGTCTACTGTTTAAAGTCCACCAAAAGGGCCGAGGATTCTGTCATTTGGGCACCATGTCATGCTGGGGCAAAGCATCGGGACTATCGAGACTACAACGGACACTACAAGAGAGAAAGATTGATGCGCCTCCTGGATCGTATACGAGTCGACTCTTCAATGACCCAAAGCTTGTGAATGCCAAGATCAAGGAGGAAGCCGACGAACTTTGCGAAGCAACAACAAAGGAAGAGATTGCGTCGGAGGCAGCTGATTTACTATACTTCGCACTAGCGAGATGTATAGCTGCGGATGTCACACTGGGGGACATTGAGAGAAACCTAGATCTCAAGAGCCTCAAAGTCAAGCGGAGAAAGGGTGACGCAAAACCCCAATATGTTGATGAAAAGCCCGCCAGCGAGAAACGGCAAGTCACCGAAAGCAATGGTGTCAACGGCCACCAAGATGAAGAGGTCAACGAAACGGCCTCTGTACCCAAATCAAGTTCAGATCCGGCAGGCACCATCTCCGGACGGATACAGATGAAACGATACTCGACCTCACAGACCTTCTCCGATGACATCCTAAAGTCTGCACTCCAGCGTCCCTCTCAAAAGTCCAACGAAAAGATCATGTCACTGGTCCAACCGATCATTGCGGATGTCCGTGCAAAGGGCGACTCTGCTGTCTTGAAGTATACCCACAAATTTGAGAAAGCAACATCGCTAAAATCTCCTGTGCTTAAAGCACCATTCCCAGAATCTCTCATGCAACTGCCAGAAGAGACCATCAAAGCCATCAATACCTCCTACAACAACATCCTGAAATTCCACTCTGCGCAGAAACCATCAGCTCCATTGGTGGTCGATACAATGCCCGGTGTCACCTGTTCACGCTTCTCCAGACCAATTGAGAAAGTAGGGCTCTATATCCCTGGTGGTACCGCTGTTCTACCCTCCACAGCTCTCATGCTTGGTGTTCCCGCCATGGCCGCCGGGTGCAAGAACATTGTCCTCGCCTCTCCTCCACGATCAGACGGCACCATCACCCCTGAAATCGTCTATATCGCACACAAGGTCGGAGCGGAAGCGATCGTCCTAGCAGGCGGAGCACAGGCTATTGCTGCGATGGCCTACGGCACCGAGTCCATCACGAAAGTCGACAAGATTCTGGGACCTGGAAACCAGTTCGTGACAGCCGCAAAGATGATCGTCTCCAACGACACCTCCGCCGCTGTGTCGATAGACATGCCCGCCGGGCCCTCAGAAGTCCTCGTCGTAGCCGACAAGACAGCCGACCCAGCCTTTGTAGCAAGCGATCTCCTCTCACAAGCCGAGCACGGCACAGACAGTCAAGTGGTGTTGATCGCCGTCGACCTGGCCGACACACAGCTCCAAGCTATCGAAGACGAAGTACACAAGCAAGCACACGAGCTGCCCCGTGTGGACATCGTGCGTGGCGCAATCGAGCACTCCATCACCATCTCCGTGCGAACGCTCGCCGAAGCGCTTAAATGGTCGAACTACTACGCGCCTGAGCACCTGATCCTGCAGACGGCGGACCCGCACGCAGCACTGCCACATATCCAGAACGCAGGCTCCGTGTTCCTCGGCCAGTGGACGCCCGAGAGCGTGGGTGACTACAGCGCGGGTGTCAACCACAGCCTCCCAACCTACGGCTATGCGCGCCAGTACAGCGGTGTGAACCTGGCCAGTTTCATGAAGAACATCACGAGCTCGGAGGTTAGTGAGCAGGGTGTTGGAGAGGTGGGTTTTGCGGTTATGGAGCTCGCGCGTGTGGAGGGCCTCGACGCCCATCGTCGTGCTATGGAGCTGAGGATGGAGCGGTTGGGGCTCGTGGAGAAGCGTGCGAGTGTAGTTCCGGCCGCGGAGGTGAAGGCTGAAGAGCCGGTTCCACAACCGCAGCAGCAGCCAGAGGGAAGCGACCAGCAGTCTCCGGCTGGGGCCCAAACCCAGTCCTCCGCTCCAGCCGCTGTAGTTGCGGCCGTGCAGACGGGCGTGAAGGCTGTTGTTGACGCTTTGGCTGAGAAAAAGCCTGAGCCTTGAGCACCGTGAATGTTCGCTTTCTTGGTTTAGAATGCGGATGAAGCTCAATCACTAACCAGTTAGTCCTTTGGAGTCCAACATGATCAGCGTCATGTGCGTGCTTTTATTGGAGGCGGTCATTTTCTAGCAAAAAAGTAGATCTCAGATACTAAGGAAAGACGATAGATTCTTCGCACAACTTCTGACTATTTGCCCTGATGTTGTGTTGATTGACTGTGTGATATGAATGTGCTTTTCGTCATTTTCTCGTCTCTAATATCCACTCAGACCCGGCGGGACTGGCAGATGAAGTTTGTGTGACTGGGGCAATCTCTTTTTGTTTTTGGATTCCCTGGGCAACTTCCATAAATGACAGGGAAATCTTAGATATCGCGTGAGTCGGCTTACAGTAATATGACAAGGATTTACTTTCCTCACGCTTGGCTGGGTTACGCGATCGACCTGACCCGCCATTGTCGGGAATATCTCGTAGGAAAAAGGACTCTGGAGTGAGCTCATGGGTTCCGGACACCGATCACAATCTAGTGGGCATTCTCACGGCTCCATCAAGTCTGACTACTTCGCCGTTCAACATGGGGTTCTCTATCATGTCCCTCACCAACCTCGCGAATTCATCTGCCTTGCCCATACGTTTGGGATACTGGACCATTTCTGTATTGATGGCTGCGCGGCTTCCGGTGCTTTGTTGAGGTTTCGCAGCTTGGCTGTCTTTTTTTGCGGGTTGATTTTTGGGCATGGTCATTCCTGTCTGGAAAGCGCCTGGCGCAATGCCCAGGACTCGGATGCCTGCCTTTTGACCAAGCTCTCTGGCTAGTGGTAGTACGAGGCTGCGAACGGCCCCTTTACTGGCACTGTATGCCAGTTGTCCAACTTGTCCTTCGAATGCAGCAACGGACGAGACGACAATGATGACACCACGCTCCCCATCTTCACCCCACGGCTCGTTCAAGGCAAGGTGGGGGAGGGTCAGCCGGATTAAGTCGACAGTACCTCGAACATTTATGGTCATGGTTCTGTCAAACTGGGCCATGTCCATGTATTGAACTGTGTCGTGTGTCGCATTGGCAGGCTGCTTCGGTAAACTCAGGGCCGCGGTCCCGATGCCAGCAGAGCAGACGGTGCCAGCAAGGGGCTTGGAACTGGAGTTCTGGATCCATTTTAAAGTATTCTTGACTGCGGCTTGGATGGAGGAAGTGGATGAGACATCGGTCTTGGAGAAGAGGATACGTGAAGAGTCAAATTGAGATGTGGCTTCTGAAGGGGGAGGATTGAGGTCAAGGACGGAGACGTTCGCGCCGTTTTGTAAGAGTGTGACGACAGTCGCCAGGCCCAAGCCACTAGAGCCGCCAGACACGATAAATGTGCGGTCTTTGATTAGCATATTTGAGGATTTGGCTGGATATAGCTAGAGAGGAGTATGAGTAACGCGGATGGGGTTTTCAAGTTCGAGAGTGTGGATGCGGCTCTGGATAAATACTCATATGGGACGCCATGATCTGAGGGACCTATATCCTCTGTGAGTCTCTGACCTACCTCGGCATTGGCAGGGCACGGGTATGACAGCCGTGTCGCGGCTACATGCTCATGTCAAAATAAAAACATGGTGACATTGGCCGTGATATTGATGGTGATAGTGACAGATCGTCGGCTACTCCACCGAACTTGGGATGACATTTTGTTGTCAGTCTGCTTTGTACTTGTAGATAACAGTGGTATACATTTCTTTGAGGAGCCTTGAGGGGAGAAGGGAATAGTGTGACATGTGACTTTGGGCTAAGTTTGGGCAGTCACGCGTTGCGAGCAGTATTAGGGGCTTAGGCCGCTTAGGGAGCTGTCCGGAGAACAAGTGCCCGTAGGGCAGGAGCGACCCACAGGCCACCGTGCAGGTGAGGGATGCAGGAGACTGAAACTTGAAACCGCACCTGCTGGCCCAGTGTATTGCTATCCTCACTGCCCAGGTGGCAGGCACTCTGAAGGATGCTTCGCACGGAGTATTGCACTTTTGCCTCTACCGAGTACGTGTACTATTATTGCATCTATTAATTACTATTTGTACCCCGTACGTCGTTTATCATCTCCTTTCTACTCGTAATTTGAATCCACCCGCTGCCCAAAACTTCGTCACATCGTCACCGCCCGCCCCTCCAAATTTCCCCGCTCGTCACCTGAACGAGCGTGGCAGGAGCCCTTGACTCTTTGACGCAGGAAGGCGCAGCCCGATCGGGCCCTATTCCCGGAAAGTCCTAAAAGACTCTCAGAATAACCACTTCCCACTCTTGGTGCGTCTGCAGAGTACAAGGCTGCTTCTTTCCCGACTGCATGCCACCACCACCCACACGCACACCCACTCTCACACACTCTGGCCTAGGCAACTCATTCCCATTCCCATTCTCTGCTTCTCTCTAGACACTGGAGTCCAGAGTCCAGATACTGCACTTGAACCCTGACCATCGCACCGACCTCGTCGCCTACGACCCTTACTTCTCGACCGACTCTTGGCCCCAATCCGATTAATGCCCTCCATATGTCCCAACCCTCCCACCGGCCGCCTAATCGGAGCGTGAACAGCCTGCAAAATGGTTCCAGGTTATCCAGAGATCTCACCAGGGATCTGTCGAGGAATCGCTCCAAACCTCGCCGCAAATCTGTCACCGCAAACGAAGCATACTTGTACGCTTTGAAAGTTGCTTACCTCTCCTATCTGCTTCAGCCCCGAACAACCAGGAAGCGCCATGTCGAGACAAAGCCCCCCATCAATCGTGCTAGCACCTCCACTTCTTTCCATGATCTCATGAACGACTTCACCGTCGTTCGAGACTCTAAAAGCGCAAGGTTTCCTCATGACTTTGTCAAAGAGCTGGAAAAGAGACTGCAGGGTATCTTGATCGGCCGAGAGAAGCGCCCTGAGTACCAAGATCCCTTGGTCAAGCGCATCTTTGCCATTTTTCTCAATGCCCTCTCAGATCCAACTTTTAAAAAGCGCATGGAGGCTGATCGGAGAGCTGAAGACCTGGTCCTGATTTTCTTCTCAAATGCAACAAAAGAGTTACAAAAGGGGAAACCTCCTGGTGATGATGCGGTCAAGCGTATGGTCGACCGACATGTCGCTCTCTTCGTTCGACTGCTGAGCCTGATCTTGAAAGACCGCGATTGGGCCAAGGACAAGCCTGACCTCGCCTCACGCCTGTCCACTCTGGAATCAAAACTGCTCAAAGGTGACGAGAATCTTGCCACTTCCCAAAGCAATGGAGAGTTCAAAACTGTCGAAGAGGTTGTACCCCTGTCTTATGAAGTCAAAGATATGGCTTTGGTGCAAGTGGTCGGCAAAATATTTGGACTTACAAATACCATGCTACAGTCTGACCTCACCAAGAACAAACCTGTCTGGACCGAGAAGGCTGCCTTGCAGGACTTGAAAACTTATCAGCAGCATCTAACCCTCGGCACAAAAATGACTTTGAACGCCGATGACTTTGACACCCATGAAGCATACGAAACATGGAAGAAGAACGAAAGCCCGGACTTGTCTCAGATGATGCTGGCCATCATGCAATCTAACCCCCAGTTGGCTAAGAGCACTCCCGGTGGTAGTTTGCCAACTTTCAATCCCCAGGCTGCATCCAACAGCCCCAATGATGCTCATTATGCAGAAGTTTCTCGCTCTCTCTCTCACCCCACCGACTCGTCTTCCTATGTGCTCGACCTCCCGGTGGACCTAGGCTCTCTAGATTTGAATTCTGCTGAATCTGCCGCCTCCCAAGGCAACGGTGATGCATCCCAAATTTATACCTTTATTCCCTCTGATCCTAGAGCCATGTTCCGCTTTATACTACTCCAGGCTCTCAATTACGATCTAAATGACAAGTCGAACGATGCTTCCAGCGGCCTGGAAAACGGACAATTCTTCTCAAAGAAGACCACCGAGTTGTTGAATGAAATTGCATTGAGATGGCGAATTCCAAAATTCACCCGTATCGTCCTATTTCTAGATGTGGTGCGCGAGAAATTCGCTGAACAGACTATCAGTCTAGATATGCTGGATGCAGCCTTCAATTATGTCAAGGAACCCCCTCCAGAAGATACGAAGAATAAACGAAGCTCCCTGATTATGACCTCGGCCTTGTACGATCGTTATCATTGGACGATCTCGGATTTCGCTCTCATGGGTAAATTGCTCTCCGCGGTGTATAATGCACTCCTTCGACAGTTGTACGATGTGGTATTGACATCATATGCTGACAAGGCTCAACTACCACAACTGGGAGCTATCATGACCATTATTGACGAGCACATCCGGAATGACCCTAGCTTCGCTCAAGGCTCGGAGGATTTCGACGAGTTTAAACATGCTGCCATTGAAGGATTGACAGGCGAAGCCAGAAAAATGTACAATACGATCCTCGCTCGTGAACTACCTCCAGAAGACGATAAGTGGGAATTCTATCATATTCAACAGCTTGCCAAGGCGCTTTTGAAACTCGCAGAAAAGATCCAGAAAAGATTCAGGAAAAACCCAGAGATTCTTGGTATCAATCCACTGATGATCCTTCTGCAATCTACTCTGCCAGCTTTCGGAGAGGATTCTAAGGCAATGGTCGAGCAAATTCTGATTCTTGCAGACAAGAACCAATTTGAAATACCAATTCAGGACGGCTTCGATTTGTACAAAGATTTGAGCGAGTTTCGTCGTGTGCACAGCGATGCTCTACCAGGAACCCCGTTCCCCTATAAGATCGAAGAGCTGTTGGCTGAGTTTGTCTGGAAGTGGATCAAATCGACCGAGGGACAAGTTATCGGCTGGGTCGAAAATGCTGTCAAGCACGACACCTTTGCGGTCAGGACTCAGAATCCTGACCAGGTGCCCACAGAAGATGAGCGCCACTCCACTTCGGTAATAGACATCTACCAGTCTTTCAACCAGGTAATCGAGCAGGTGGCTCAACTCAACTGGGACGATGATCTTAGCTACGCCAAGTTCATGACAGCTTTGGCAAAATCAATTGGTGATGGGATGGCAAGATACTGCGAACTTCTTGATCAAATGTTTAGCAAGGAGATGGACAGACTGACTCCTGAACAAGAGGCTGCTGCCAATATGACAAGGCAAGAGAAATGGATGCAGCTGGCCAAAGACACCTGGAACAACAAAGAAAGGGTTGAGCCCTTTCAGTTCTATCCCCAATCATTTGTCAAACTCAATGATATCTCTTTCGCCATTCACCAGTGGGACAAAATGGAAGCAGAGGTCAATGTGGATGCCTGTGCAGAGGTGATCAAGAAATACCAACCACCAGCAGCCCAACGGCCTCGAAAAGCAACAAATTATGTCTTCAGCATTAAAATTGTTGAAGCCGAGGATCTGAAAGCATGCGACGTCAGCGGATTTAGTGACCCCTATGTCGTTCTTACAGACGAATATCAAAAGCGTCTGTCTAAAAGCAGGATCGTTTATCGAAATCTAAATCCTCGCTGGGACGAATCTGTCGACATTACCACTCAAGGCCCCCTCAACCTGATCGCAACAATTTGGGATTGGGATGCCGTTGGAGACCACGATTATGTTGGAAGAACGTCTCTCAAGCTTGACCCGGCCCATTTTAGTGACTTTCTACCTCGTGAGTACTGGCTAGACTTGGATACCCAGGGTCGCCTCCTGGTTCGGGTGAGTATGGAAGGTGAGCGAGATGACATCCAGTTCTATTTTGGTAAAGCGTTCCGATGTCTGCAACGCACGCAACGAGACATGACTCGACGCATCACAGACAAGCTTTCCGCGTATATTAATCATTGCTTATCACGGCGAGCTCTTCGGTCGCTCCTCAATCGCGGAATATCGATATCTAGCGTATCTTCCTACTTTGCGAGAAATCGTGCATCCGTGGCCCCAAGCACCGCTGCGCCAACCGAAGCAGAAATCATCAACGCGCTAAAGCCACTCTTCGACTACTTTGATGACAATTTTGCCATCATGCAACAAACGCTTACTCCAGACGCGATGATTGCAGTGATGACTCGGCTGTGGAAGGAGGTCTTGACCACGGTAGAGGGCCTTCTTGTCCCACCCCTTTCGGACAAACCGTCACAGCAAAAACCATTGACTCAGCAAGAAATTGATGTTGTTTATAAATGGCTTCAAAGTCTTTTCGAGTTCTTCAATGCTGTGGATGAGGAGACTGGAGAAGCGAATGGAGTTCCCGTCAACGTGCTCAAGAACCCTAAGTATCATGAATTACAAATGCTCAACTTCTTCTATACTGAACCAACGGACGCCTTAATTCGAGAATCCGAACGCATGGCGTCCACAACGGCGGCCAATCAACAAGCGCACCGGTCGAGAGTCTCTGCTCCACCCAGCCTAGGCCAAGTAGGTGGTGGAGGTCTTTTACAGCCTGGCAATATGGCAGGTGCTCGACGTGCTAAGAGTATCATGATGAGCCGAAATCTTGGAACCATGCGAAAAGCGAAGGAGGAGAAGTGGAAGGCCGCGCAAGCCGAGCCAAATGACGACATGATTCTAAGAATTCTCAGAATGAGACCCGAGGCTGGAGGATACTTGAGAGATCGTTCTAGACAAAAAGAGCGCCTTGCCGCGGCAGCTGCGGCAGAGATGATCGTCAGAACAAGTCTATTGTCGGGTGGAGGGAGGATGACCGGGCCAAGTGTGATCCGGCGATGAGATATAATCTAATTAGGGAACGGCTGGATAAAGACTGTTACTCTAACGTGCTGTTAATGGCCAGTGTTTATGTGGCATGTCTTTAAGAACTTTCGCGATGAAAGGGTTAACGAGGATACTAATAGGGATTGGGATTTGGGTATAAGTATGAACGCGACATGAGGATTGATGTGGATGAAGAACCTGAATTAGCATTACTATGTCATCTTCTTAGCGGTGCACTGGAGCCCAAAGCTTTCGTTCAGCCTGGCGTCTTCATGGAAGGAAGAATAACGCATTCATGTCTTATTTGTTGGACTTTTTACGGTATAGGATTGGCCATATCAAATTCGTTAGCATATTGCGAAAATTACCTAAGGAGGTCACGAAGATGCCCCATTCTTGCAACGCTGTATTCATGTCACGGAAAGCAGTTACACCTGCATCAACAACCAGGTAGTCCTCTCGCCCTAGCGCAGCGATTGACCATCTTCTCTCCCACTTTCAGCCACCACGGCCCATCACTGCCTGGATAGTTAGGTAGGTCAGGCGGCCAACTTCAAGACCTTCCTTTCTATCGTCACATAGAGATTTACCACCCAAACAATATCCCATCCCGGTCCCACTGGCTCTCGACCCAATACTTCGCATACACCGAATAAAAGATCTTATCCAACTCCAGCCTCGCCGCACCGGGAGTATGCTCTTGGTAGTTGTAATACAACCTAATCATAAACGCCGACGACACACGTTCCCGACTCCCACGACCAACAACAGCAGCACTACCATCATCTGCTTGCTCCATCGACGTCGTCAACGTATCAACCCCAATACGATGCCTCGTCGCCAACTCCCTTTCTCGCCCACCACCCACAAGGCGCTGCACAAACTCAAGCCAATGATGCAGATTCGCACGCCACGAGTGGTCGTACGGCCCGCACAGCTCGAGCGTTAGCCAGCTGGCTGCGGTGCCGTCCTCGCGCACGTGGAAGTCGCGCTGGCGCGGGGCTGGGCATGTGCATAGGTAGGCGATTAGATGGGTGAAGTCGAAGTTGAGGATGCGTGCTGAGACGTCGATCCCGCTATTGGCGTCGGCAGTAGTGGTGGTGGCTGTGGTGGTGTTGTGAGTATAGGCGAGGTGATTGAGCACTTCAAGCCGAAGACCACGGTTGAGTTGTGAGATGGGCAGGTTGGTTGTTATTGTGTATGAGGTGCTGGTGTTGGTGCTTGGTTGGAGGATCGCTTTGGGCTTCTTTGTGTAGTGTAGTTCTGGAGAGTGAACTTGGGGCCATTTGGCTGAGCCCTCGTCCACCCGGCGCCGCACCCAGCCGTCTATTCGCTGCTTAAAGACGAACGAGTATATCACGCAGCGGATCTCTGGTGGTAGGTCTAGGAAGGATGTAGGTGTGGTTGACATCACCCCGCTCTGGAATGGATGCCGGGGAATGGCAAAGGGGTTTTCCCTATGGATTGCACCAATGTTCACTAGTTTTCGGTTACCTTGTCGTGGTTGGACCTGGATTATCTTTATGCGTTCTTCCTTAGTTTCTAGGACCCGAGAAGCGACGATGTTATGCCATTTGTAAACGATAGTGGGTGGTTCTTAAAATAGTAAGTCGCCCCACATTCTCGTAGTTGAAGCCAGGCAAGACTGGTCACCTCATCTCGTGCCAGCAAACTTGGGGCCGATTCTCCCCCCCTCTCTTAACTACGAATTTAATGAGTTGAGTTATCATGTTAGGCAAGATAGCTATATGCAGCAGCCCATATTTTGCCTGTACTGCTATCCTATTTTATGTACAGAAATCTGAGGTTTTACTCTAAGAATTATTGGATTGAATCGATATAAAATGGTGATTTCATGTCATAGTCATGGCACCATCAAGGCACCCACAAGGCTGCCATGTTGAGTCATGACATCACCAATCGTGCTGTTATTTCGCGATTTGTGGCTTTGATTGGTCCCCCGTATCTCCAGGAGCCCGAGCCTTGCGTTGGTCCCAATGTGATACGCCTTGCGTCAGTGTATCATGTGAAAGTTTCGAATATGGTTTGGGCTTGTGTATGTAAAACATGCGATCTCCCCTGGGATTAATTCAACACGATAGCAGTCTTGTGGATGTTCGGTAGGCCGTCCTAATTACGACTTTTTCTGTCAGCCCGTAATCATTCTCAGACAACAACAACAACAACAACAACAACAACAACAACAACAACAACAACAACAACAACAACAACAACAACAACAACAACAACAACAACAACAACAACAACAACAACAACAACAACAACAACAAC
>Ga0105239_10001579_pt1 | contig 30089 bp, 29 predicted proteins | sample KBSC44metaG_FD_92761 | JGI IMG/M metagenome (GOLD analysis project Ga0105239, IMG submission 92761) | Corn rhizosphere microbial communities from Kellogg Biological Station, Michigan, USA - KBS C4-4 metaG | ecosystem: Host-associated > Plants > Roots > Rhizosphere > Soil | place: Michigan, USA...
CACGCTGACATCTTTGCTCTGCGGAATGGCGCTCTCGCTCCCCATGCTCGTCTTCTTCCGCGTCCTTCAGGGCGCTGCCGGCGGAGGCCTCCAGCCCAGCGAGCAATCCATCCTCGCCGACACATTCCCGCCCGAGAAACGCAGCATGGCCTTCGCCATGTATGGAGTCGCCGTCGTCACCGCGCCCGTTCTCGGCCCTACGGTCGGCGGCTGGATCGTCGACAACTACTCCTGGCGCTGGATCTTCTTCCTGAACATCCCGGTCGGCATCATCTCCCTCATCCTCTCCAATCGCCTCGTCGAAGATCCTCCCTACCTTGCCGAGATCCGCAAGCGCAAAGAAGGCATCGACTACTGGGGCCTCGGCCTTCTCATCATCTCCATCGGCGCATTGCAGGTCATGCTCGACAAGGGCCAGGAAGACGATTGGTTCGGCTCGCGTTTTATCGTCACGCTCTTCATCGTCGCCATCATTGGACTCACCCTCTTTGTTTGGCGCGAGCTCACTATCGAGCATCCCGTTCTCGACCTGCGTCTCTTCGCGCAACGCAACGTCGGCATGACGCAGCTCGTCATGTTCATGGTCGGCGTCGCTCTCTACTCGTCTACTGTGCTCATCCCGCAATTCCTGCAGGAAGTGATGGGCTACTCCGCCCGCCTCGCCGGCATGGCCGTTTCCTCGGGAGGATTGGTGCTCATGTTCCTCTTCCCCGTCGCCGGAGCGCTCGCGCCAAAATTCGATGCGCGCAAGCTCGTCTCCATCGGATTCGTCATCACCACCTTCGGCCTCTGGCGCATGACCACGATCAACCAGAACATCAGCTTCGGCCACGCCGTCAGCTGGCGCGTCTGGATTGTCCTCGGACTTCCCTTTCTCTTCATCCCTATCAACACGCTCTGCTACTCCGGAATTCCGCAGGAGAAGTACAACGAGGTCAGCGGACTCACCGCGCTCATGCGCAATCTCGGCGGATCGGTCGGCATCAGCTTCATCACCACGCTTCTCGCGCGTCAGAGCCAGCGTCATCTCGCTCTGCTGATGCACAACACCGCGCCCGGCAATCCTGCTTACGAAGACATGCGCAATGGCCTTACGGGAGCATGGCGTCACCTCGGCTCCTCCATGCCCGACGCCACCTACCACGCCGGCGCGCAGATATACGGCATGGCCCAGCTCCAGGCCCGCCTCCTCGCCTACGTCGACGTCATCTGGGTCATGGTCTTCGTAACCGCGGTGCTGGTCCCTCTCCCCTTCCTGATGAACCGCCCCAAAAAGCTAACCGGCTCCGCCCCCATGGGCCACTAGTCAAGAGTTCCTACGCAAAAAGCTCGCATCACCACACGAATGGGTGCCCCAGGTCAAGATTCGAATCGCTAAATCATCTGATATGAAATACCTGCAACCACCCGCAACACGGAGTTGCTGCAATCAGCATATTTGGCCAAAAAGAGGGGGGAGGGGGTATGAGTTCACGCTGCTGGCAGTACGCCAACCTTCGCAAGATAAAGCTTCAAATATCGGACTAGTCTCTTGTCCCCTGATCCGGTTTCCTCGTCCACCGCATCGTTACGCGGCGACCAGCAGCAGCCGTTCGCCGGCGCAAGTACAGTTCAGGGCTCGGTGTTAGCCTGATTGCAACCAGCTCGCATTGAGCTTTCAACTTCTAAGGATGGGCCCCCAATGAAAGGTAATCCAAAGGTTCTTGAGCAATTGAACCACGCCCTTCGCGACGAGTTAACAGCCATCAACCAGTACTTCCTGCACGCCGAGATGTCGGAGAACTGGGGCTACAAGAAATATTCGAAGTACATCAAAAAACAATCCATCGATGAAATGAAACACGCCGAAATGCTGATGGAGCGGATCCTGTTTCTCGACGGGACGCCGAGCATGGAACCCATGTCTCTGACCATTGGCAAATCAGTCAAAGACATGATCGAGTCGGATCTGAGCCTCGAACACGGAGCAGTGGCTTCCTACAACGAGTCCATCCGTGTATGCGTTGAAAACGGCGACAACGGTTCGCGCGACTTGTTTGTCAGGCTGCTGAAAGATGAAGAGGGCCACGTCGACTGGCTCGAGGCCCAGGTTCACCAGATCCGCGAAATCGGCTACGAACGCTACCTCATCACTCAAACCGAAGAAGCCTGACATCGCGAAGCACACAGCCGGCTTCGCGGCTCTCGACGACAATGCCCAGATCATCCGATCCGGGCATTGTGTTTATCGGCTGTGCCCCATCCATGCGAAGCATGGGTGGGAACGATGATTCCGGCGATCAATCACATCTACTGTTTCTTCTCATCCACCGGAACAGGCGTTTCAATGCGCGGCAGCATCTCGCTCCTTGTCGCGGCGTTATACGCAAACCACGCCTCGATCATCGCTCCCTGCATCACATCGCCCTTCTGCACGCGATCGTACAGATCCATGTTCGAGTGATGCGTCCGCGTACCGTATTCCAGCGGGTCCTGCATGAACCCGACACCATCCAGCCCGATCCACGCGAAGCTCGTCGAATCCGTTCCGCCAGGCTCCTTTGTCGGACCCGCCGTCAACCCGACTACCGTATCGATTCCCAGGTCTTTGATCGGCGCAATCCACGATCCGAAGATCGCCGCCAGCTGCGCATTCCCCAGCGCCGACACCGCGCGAAACTTCCCCGATCCCGAGTCGTCGTTGAAGTACACATCGAGCTTGTCGTACTCCGGAGTCTTCTTCATCGTGTCGCGCGGAGCGAAGTGCTGCTGCACATACGCCAGCGATCCATAAAGCCCTTCTTCTTCGCCGCCCCACAACGCCACGCGAACTGTCCTCGCCATCGGCTTTTTCAGCGTCGCAAGTATTCGCACCGCCTCCATCGCCACCGACGAACCAGTGCCGTTGTCCGTCGCTCCGGTTCCACCCTGCCAGCTGTCAAAGTGTCCGCCGACCATCACCACTTCATCAGGCTTGCTCGCACCGGGAATCTCGCCGATCACGTTGAAGCCCATCTGGTCGTCCTTCTGATATTCGGTTTCAATATCGAATGTCAGCTTCGGCGTGATGCCGTGCTGAATCAGCCGGCAGATGCGGTTGTACTGCTCCGGCGTAATCGCGGCCATCGGCGGCCCGACCGGGTCCTTGGGATCCTGGGATCCGCCATACGACGCAAATACCGTTCCGCCGTCGCCGTTGTATCCCGGCGTCAGCGCCACCGCCACGCCCTCTTCCTTCAAGAACGCATTCACCTGGTTGCGCAACACCCGCCCCGTCGGCGCAGCAGTCGACAGCGTCGAAGGCGTGTACTCGCCCGGTCGTGGCGCTGCAGCCCCCGGCCGCCTGGGAAAGAAGCCCGTCTGCGACGGATCCGGCGTCTTCGTCCGCGCCGCAACCTCCTCATCGGTCAGCCTGTGCGCCTCTGCTTCCGTATGCAGCGCCAGCTCACGCGGATCGAAGATCAGCACGATCTTCCCCTTCAGCTTGCCCTTGTACTTAGAGAAATCCTCCTGCGAGTGCAGCGGCGCCAGCACCGCCTCGGCCGTCACCGGCCCGTTCGTCCCCGGAGTCCAAGCCAGCGGAAACCCGATCAGCGAAGCATATGCCGGCGACTCCAGCGCGCCATAGTACTTCTTGATCTGCCACCCATCGCCGAACGGACCCCACTTCTCGAGATGGACATTCTGTAGCCCCCAGTCCTTCAATTGCTTCATCGCCCACTCAGCCGCGGCCCGATGATTCCGGCTGTTATTCACCCGCGGCCCATACACCTCGGAGATGTAGAAAAGGTTCTCCATCACCTGTGAACGGTTGAACGCTTCGTTTTTGATCTGCGTCAGCGCACCTAGATCGAGCTTCTCGCCATCTTGCTCCTGCGCGCATCCAGCTCGCTGGCCGACCGAAGTACAAATCATTGCCACACCGCAAGCAACAGCCGCCAATCGGAAAGAATGCCGTTTCAAATTGTTCTCCTGAACTCGGGATGTCACCAACCTGCTGATTCCAACCTTACAACGCAACACGCGGAAGAATCTCATTCCACACTTGCTTCAACTGCCCAAACGAGGGGTGGAAACCAATTACTTTCCGGTGTAAAGTAAGTGAACTACCCTTTCGGAAAGCTGCGCATGATCAAGAAGGAAACGCTACTCGCGCTTCTCCTGCTGCTGATGATCCCAGTTGTCATGCTGGTTGGCGGATTTCTGTTCAGCCTCATCAACCCTGAAGCCGCTGCAGGGCACCCCAACTACGTCCGCAATTGGCACATGCTCAATCAGCTGAGAGGCCTTATCTTCTTCGGAATGTTCGCAACTGTCGCGGCCCTCTACCTGTTCGGTAGCTTCCTCGTTATCCGTTCCAAAAGCCAGTCCAGCCTCTGGCTTCTTCTCGCGATGCTTGGACCTCTGGGATTTGCAATTATTTCCGCGCTCAATGACCGCGCGCCATCCGAAGAGGACCGATATTCCCATTTCATCCTCCGATTGAACCGATTCATCCGGATAGGCTACGAGGTCGCTTGCTCAGTCCTCATATGCGGACTCGCATCGCAAATCATGGTCCTCAAACGCAACTTGATGATCCACTACGAGTCGATCACCACCGGTATTTCCACCGCACAGATCATCGCAACGCAGAATGCCTCCTCCGGCATGTGGGCTTTTGGCGAATCCATCGAAGTGTTGTTCTTCGCAATCGTTCTATATCTACTGCGCCCCGTCCTCTTCAATCTCGTAGCCCGTGCCGCCGCCCCAAAACCTCAGCCGAGAACCATCTGAATCGCGGCCAGCCAGAAAGAAACGCTATGGAATACCTGATCGGCATCGTCCTCGCGCTTGCGGTTTGCGTCTTCGCCATGCTCACCGGGCTTGATCGCGGACGCGTGTTCTATTCAACGGTCGTCCTCGTCGTCGCGCACTATTACATTCTCTTCGCAGCCATGGGCGCAAATGCGCGCGTGCTGATTGCGGAGTGTTTCGCCGCCGCTGCGTTCTTCATTTTCGCGATCGTAGGATTTAAGAAGAGCCTCTGGGTCACTGCTGCCGCACTATCCGGCCACGGAGTTTTCGACTTATTTCACAACTTACTGGTTCACAACCGCGGAGTCCCATTCTGGTGGCCGGGTTTCTGCATGTCATTCGACGTCCTCGCCGGCGCATTCCTCGCCATCCTTCTGATCCGGCGACAGCCGCACTCTCAGCTCGCCCCCTAGGGACGACGGTAAATAGCCAATTACAAATCGCGTCAAGCGATGCAGTCCCCGGGAAAGTCCAAGTTGCGTCAGCGACGCCACCCTGGAAAGGCCGCGCTAAAATCGACAAGCACCGTAGGGGCGCCGAATCGTTAGTGTGTCCACACAAGCGAACATGAACCCCGACCCCGTAGTCTGAACTCGGAGCCTGCGATGAAAGAAGACATACTTCGTTTCAACGGTGCCGTCCAACACGACCCTTCCATCGACGCCTGGTTCGGAAAGCACGGCCCGATGGGATCCATTGCCCGGCGCTGGTTTGAAGAAATGCGCAACTGCGGCGATGAAGTCCGTGAACTTATCCACGACGGCGCTCCAACAGCCTGCCTGGGAGATGCGCCCTTCGGCTATGTCAACGTCTTCACAGCTCACGTCAACGTTGGCTTCTTCCACGGAGCATCTCTTCGCGACCCGTCGCGCCTGCTGCAAGGCACCGGCAAACGCATGCGCCACATCAAGCTCGATCCGCGACACACTGCGGACCAGGCTGCGATCACCGAACTCATCGCAGCAGCATGGACCGATATCAAATCAAGAATTGAAAACAGCTGACACGACAAAGCTGGTTAGCTCGCCACCGTCTGGGGCCGGGTAATCAACACCGTCGACATCGCTGACCTCCACCATCGCTCTCGAAACACGATTTGCCCGGATTGAGGATCCGAGGACTTGTGCCAGCTACGGTATCAGCCATTTCACCCCTTACGAACCGACCGGCAAGAGCCGAGCGTTTGTCAGCCGGCTCTGGATTGATCCAAAGATCGCGGGAAGGCTTAGCTTGGGTCCCGGGCAGCTGGAGGAAGTATCGGCATAAAAATCCGAGTTTGAAGTGGCCATCTGTTGCAACTCCGAGCAGGCCGTAATGGAAGGACTGTCGGTCGAACACGTTCCGCTGGTTTGCGCGTTGTAGGCGACGGTAAACACGGTGGTGTTTGGTACGTTGCTGGAAACCCAATCCGCAGCTGTGATCGACTGATGACACTCGTCAGTTGCGGATGGATACAGACCGGTCGTCGTGAGGTGTACGGATGAATCGAAATTCGAGGATTTTGCCGTAGCATCGCCGTCACTCAGGATGATCATGGCATTTTTACTATTCGGGATTGCCAGCGCCTGAGCCTTGAGCGACGCACCCGCGGCATAGATTGCGCCGGCGAGATATGTCCCCTGGCCTCCCTTGGCCTGCATGCCTGCGCAGCCTGTGACCGCGCCCGCAGCGATCGCCAGCCCTGAACTTGTGTTGTATGTTCCACTCGAACCGACCGTTTGATTATTAGAACTCCAGTCGCTCGAATACCCGTTTGTGCCGCCACTCGTAATCTGGTAGCTGGGCGTTGAACTCGTCCAGGTCGGATTTGTCCATGTGGCTCCGACGGTCGGCGCGGTGTAAGGCACAGGAGTCGGAGCGCTGCCGTTGCACGTTGTAAACTGGCTCGCCTTATTCGCCGGCACCACCGGATACGTAAAGATGCTCACGCCATCAAAGGCCGTACACGTCCCGCTCGAGCTGGTTGCTGTACATGGTTGAAGTCCTTTGAGCAGCGTCTGCACGCCCAAGAGAGCACATTGAATTTTGGTAGGTGACGACTTGCCGCTGCCTGTACAGCCGCCGGGATCAGAGGAGTTCATCGATGCCGTCGTGTCCAGAACGATTGCGATGTTGTACTTCTGCGCCGCCGCGCCTGCCATTAGAGCGCTTGAAGCCGCTGACAGGGTGATACGCGGGATGCCGATGATCCCCCCAAAAATAGTCGGCAGGGTCGTGGTCTGAGCGACCGTGATCGCGTTCGAAGCGCCACCCGCCGCAACGCAGGGGACACCATTGTTTTGACCCGTGCTGGAGCAATAGACCTTCGGATAGCCACTGAGCATGGTCGCATTGGGAAGGAACGAGGAATTTGCATTGCGGTTCCCTGGTACCGAACTGTAGAGCGTCGCCTGGCTGGTCACGGCCGAGGAGGACTGTGTCGGATCGGACATCAGCTGAACGCCAGCCATTGCCGCGGCGTCACATGACTCCTGCAACATGTGAAAGGCAATGACTCCGCGGCCTGCATCTACAACAAATGCCGTGAAACCTGAGAACAGGATCAACAGTAACGCAAACCAGGGAAGGATCTGTCCCTCCTGGCGCTTCACGATGCTTTTCAATTTTGCACACGCGTTCACGGGATTCACTCCTCGGCTCCGCCAATTTTCGGCAAGTGTCATTGGATAACTTCCGTTGTCGTGCCCGTCAGGCTCAGCGACCGATTACTCCAGAACACAACGAATGGAGTCACGGAGTGGCTTACTGAAACCGAGACGATTCCCCCGCCGGTACCCATTGCCGCTGTCCCACCGGTGGCGCATGCCGAGCCAGAACCAAAGCCCGATGTTCCATTGCTGGATGTGTAGGTAGTTGCGGTGCCCGATGCCGTTGGCGTCAGAGTGATGGAATACGAAAGTTGTGAGGCAGCGATCCCAACGGCGGCAGCCTGTATCTGAGTGGCGGCCATCACACATGGATTGGTCGTTGTCCCGTTGGAAAAGTTTCCCTGGTTGATTGCCAGATATCGCGCGCCGACAGCAGCGGCATGCGAGAGCAAGAGATAGTTATTCAGCGCAATGCCAAATGAGGCCATCCCGGTAATGAGTGTCAGCATCAGTGGCACAACCAGCGCGGTCTCAACCAGTGCGCCGCCCTCGCTCTCAGAGCTCAGCAGAGCTTGAAGCCGTTGAGTTGCGCGTGTTCTCTTTGAAAAGGCTTCCCTGAATAGTCGAACCATATATCGAATCTGCTCCTTGATGTAGGGCAACCCCGCTCCGGGCTTCGATCCTGGCGATCGCAGCGAAACGCTCCGGATATTTTGGGATGGACGCAGTACACCCTAAAGCATCTTCTGGGGGAAGGGCCTTGATCTTCCTGCTCTTACAACTTCTGGCAGTTTGGTTATATGAGGGGAATACTCTTCCGTTTCTTTACGGTGAGTTATTGGGGAGGGCGTTGGAACAGTCACGAAAGTCATGAGAATTCCGGGACCATTGCGTTCGATCAAAAGACCGCTTTCAGTGCGAACTGCAGAATGCGCGGCCCGCTTGCTGAAGTGATCGATCCAAACGAGCCGGCATTGCGGCTTCCATTCGGATTTCCAAAATGCGGAGTGTTGAGCAGGTTGAAGCTCTCCGCACGAAGCTGGAGGCCTATCTTTTCCGAGAACGCGAAGCTCTTGAATAGGGAGAAATCTACATTCGTGTACCCGGGCCCACGGACGAGATTTCGACCCGCATCGCCCGGTGTTGGATTGCTATTACTCTGTCCCGGGGTATTGGCGAACGCCGCTGTATTGAACCACTCTGAGGTCGAGCGCTTCGTGCGCGGCAATGTCGGATTTTCTCCGGGCACAAGGTTTGGCCGAAGCCCGGGATAGTCGGCATATCCGGCGTTCGAAACAATATTCACCGGAGTGCCCGTATGAAAAAATGCGATCGAGTTCACATGCCATCCACCAACCAGCGCATCGACCAGCGGTGCCGCAGAGCGCACATAGCGTCTGCCGTGGCCAAATGGAAGGTCGATCTGGTTGCTAAGCGTGACGTTGTGTTTGATGTCTGCGTTTGATGTCGCGTATTCCGAGTCCAGATCGAACGGGCTTTGCGGCGCCGAGTTGCTCTTAAGATCAAAAGGAGCCGGACCGTTATCGAGGCTGTGCGCATAGGTATAGGCCGCGAGTACGCTCCAGCCGCCGGCAAAGCGCCGGTCCACTTTCACCTGAAGTGCGTTGTAGTTGCTCTTTCCGACTGGGAGTAGGGTCTGCACCTTTCCGATCTTGCTCGAAAGATGATTGCTCACGTTATAGTTGCCCACCGAGTAAGACAACGCGTGGGACTGGCCCCCGATGTATGCAGCCTCGAGAGAGATGTTTTCAGGAAGCACCCTCTGGATGGCCAGGTGGTACATCTCGGAGTAGCCGTCCGGAAAGCTCTTCGGCTCGGAGTAGACGGTTTCACTCGCTGCCCCGGCCACAGCTGCAAAATCAATACTGGATGCGCCGTCAGGGAGATTCACACTCGTTGAGCGCTCGATCCCTTGATCGAGGAAGTAGGACAAGGAGTACGGCGAGTTGACGTACTCGTCCTGCGTGAAGAAGGGATAGTTCTTGCTGAGAATATCCTCGCGCGCGTCATTCTCAGCCGTGTAGAACATTCCGAACCCTGCGCGTACCACCGTCGAGCTGTCAAGCAGGTACGCCGCCCCAACTCGTGGCATGATGTCAGCCTTGTTTGAGTCGACCAGGGAACGGCTATTCTGGCCCCGATTCGCGATCAGAATGTTCAATGAGGTGCGATCGAAATTGGCGGCCTGATCTTTCGCCTCCACGTAGGGTTGGCGATATTCATAGCGAACGCCATAACTCAAACTGAGCCGGCTAGTCGCCTGCCAGGCATCCTGCAGGTAGAAGGTCTGTTCGTTGCTGGTTGTATGTGGATTGGTCAGCTGCAGCCCTTGCATCACGACATACGGCAGTCCAAGCAGCAAATCGGCGATTTCGCTGCCTCCATTTCCGTAATAAGCAGAGGGGTCAAAGAACGTGTAATTCGGATCGCTTGTCATCGCAGCATACGCACCGCCGATGTACTCGTACGGGGTCGGAAAAAGCGAAAAGCTCGGGTGCGAATTCAAGTGTCGATACTGATAACCGAATTTAAGCGAGTGGCGATTGCGAGTCCATGAAACCGCATCGTCGAGCTGCAGGTTCTCGTCCCGAAAAGCCAGCGGCTTGTAGGTGGAGCCGCCAGTTATGGCTCCAGTCTCAAATTGAATTTGAGGGAAACCCCAGGTATCCGGGAAGCCGGAGAGGTTGGCGTTTTGAATTCCAAGCTTGTCCGCAAGTCGGGTGCCATCGACCAGGCTGTGTTCTGCCAGCGGAGTAACCAGGTAAGAAGCACGCAGTTCATTCAGCAAGTTTGAGCTGAATACGCGCGCCCAGGAGAGCCCGATCGACTGGTTTTCAAGCCAGTAGTGGTCGCTAAGATCGGCACCTCCCGCGTTTGCAAGCGTGCCTGATCCGGCATACGGATCTCCCGTTAGGTTTTCAAACTGTGCGATATCGTATGTGGCGGTGAGGCGATCGCTCGAGGACAGGTTTTCATCCAAGCGCAAGTCGCCTGTGTTGCCGTGATTCTGAATTCGCTGCGACGTAGTGTAGTTATTGAAGAAATTGTTCGAATTGTTCGGATGGGGAAACAGCTGCGTCAGGATCGCTTTGCCGCCAGGACTGATTACGCTGGCTGGAATGATGTTTCCCGGATACTGCTGCGCGTAATAGTTTGCCTGGAAGAAGTAAGGATCGAAGATGGGAATCTGGCTTCCAGTGAAGGGATCGGTCAGCTGAGAGAGGTCGGCGCTTCCGTCACCGAGAAGGCTCACCTGATCGAGTGCAGGCACGGTGAGTTCGTAGATCAGCGCATTTTTTGATTGACTACCCTCGTAGCTCAGAAAAAAGAAATCCCGGCTCTTGCGCAGAGGCCCCCCGATGGTCGCGCCAAAATTATGCTGCTTCAGTTGCGAGGCATGGCTCACATCGGAAGCGACAAAGGCATAGCTGTCTGCAGCCGTATTGCTCGGCCTGAAGAACTCGTAGACTGTCCCGTGAAAATGATTGCCTCCAGCCTTGGTCTGCAGGAGGATTGCGCCTCCGGATGCGCGGCCGAATTCAGGGGCGTAATCAGAGGTCACGACCTTGAACTCGCTCATAGCATCAACGCTGGGACGAAGGCTGCTGTCGTTGTTCCTGTTTCCGGTGATCTCCACTCCATTAAGCTGGATGGAGTTGCCGAACTCGCGCTGACCGTTCACTGACAGGTTGACGTTGTTACCGCCGTCTCCATGCACTACCCCCGGAACCAGCAAGGTCAGATTCGTAAAGTCACGGCCGAGCAGTGGCATGTTCTCAATCTCGGAAGATGAAATCACCTCGCCGGTAGATGCGCTCTGGGTCTGCAGCAACGGAGCCACGTCGCTCACTACGACAGTCTCCTTTGCGCCGCCTGCCTTAAGAGTGACATCGACGCGAAGCTTGTCATCGATCTGCAGTGCCAGGGGCTCAGTGATGAATGGGCTGAAACCGGCCTGATGAAACGTGATGAGATAGTGCCCGGGAATCAGGCTGTCTACTTTGCAGCTGCCATCCTTATCAGTCGTGGTCTTACGAACGACGCCGGTCTCCTGGAGAGTGACCTCTACTTCGGCGTCGGGAACAACTGCTCCTTGCGGGTCTCTCACCTGAACGATAATCGAGCCGGACGTCGCCTGGCTCCAGCCCGAGATAGCTGACCCTAGTATGACCAATGACAAGAATTGCTTTATGCGCTTCGAAAACATTCCTGACCTCTATATGAAACAGGCGGTATGTACCTGCTACCCGTCACTTGCAAGCCGTTCCCGTGATAGCACCACAGCGAGATCGGAGACGAAGCACGTGACTGTTTTATTTACTCAATGACAGGATAGTTCAAGTCTTCGTCGCTAGTGCCGCTCTAAGTCGCCTTGGCGAGCCTGGGGTAACTTCATAGCCGCCAGTTGATAGGCCGGTGCGCTTGCGAATGCCGCTGCAGCGAAAAACCAGATGTACCAGGTCAACGCAATCAACGCCTCAGAGAGCATGCCCTCGCCCACCGCCCAGATGGAAGCATCTCCGGCCAGCGTAGTTACGATCGCGATCACGTACATTCCCCAGCATTGCGAAACCAAGCCGAGCCCGACGCGAATGGAAGACCGGCGAATCATAACCGCCTGAACAAGCAGCAGGCCAAGAAGCGGATCGCTGAGCCAAAGAAGGGCCTTGGTGATTGTTGGCGGTGGGTAGGGCGGCCCGAGGTAACGAACAATCTTTGCCGCCTCGCCGATCATCAAAATGGTGATCAGACCCATGAGCACGAAATCCATCCGTGTGAAGCCGCGAAGAATCCCGAACTTGTGCTGCACTTTCAGAACGCGGGTCAATGCGAGCACCAGGAAGACCATCGCCAGCGGCCCACCGATGACTGCGCCGATTTGGGCAAGGCTTCTCGGCAGGACAACGGCAAGAACTGAAAATGTGTTCCCGGAAGCCGATTCGAGTCGCCAGTGATCCAGGGAAACAAGGCCGGCCGCGACAAACCGAGAAAGCGACGAAAAAGCGATAAACGTCCACGCCGCTCGCATCGGCTCATCGGACTCGAAGCCGGATCGACATTCAAATGCGAGATAGAATTCGGCGGCAGTTGCGCTCAGGAAGAATATCGTGCCGAGTATTTCAAAATACCAGGAGATGTAGCGGTAGCTACCTGTGACGAGAAAATGCACGTAGGCAGAAGCCCCGATCGCATAGTGAATCGCGCACACTCGCCATATCCATCGTACGAAGCGCGGCATCGGAAGGGGGCCTAGGTATCGTTCAGTACACGTCGTGAGACTTCCAGCATCGCTCGGCGTCCCAGAAACGCCGTGAGCAGCGGAGTGGACGTCGCCAGGGAGACATCCTCAACCCGGCTCGTAAAAACATCGCTCGCTTCGCGGCCGATGCAGCGCTTGATCCAGAAGAGAAGGTGCTGACGCACACGATAGTCCTCTGCGGTGGGCTGGCCGTCTCCGGAAACTCCGAACCACAGAGAACTCCAGGAAAGCATCCTGCGAGAGAGTTCGTCCAGTACGGCGTCCTCCCCAGACCGCTTGGAAACGGAAGTCGATGGCGATGAGCTGTTGTCAGTTTCCGGCAACTCACTCCCCTTCTCCATCACTTGCTCCTTTTCGGCCGAAGCGCAGTACGCATTTTCTGGCCAACGCGATGCAGAAGAGCGCCTACGGTACCTGGCCGAATTGACATTGCATTAGCAATCTCGACATAGTCAAGTCCCTCGGTGCGCAACTTAAGGCATTCGAACTCGCGAGGAGCCAACATAGCCCTGAAAGCGTCTTCCCACTCGACATTGCCGGTCTCCGGCTCAACGTAGGCTTTTTCGAGTCCGCCTTCATCGAGAGCGACGCATGCCTGTACCGCTGACGACCGCACTGTCTCTACGATGTAGTTGTGCAAGACCCGGTGCAGCCACGCGGAAGGGTTCCTGATGGCTTCCCCCTGCATTCTCACGAGGAAGAAACGCAGGAAGGTTTCCTGGACGGCGTCCTGAGCCAACCCGGGGTCGGACGTAAGCCGGCGGGCATAGGACGTGAGCGCGGCGGAGTGATCTCGATACACTTCCACCGTTTCCTGCCGCAGCACGGCTGTGCCAGCCTGATCTTCTGAATTCATCGGTATGCGAAAAATACTATATCACCGGCAGACGCCCGGCACATTCCGCTTTCGGGGAATCGTATCGGCAGGCGCAAACTCGAGCACTCCGCGTTCCCTAAGTATATGAAACTACTGGGAACGCACATTAGGAGTAGTTGACCCCGCATACCTCTCCCCGCAAATTGGAGAGAGGAAAGTCCAATGGGCTGGCCTGGCGGCATGGCGCAGATCAGGAGTTCTACGAGTCATTCGATTTGTGCTGGAGTAACGGCGCGGGAGAGCAGCCCCCAGACAAAAAACGGCCCCCGTTATTAGCGGGGGCCAAGTTGCCTTGGTTCTCTCGTGTTGCGAGAGCTCTATTGGCGGCCTACGGCGGGGTAGCCGTCGGCGCGGAAGGGAGCCTCAGGGGGGTGGCTACGCAACACCTTTACTGGTGCTGCTCCGTGCCGGTCGAGGACGCCATACCATGGGGGGATGTGGTGCCCTGGGCCGCCAAACTGTTTTCCATCAACTTGATATGCACAACGCTCGGGATCCGCTCACGCTTGTGGCTGGCAGGCTTCGGTGCGGTCTGATCTGCGGAAGCATTGCTGGCTACCTGAGTGGTGTCTTCGATGTGGGCGTTGCCGAGTGCTACAGCGTGCATACGGTAGACGGGAATCTCATGCTCGGTTACGAGGTAGCGCTTTACAGCCTCTGCCTCACGCTGCGAGGACGCGATGCCTGATGCCCCTGCTGCAGGCGAACGCGCTTCGATTTCGATGATGAAGCCCTGATGACCTTCGAGGCTCTTGGCCATGTCATCCAGCTTCGACTTTGCATCCTTCGACAGCACCGGGCTGCCGTTGCGGAATGGAACCTCAACGTCGCTGATCGGCTTGTAGGTATCGAGGCCGCTCACCGTCGTGTTGAGAGTGTCGACGTGTCCAGATGCGGTCGTCGCGGTGTCGTTGGCCTTCTTCGCCTGGTCGCCGGCTGCGGTGGCTGCCTGGTTCGCTGCGTCTGCCGAGTCTTGCGCCTTCTTAATGCCGGCCGTCGCGCGAGCGTCCACGTCCTTGATGTCGCTGGCGTTCTTCGAGTTCACCTGATCGAGCTCAGTCAGGCGATCGTTAATCGGATCGAGCCTCTTCTTCACCCACTTCTTACGCGCCATAGGATTGACGCGGCCCCAGAATCCCTCTTTCTGCTCCTGAATCGGTTGCGTCGCTGTCGCAGGAGGAGTCGAGGTCGGTGTCTGCTGCGCGGCCGCCGGAGCATTCTGGGAGTTACTGTCTGGCTGCTGCGTCTGCTGAGCCATCGCGGGGATCGCGAAAGCCGATGCCAGTGCGAGAACGGCTACCTGGCTTGGAACCATAATTCGTGCTTTAATGTCGTTCTTCATTTTTGTTTAACCCCTGATGTTGCGAATGCCGCGTTCGTTTGCGGTGGGCGGGCTGCGCCGCTCGCCATACTCAGTGCATGGAGCATGCCAAAGGAGTCCACCCCTGTGGACAAACAATCAACTTGCATGTTCTGAACGGATTAACCAGAAAGCCCCGGACACTCCTCAGCACATTCCCGAGAGCTCTACAATCTATTGCAAAGTAATTTTTACAACTAGCGGTAACTCTTACCCGGTAAATAGAGCGGTTTTAAGCTACTTAGCGTCCACATGGACTATCCGCATCTCAGGATAAACTCCGTTCCAACCCTCAGTAACGGCGTCGAAAATGAGCCGGAAATCGCGCCCTTCGCCGGGCTTTAGCGGAGCCGCCGAAACAGGCTCGAGATCGATATACGGATCGCGCGTTCTGATCCACTTCACTGCTTGAGTCTCGTTCTGAGCCACCTCATTTGCGGCATTCCGGAATAGCACCTGCACCGAGATCCCGGCCACGGTTTTGCTGCCGCTGTTTGTGATGTGTCCGTCGATGTAGGTGACCTTTCCGCCCGCGAGGTTGCTGCTCTCGCTCATCTTCACTTCCGTCAAAGGAAGATTCGCGGCATACGGGTCGGCCTGTGCCGAAATCGGAGTCACATTCGCCGAGCCTTTCCCGTGCTCCATAATGGAAACCACAATTACGGCAACGACGACAATAACGCCAGCAGCAATCGCCAACGGCACCCAGTTGCGCTCGCGCGTCTCGGTCGGGGGGACAAGTTGAGGTCCTGTACTCACGAGCGGATTCTACACCTTGCAACCAGCCTCTCCACCGAACGACGTGATTCCAACTTCGAGTTTGGCGCGATAAACTGAGCGCCCGGAATATTTCTAGCTGCAGGCATATTCCGGCCGCTTCACAATCACACGATCGGAGATCCCATGCCCAAATATGTAATCGAACGCGAAGTCCCAGGTGCTGGAAAGCTTTCTCCTGCCGAACTCCAGGCCATCTCGCAAACTTCCTGCGGAGTCCTCCGCAAACTCGGACCTGAAATTCAGTGGGTTCACAGCTACGTAACTGGGGACAAAATCTACTGCATCTACAACGCGCCAAATGAGGAGATCATTCGCGAGCACGCCAGACAAGGCGGCTTCCCGGCTAATTCGGTCGCCAAAGTAAATTCCATCATCGATCCGACCACTTCCGAGGGTTGAATTCCTGAGCGCGGGTTCCACTTGAGCCCTTAATGCCGTTGAAACAAGAGTCGCATGCCTGTCGTAGTACTCGAGTAACTTGACCCTTAGCACTTTTGGTTGATTCACAACTCTGTTCAAGTGGATCTTAATAGTCGATAACGTACTCAAGGGCTCAGCGGCGAAGTTGGCCGCAAGTTACAGAAAGGCATCAGGCATGAACTCCTCCCCCTCTGCGGTTGCCGTAAGACCATCTCTCAAGGAGGACCTGGTCTACCAGGTCGTCACGATTGTTGCGATGGTCACGCTCGTAGCGAGCGTCTGGATCTTCTAATCACGCCGAAGACTACGCCGGTACGGCGGAAATTTCCCCGCACTCAGCCATTTCGCGAATAGATCGTCTGGTCATCGGCATCCGCGCGCAGCTTTGCGCCGCGGAAAATTGCGACCAGGTAGTATCCGGCTGTCGCAAACACCCCGACCATAAATACAGGAATGATCGATGGAGACAACCGAGACTCTCCGGCCCGCGCCCCGTGAATGATCGCGCTCTGGATGTAAACGAACAGACACAGCATCTCCACCTTGATCCAGGCCACCATCTCGCTCGTCTTCTGCTGAATGAAAGGCAGGTTTGCTTCAGTCACTCGAACCGGAAGGTTGTAGCGTCGAAACCGGATGCTCGCGAGCCCAGTTAACAGGATGTAGAGACCCAGTCCAACAACAGGCAGAATCCAGAGCACTCCTGGTGAGCCCCACGCGTTCGGTCGCCCTGAGATGTCGAAATGCGTCGGGACCCGCTCCGGCAGTCGATCCGGCCCGTTCAGGGCCCAGTAAGTAATCCACGCCAGATATCCCAACACAATCAGCGCCAGCGCTTCTATCGTCTTGCGCATGCCTAGCCTCGGTGCATGCCAGTTTATCGCTCTCCCTCCACATTCGCGTCATTACTACTGCGCTAAGTGGTATTCCGGTAACAATTTCCAGCGCCATAGACTACAGGATGTTTGCCGGGCCTGTTCCCCGGAACCTCGTGGGCCGGGCAAATGCTCCTTGCACCATCCGAGGTCATAGGCACATGCGACTGAGAAGCCCGCTGCTGAATTGTTGCATCTTCGCAATTGCTGCTTATTTATCCGCGCAAAAGATCACGGGCCCCGTCGTGATTAAGAGACAACTCGCTCGGCCCAGCGCCGCTGCCCGCATCTCTGTTCGTCCGGCGCAGCTGATGCAACATCCGCAAAAGTTCCAGCTCGGAGTGGCGTCGCGATGAATACTCGCCTGCGCACCCGCGCTTTTATTCTCTGCTTTCTTCCTTTAGCCATCCTGCTGACGACAAGCTTCTGGATGATCCAGCGCTTTGTTCAGGCATCAGTTCGCGAAAGACTGCACGCCTCTCTTCACGATAGCCAGATTGTTTCGCGGCACGATCTTCAGACTGCTCTCGCTACCTGCGGCACCCAGACCGAGTGCGACTTGCGCCCGAACGGGGCCAATTGGATACCTCCTTCAAGGGAACCCTACGGCAACGGCTCCACGCACTTGAGCCCGGATGACGTTGACCTGGCGATGCGCCCGATTCAGGCGAAGCTGCACAAGCTGTTCGTCGAACTCGCGATCGCCAGCGTTCTGGTCGCGCTTCTTTGCAGCTTCAGTTCCTCGACAACCATCGTCAACCCGATTGCGGCCGTGATGCCCCATCTGCCCAATGCAGTTCCTATTGGCAAACTGGGCGACATCGATCCTCGGCCATCGTCGATCGTCAAGATTCAGGAACTCGCGCAGCTTCATAACGAGCCGGCCGTCTCGGTTCATGCAGCAGGAGAACGGCTCTCCTCCGCTTATCTTCAATTCGTCGGATCGCTTGCAAATGCTCTCGACGCCCGCGATCAGTACACCGCTGGACACAGCCGTCGCGTGAGCGAGCTTTCTTGTGCTCTGGCCACCGCACTCCAACTGCCCGCCGAGGATGTCGAGCGCATCCGTATTGGCGCTCTTCTTCACGACATCGGTAAAATCGGCGTGTCGGACAGCGTCCTGCAGAAGCCGGGACGACTCACAGACGAGGAATTCGATCAGGTAAAACAGCATCCCGTGATTGGCCGCAGAATTCTCGAAGGCGTACAAGGTTTCGCAGAGTATCTGCCGGCGGTTGAGTTGCACCACGAAAATTGGAATGGCACCGGGTATCCACACGGCCAGCGCACAACGGAAACGCCGATAGACGCCCGAATCATTCACGTCGCCGATGCCTATGACGCCATGACGACTGACCGCTCCTACCGCAGCGGCATGACACATGAGAAGGCTCTCTCAATCCTTGTCGAAAACGCCGGCATCCAATTCGATCCTGAATTCGTTGCGACTTTTCTGATGCTTCCACGCGCAACCCTGACGGGCCCTTCAATTGCAGATGAGCTTGTGGATGAAGTGGAGCAACCCGAGCCAGCCGTAGTCGGATGAAGGAGGAGGGTCAGCTTCTTTAGCCGGTCACCGTCTGGACCAGGAACCACAAATTCGCACATACAATCAGAAGTGCGGCGCTCCACGCCAGGGCCTTGATCCAGCGAGCGTTTGCAAACTCGCCCATCTTCGCGCGGTCGCCCGTAAACATCACCAAGGGCACCACCGCGAAGCTGAGCTGAAGAGACAAGATCACCTGGCTCAGGATCAGCAACTTCTCCGTTCCGCGCTCGCCGTTGAACCACACCACAATAATCGTCGGCACAATTGCCAGCCCGCGAGTAATCAGCCGCCGCAGCCACGGCGAGACCTTCAGATGGATGAACCCCTCCATCACAATCTGCCCTGCCAGTGTCCCTGTGATCGATGAGTTTTGTCCCGATGCCAGCAACGCGATAGCGAATAGCGTGCTCGCGAACCCCGCACCGACAAGGGGGCTCAGCAATTTGTACGCATCCTCGATCGCCGCGACTTCGAAATGGCCCGACCTGTGGAACACTGCTGCCGCGACGATCAGGATTCCGGCATTCACAAACAACGCCAGCGTCAGCGCAAATGCCGAGTCCACATTCGCCATGTGGATCGCCTCGCGCTTGCCTTCCGGGGTGCGGCTGTATTTTCTGCTTTGCACAATCGAGGAATGCAGATAGAGGTTGTGCGGCATCACAGTCGCGCCAAGAATACCGATTGCGATATACAACATCGCTGGATTGGTAATGATCTGCGGAGACGGGATCACCAGGTTCCTGAGTGCCAGCAGATGCTCAGGCCGGGACAAAAACACCTGCACACCGAACATCGCCAGAATCGTTCCGATCAGCACAATCACCAGTGCTTCCACGTACCGGAATCCCCAGCGCTGCAGCAGCAGAATCACCAGGACATCTACGCCCGTAATCAGCACGCCGTAAAACAGCGGAATGTGAAACAGCAGTTGCAAAGCAATTGCCGAGCCGATCACCTCGGCAAGATCACAAGCCGCGATCGCAATTTCTGCGCCTACCCACAAAAAGAAGCTTGCCCGCTTCCCGAAGCTCTCGTGGCACATCTGCGCCAGATCGCGCTCCGTTGCTACGCCCAACTTCAAGGCGAGGCTCTGCAGCAGAATCGCCATCAGGTTCGACAGCATGATCACGAAAAGCAGCGTGTATCCGAATCGCGAACCACCGGCGATGTCCGTCGCCCAGTTACCGGGGTCCATGTACCCTACCGCGATCAGAAATCCAGGCCCGATGAACCCCAGTAGTCTCTTCCAGTACACGCGCGATTGCGATATCCCCACGCTGGCATGCACTTCAGGTAAGGACGGCTCATTGAGCCTGACCGGGTTTGTAATTTCTGTGGCCATGAGAAGAGAAAAGGGAGAACCGACCTCTGTTCAGTCGTAGTATGCCACATATTAACCAAGGTTAATATAAAAATTTATTGCATATTATCTAGGTCGCATCTGGCCGAAGCCAGACCGCCTCCGCTGCAGGCCTTCCCAGGATCGAAGTGCCGGTGGCCAATTCAATCGAAACAGTTTGATCGTAATTCTGACTCACAACTCTCAGGGTCTGGTTGGGCCCAATGCCCATACGGTGCAGAAACCGCAGTAGCTGCGAGTCTCGTTCTTGCAGGCTACTCACGTGATAGTGTTCACCCGCCTTTGCTTCCGACAATGGCAATTCTCCGCGCTTCTTGCGCTCCGCAGGGCTCTCCGGGAGAACCGCGTTTCCATGCGGACAGGCGCCACCCTCACCCAGCTTCTCCTTCAGCTTTGCCTCGAATGCGGGCGACACCGCGTGCTCCAGCCGCTCGGCTTCATCATGGATCTCGTACCACTCCATCCCAAAGATTTCCTTCAGCATCCTCTCAATCAAGTGATGTCGCAGAGCTGTCCTGTAGGCTGTCTCGCGACCTGCCTGCGTCAGCCGGACAATTCCGTCCTCACTCATCTCGACATATCCGTCGCGCCGCAAGCGCTTCAGAGCCATCGTCACAGCCGGAGCCGAAACTTCAAGCCAATGCGCGAGCATGGCCGGGATCACCTGATGACCTTCTGCCTCGCCCTCGAGGATTGCTTTGAGATAGTTCTCTTTCGATACCTGAATTGCATCTTTCATGGCGTTCCATCCACTCTAATGCTTTCCTGTTCACAGGGACATTTCAGATTTCGAGCCTTCCAAAAAAAGCCAGCTCTTCGATATCTCGAAGAGCTGGCCGCAGAGTTTTAACGTAAACCCGTCTACTTCACAGAAACCTTCGGCTCAACGGACAGGCCCGGTCGCAGTGCGTGGTTCGAATCTTGGCTGTTCAAATTGTCAAAATCGATGCGCACCGGAACTCGCTGTACGACCTTCACGTAGTTACCCGTCGCATTCTCTGGCGGGAAGAGCGATAACACCGATCCCGTAGCTCCACCAATCTGTGTCACCTTTCCGTCGTACTCTTTCCCCGTCGCATCCACCTTGATCTTCACCGGCTGCTTGGCGCTCATGTGCTTCAGCTGGGTCTCTTTGAAGTTCGCAGTCACCCAGAGGTCCTCAAGCGAAACTAGCGTCAGCATGTTCTGACCAGTCGAGACATTCTGATTGATCTCGACGCTCTTGCGCGTGATGATGCCGGCTGCCGGCGCCACGATCCTCGTATATTCCCGGTTCAGATTGGCCTGATCAAGTTGCGCCTGTGCTTTCTGCACTTCGGCTTCAGCTTGTCTGTAGCGCGCGTTCTGAGCCGCAACCTGCTGCGGACCGGTCTGCGCATACTTCAATTGAGCCTGAGCCTGCGAGACCTTCTCATTCGCAACCCGAATCGCATCTCCTGCAGCTTTTTCATTGGCGTGAGCGTCGTCTACGGATGCTTTAGCCGCATCAGCCGCCGCTACAGCAGCGTCGTACTGCTGCTTGCTGATCACGTCCTTCTCGACCAGCGGCTTGTACCTCTGCAGATCCGCCTGAGCCTTGGCATTGTTCGCCTCCGCCTGAACCACCTTCGCATGCGCCGCTGCCAACTGAGACTGCGCTTGTGAAATACCCGCCGTGGCGGCTGTCACGTCAGACCCAGCCGAAGCCAGATTGCTGCCGGTGTTGATGCTCGCGATCGGAACAGCCACTTTCGCCGCTGCCGCAGCAGCTTCCGCGCTTGCCAGCGCTGCTCTCGCATTCTCTACGGCAACATCGTAGTCGCGAGGATCCAGCTCGGCGATCAGGTCGCCCTTGTTCACCTGCTGATTCTCGTCAACGTTGACCTTGATCACCTGCCCGTTGATACGCGAGCTGATCTGGATCAGGTGCCCGTTGATCTGCGCGTCGTCGGTGTCTTCGTAATAGGTGGAGCGCCACCAGAATCCAATCGCGACCAGAACCAGAATCAAAACAACTGCGATGATGATCCCTTTACGGCGAGAAGGGGGCTGCGCCACCTCTGTGCTCTCATCGCGCGGCGCCTGCACTGTTGTTGTGGATGTTTCCGCCACGTCTACTTCCCTCCAAGGTATTTCTTGTAGTCCTGCCCTGCTCCAAGCGCACGAGCCAGGCTTAGCTTGGCAACGTTATCGCGATAGAGGGCGGATACATACTGATCATTTGCCTGCGCTACCGATTGTTCTGCCTGGCTCACCGCGAGGTTGTCGCTGACGCCATTCACATAGCGCTGCTGCGACTCGCTCAAAGCTTCATTCGCCAGTTCCACGCTCGATCGCGCTACTTCTACCTGTTTCTGAGCCGCCTCGATATCCAATAGCGCATCACGAATGTCGGCATCGACTTGCGCGTTCATATCGCTCAGCTGCGCCCTCTGGGTATCGAGCTGCGACTGCGCAACCTGCGCTTCGCCGCGAAGCCCGAACTCCTTGAATACCGGGACGCTCAGCGTGCCCTGCGCATCGCCGGTTCCGTGCGAGTGCCGAACATTGACTCCAATGTCGCCGTAATCCGCGTCGACCTTGATCGTTGGATAGCGACCCGCGGTCGCACCCTTCCGCTGCTCCTCGGCCGCCTTTGTCTGCTCGACCATCGCGGCAAGATCCTTGCGATTTGCATGCGCCTGCTTGATAGTCGCGTCAACATCAAGGTGATCGAAAACCGCATAGGGAGCTTTGTCAGAGAGACTGAACTTCTGATCGAGTGGCAGACCAATCACGCGCGCCAGAGCCAGCTTGTCCTTCTCCAGACTGTTCTGCGCCACAATCAACTGCTGCTGAAGTGACTGATAGTCCACCTGGGCCCGAAGCACATCAAGCTTCGGAGCAGTCCCTGCGTCATGATTCGCATTCGCCTGATCGAGCGAAACCTTTGAGGTCGCAACCTGCGCTTGATAGCTTTCCACTCGCCCCTGATCAGCGAGTACCAGCATGTATGCGTTCCCAACAGTCAGAACGACCATGTCGCGCGCGTCCTGCTCACTCAGCTGAGCCGCCGCAAATTGATGCTTCGCTGCCATGTAAGACCGCAGAGCCTTCAAATCAAGGAGCGACCAGCTCAAGGAAGCTCGCAGGTCTGTATAACCAAACGGACCAATGATTGTCGGAATGCCGGGAATCCTCAACCCCTGAGCCGCAAGGTCAACCTGCTGTTCCGCCTCACGGGCATTGAACTCGATATCGGGCAGTAATGGCTGCAATTGACTTAGCCTTTGCGCCTTCGCAGAAGCCGTCTGGGTCCCGCTCAGAATCGCTCCCAGATTGCTCTTGATGCCACGCTGGATTGCATCATCCAGAGAGAGGTCCAGATTCTGCCCGGTCGCTTGCCCCGTCGTCACGCTCCCCTGGAAACTCCCTGCAGTCGGACCAGCTGACTGTCCCGGTATCGAGGAGGGTAACTGCTGCGCAATCAGCGCTCGCGACGCCGCGGATTCAGCCGCCAGCGCAAGCGCCATACACAGAAAAAATTGTTTAGGGTACTTCCTACAGTCTGAGGACATCGATCCTTAAATCCTGGCCTTCAAAAATCCGCCGGAGATTTGTTTGCATTTCAGTAGATGCCCGCCCCGGGCCCGCAGGTTCTTTATCTCCAGTGTATCGAACAAAAACCATCGACTCTGGCAGAAAGCCATGACCCGATTCGCCCTGCTCAAGTGATCTAACTCACTCTCTCGGCAAGGGCCGCTCGATGAGGCTTGTCCCCTTACTTCACTGCATGGATCAATTGCGAAGCGAGAGAGCACAATCCCTGGCGAAAGATTTCCCGTACGGCATCCGAATTCCATTTCTCGGCGCCTTTGCCGCCATGGCTGGCCAGCATCTCCGCGGTCCCGTTAGCCGAGAAGCCTGCCACCGCGCGCAGCACAAAGATCACTCTTGTTTCAGTTGCGAGCCCCTCGATCCACTTCTTGATGCTCGCGCGGTTCGGACCTGCCAGCATGCTCTCCAGCTCTGCCCTCGAAATACCTGCAGACTCCAGATCGTCATCCTCGATACAGGTAGCCGCGTGTTCCAGCCACTCCGGAGCAGCCAGACTTCCTGGCTTACGCTCTGAAATCATCTCGATCGCCGCACTACAGAGTTCTCGGCGACTGCTTTGGCGAGCCTCATCGGCACTGCTGCACGCTGAAAGGTTCGTCCGCGAAATCGCCGTCTCCACCAGCTGAATGCTTTCTTCGCCCTCTCCGACCAACATGGAGGCCATGCTGTACAGTCCAGCAGCGATCACGTCGAGCAATGCGTCCATCCCGCCCAGCGCCTTCGAAACAGTCGCCTCATCTTTGGGCTGGCCATCCAGCAATCCATGCACCTTCTGGGAGAACTCCTCCGCGCCTGCCGGGATTGGTTGTTTGGGGATCAAGACGTCCTTTGCGTTCGAATCGCTAGACATAGAATGAACACCTCGCCGGAGGAGAAGGCAGATTTGTACCAGGTTTTATCCTCCACCCGGGCCCCTCCCCGGGTCAATCATCACTCCGGTCGAATTCTGCCGCTTTTCGCATTCCCTTAACATGCTTTCTTCCAACATCTGTAAGCATGACGAGCAGTTACAATCTCAGCTTCGGATTCCTCTTCGCAAGTAAAACGCTGTAGACTTTCCAACACGGTTCGTATCGACACTAATGGCTCGGACAAAGCAGAGACAAAAGCTCTTCACCGGACGCGACCACTCCTGGATGCAGTTCAATCGCCGCGTCCTCGAAGAAGCCGAAGATCCGACCAATCCGCTGCTCGAGCGAGTCAAATTCCTGGCCATCACCGGGTCCAACCTCGACGAATACGTCGAGATTCGCCAGGCCAGCCTTATGCAGCGCATCGAGGACGGCTATCGGGAGCCTGGCTACGATGGTCTCCGCCCCGATGAATCCCTTGCCGCTCTGACTGCCGAGATTCACCGCTTTGTCGAAGCCCAATACCGCTGCTGGAACGACCTTCTTCTTCCCGAACTTCGCAAGCAGGGCATCCGGCTCCTGGAGTGGGTTGAACTCGATGAGGAACAGCGGGCTTACGCGCAGAGCTACTTCCAGCGCGACGTCGATCCTCTTCTCACACCCATTGCCATCGATCCTGCGCACCCTTTCCCGCGCGTTTTGAACAAGGCACTTTGTCTCGCCCTGCTTCTCCGGCGTAAACGAAAAACATCCGGTCCGCTGGTGCTCGGTGTAGTCACGGTGCCCCGCGCTCTTCCGCGTTTCGTGCGCCTTCCGGCCGAGGATGGCAAATTCGACTACCTCCTCCTTCAAGATCTGATCGCACAAAACCTTGGTGGCATGTACCGCGGATACGAGGTACAGTCCCGCGTCGCTTTCCGCGTTACGCGAAATTCGAACCTCTATATCGAAGAAGAAGAGGCTCGCTCCCTCCTTGAAACCGTTCGCGTTGAACTCACCAATCGTCGTAAAGGAGACTCGGTCCGTCTCGAAATCGAAGCCGGAGCCGACTCCGAAATTGTCGAACGCCTCCGCGTCAACTTCGAACTTGACGAAGATCAGGTTTTCCGTGGCGATGGCCCAGTCAACCTCTCGCGGGTGATGTTCTTCTACAGCGACATCAGCCGGCCTGATCTCAAATATCCGCCATTCGTGCCACGCTCGCTCCATCTCAGTCGCAAGTCGGAGAACATCTTCGACGAGCTACGTCAGCACGACATCCTGCTGCATCATCCATACGACTCGTACCAGGCTGTTGTTGATTTCATTCAGCAGGGAGCTGAGGATCCTGCGGTCGTCAGCATGAAGCAGACGCTCTACCGCACCAGTCAGGATTCGCCCGTCTTCTCCGCTCTCATCGAAGCTGCCGCCACAAAAGAGGCAACGCTCGTTGTTGAACTCATGGCCCGTTTCGACGAGGCCTCCAACATCCGCTGGGCCCGCAGCATGGAAGACGCCGGCGTCCAGGTCTTCCACGGCGTGGTCGGCCTGAAGACCCACTGCAAGCTGGCCCTCCTCGTCCGTCGCGATGAAGACGGCGTTACGCGTCGCTACTGCCATCTGGGCACCGGCAACTACAACCCAATTACCGCTCGCTTCTATACCGACCTCAGCCTCCTCACGTGCGATCCCCAGATCACGGAGCGCGTGCACATGGTGTTCAACTACCTGACGGCGCACGCCGAAATAGACGACTACAGCCCGCTGCTCGTCGCCCCTCTCACCATGGCTGAGAGTTTCTTACGCCTCATTCGCCGGGAAACGGAGCATGCTCGCGCCGATCGCCCCGCTCACATCATTGCCAAAATGAATGCACTGCTTGAGCCGAGCGTAATAGAGGCGCTCTACGATGCGTCAGAGGCGGGAGTCGAGGTCGACCTTATCGTTCGGGGCCTTTCTATCCTTCGCCCAGGAGTAGCCGGACTCTCCAGCCGGATTCGCGTTCGCTCTGTCGTCGGACGCTTCCTCGAACACTCTCGCATCTTCCACTTCGCCAATGGCGGCGAGAACGAAACTTACCTCGGATCGGCTGACTGGATGCCTCGCAATCTTTTCGAACGTTGCGAAGTTGCCTTTCCGGTAAGGGACCCGGTCGTAAAGGCTCGCATTCACGACGAGATCCTCGCCGCATATCTCTCAGACACCGTGAAGGCGAGACTCCAGCAACCCGACGGCACGTACCGACGTGCCACCACCACGATAGACAGTCCCGCTTTCAGCGCGCAGGACTTCCTCATGAAACTTGCTGAGGGTAGGACTGACAGCAACGCTGTCCCCAAGCCCAAAGAGCCGGTGGCTCCTACACCGCGCCTGCGCTCCAGAAAGAAAGCTCCCGAATCGGCACACGCTGCCGACTGACACGGACCCCCGCCTCAACTCCTGAACATACTTTCTTCGGGGAACTGCATCCAAAAGGCCCGTATGGGACATTGTGGGGCGGTTCCGCAAAGAGCAACGCTCAACGCTGTCCGAGGATAGACAGCGATGCAGCCGCTTGAAATTGTCCATGTCTTGAAGAGACCTGGAGAAAGCCAGCTTCTCGGAAAAGTAGGACCTGGCTAAATCATCGAATTACAAAAGGAGAACCGCGATGCCGGAACAGCCGCCCGATCCACTGCATTACGAAATGAAGATTCCGCCTGAGCCCGATCCCAACAAGAAGCGCGCTCCAGAAAAGACAGCTTCCGACAACGACGAGGACGCCTCTCAGACCACCCGCGATTTGAATGATGCCGGTGATGGCGACAGATCCAAGGCTGATGCCGGCGAAAAGTAGGTCTGGTTCATCGCGAACGATTCCTGGTGCGCTGCCACGCGATCACGCGTACTTGGAACGTGTCAATCTTTGTACCCTGCACTTACTTGCGCCAGAATCACAGCGGCTCATTCAGATAAAACGACAACGTGAGCAGGAGTCGCGCTATGAAGGGCGGTTGGGTCGACCGCAGATCCATCCCCCGTGGCCCCAATGGCCGCGGAATGTGCCGATGGTGTTCTCTCGAGGTCCCGCACCGCCGCTTCACCTTCTGCTCTGAGTTCTGCGTTCACGAATGGAAATTGCGGACCCAGCCTGCTTACCTTCGTGAAAAAGTGTTTGAACGCGATAGGGGAATCTGCGCTGACTGCGGAGTCGACACTATCTCTGCTGCATGGAAGCTGAGGTTTTCTCGCGGAAGCAGCCGTTCATCACTCCTCGCGCATTGGGGCCTTCGCACCCGTTCGCGCAAATCCTTATGGGACGCCGACCACATCGTGCCTGTCATCGAGGGGGAGGCGGAGAGTGCGACCTCTCGAACATCCGCACCCTATGTCTGCGTTGTCATAGAAGGGCAACGCTTGCGCTCAGAAAACGCACTCGTAGTGCAGGTAATTTTGCGGGCTAAAAAACAGATTTCCAGGCCTCACGACAGCAAACCACTCACCGGTTTTACTGCATCTATCGTTATGGGTGTTGTTCCTCGAAATTCCCTAAAATGGTGAAAGGTCATGCCATACGAGATTCCGTTGAACGTTATAGAAATTCTTAAAAGTACGCTGTATCTTCTAGAGCACACAATCTACCCTGGAAAAGATGGCGAAACAGTGATGGACTTGAAGAAGTGCATCAATGGCGCAATCAGTACTCTCGCGGCTGAAGCTGCGCAGGCTCCCGGCGAAATCTAATCCTACTGACTGCGGTCTGTGATTCGGTCAAATTCAACCGAGTGCTGGGGCAATCCTGCGGTGCCCCTCGCTCATAATTCCCCGCGGCCACAAGCGACAAGTCGAAACTTTCGTCATCAATTGAACCGCGGTGACGAATATCACTAATTGAAACGCTCGGACGAGCCAGAATTGTGGGACCATTGTTAGGAAGATATGCAGGTGTTCACCACAATCTATCTGGCAGAAACTCTTCGTGCCAACATCGAGTGCGTGGAAGAGGCGGAATATCTCGACCAACAAGCTCCTGGCGTCGTTGAGTTCAAGCACATGCTCCGCAAACACATTGCTACTCTAGAGAATCGCGGCCTCTACGAAGATAGTGATGGCCTCGACGATTAGAGTCGTCTCGATCTATAGTCCTCGCCTCCTCAAGGCTGCTCGCTGATTCCCGCATGATTTCTTTTTCTGCCATTCTCCGGCCCTAGAATTAGAAGTGTGGCGCCTTCCCTTCCAAGCTCACAATTGGCTGTCTCATCCGAATCACTCTGCGGGCCGCAAACCAACCGGGCAGCTCGTGTCCTTGCAATGTGGCATCTTGCCAGCTTCGATGCGCCGACTGTAGCAGTTGTCTGGGCGTTTACTATCGCTCGCGTCGCTCACATCCATCTTGTGTTCTGGGTTGCCCTTCTGCTTGCGGCCGGCACATGGACCGTTTACGTGCTCGATCGGATCCTCGATGCTCGGAGCGCAACAGGCTCTCTCGCGCACGCACCTCTTCGCGAGCGACATCACTTCCACTGGCGGCACCGCCGCATTTTCATTCCGTTTGCGGTGTGCAGTGCGCTCGCGGCCCTGGCAATGATTGTGAAGTTGATGCCAACTGCCGCTCGCGAACACAATTCCATCATTGCCGCTGCTGCGCTCGCATATTTCTCTGGCGTGCATGGGAAAGCACGGTTCCCGCACTGGCTGCGCCATCTCGGCTCGAAGGAACTCCTTGTCGGCATTCTTTTTGCGAGTGGATGCGTTGCGCCGACGCTCGCGCGACTGCACTCTTCCTCGGTACTGCCCGTCATTCTTGCTCTTGGCGTTTTGGCGGCGCTTGCCTGGCTGAATTGCGCGGCGATTTCCAGCTGGGAGTCGGATCTCTCCTCCGATTGCATCCCAGCTGCCGCATTCACGCTCGCCATCACTGGACTCCTGCTTTCGCTGCTGCTCGGCCCTGCGCTCGCTCAAACATCGGCGTTGCTGGCTTGCGCAGCAATCAGCGCTTTACTCATCGCCGGCCTGCACTACTTGGGCAGTCATATCCATCCAGTCACTCTGCGCGCCCTCGCCGATCTTGTCTTATTGGTACCGGGCATCCTTCTGATACCCGGGGTGCTGCCAGCATGAAAAGTTCAACCACTATCCTGCCGGGACTGCAGCGACAATCATCGCCATCCATCGCGCCGGATTTCAACACTCTCGCGAGAGTTTACCGCTGGATGGAATGGCTCACTTTTGGCCCGTTCCTTCAGCGTTGCCGCTGCGCGTTTCTCGCTCGCCTGGCCGGACGCCGTCGGGCGCTCATCCTGGGAGATGGAGATGGGCGATTTACCGAGCGGCTTATGAGGGCAAACATCGCGATCGAGGCCGATGCCGTCGACTCCAGCGAGGTCATGCTCCGCCAACTCTCGGCCCGATCGCCCTCCAACCGAGTGCAAACACACGTCGCGGACGCTCGCACATTTGCGCCGGTCCGCTGTGACTATGACGTCATAGCGACTCACTTCTTCCTCGACTGCCTCACCAGCGGCGAAGTTGCTGACCTGGCCTCGCGACTTCGCAAGCACGTAAGCCCAGATGGGGTCTGGGTAATCTCTGAATTCGCAATCCCTTCAAACCTGTACGGGCGCACATTCGCCCGTACACTTGTTTCCGCGCTCTACTTTGCATTCGGGCTGCTGACTGGACTTCCAATTCGCAAGTTGCCAGATCATCCTGCAGCTCTCGCGCAATCTGGCTGGTCGCTTCTGCAGCAGGACAGGCACCTGCGAGGTCTGCTGGTCAGTGAGTTGTGGCAGCTCAACACCCGTGCCTGACTAGAGATCTACTCCGATTTTGCAG
>Ga0105239_10001580_pt1 | contig 30079 bp, 25 predicted proteins | sample KBSC44metaG_FD_92761 | JGI IMG/M metagenome (GOLD analysis project Ga0105239, IMG submission 92761) | Corn rhizosphere microbial communities from Kellogg Biological Station, Michigan, USA - KBS C4-4 metaG | ecosystem: Host-associated > Plants > Roots > Rhizosphere > Soil | place: Michigan, USA...
CCACCCATGCCACCCATGCCACCAGGGAAGCCTCCGCCCATACCGCCCATACCAGGCTCCATAAGGTCGGCACCAGAGTCATACATGTGACGCTTTTGAGGATCGAGCAACGTCTCCTTTGCCTCGAGGCAATCCTTGAACTCTTCTTCCTTCTTTTTGTCACCCATCGTCTTGTCTGGATGCAAGACGGCTGCTTTTCGTTTGTAAGCTCTCTCAATGTCCTTGTCACCAGCATCCTTGTCAACGCCCAAAATCTTGTAGTAATCCTTGCGTTTTGATTTCTTCAACTCGAGTTCTGCGTTACGCAACTCTTTGGCGAGTTCGGCATCAGATGGATTCTCTTCCGCCATCGACTTGAGATCTTTCACCGCCTGATCCCAATCTCCAGACTCCCCGGTGGCTTTTGCTCGAGTTCGCTTCGCTTTGGAATAAGTTGGGTCAAGTTTAAGCGCTAAATCACAATCAGACCTGGCTTCATCAAACTCCTTGATTTTAATTCTCGCCAGCGCCCGATTTCCTAACAGTTTGGCATTGGTGACCTTATTTGACGAGTCAATCGTCAATGCATCTGTGTATGCCACGACTGCGTCCGCGTATTTGGCGCGCTTGAACATGTCATTGGCTGATGTTCTAGCTCGGTCAAGCTTTTTCATGGTGCGCAGAGAATTTCGAGCATCGGTGTTGTCTGGGTCCAGGTTAAGTGCCTGACGGAAATGGTCTTCTGCACGCTCATAATCACTCTTTCCTTGCCGAGGCTTATCGTCTTTCAGATAATATGCGCGACCTGCAAGGACGATGGCTTCGGCATCCATTGGATTTTCCCGCATCAAACCCTGTGCGATTGCTTGGACTTCACCAAGTGCATTGGCAGACCCAATTTTCAAGTTCGCCTTGGCTCGCAAGATTTGCCATCGTCTCGGGGTGGGTGTGCCTGTACCGAGGGTCTGTTTGGCTTGATCGATACTCCACAGTGCCATATTCCCATTCCCTTCTTCAGAGTTAATCTGATTCTCAGCAACCTCTATTGACGACAAGGCTTTACGAGCAGCGGCAGTGTCTGTGGTGGAGGCGTTGGGGATCTTTGCATACGTATCCAGTGCATCTTGGGGCCGACCCAGAGATGTATAAATGCGGGCGAGTCGATGTAGGATTTTGTCATTTTTGGGGTCTAATCTGCTTGCTTGTAACGAATCACCCAACGCCTGGCTGTATTTATTGGCTGAAATATAGGCTGCAGCTCTGTTGGAAAGATAAGTAGGGTTTGAGGGTTCTGCATCGACCGCTGCTCACAATTTGTCAGCCTGAATTCGACCGAAATCGGGAAAACGGTGAAAAATTCTCTCTAGCAGCAGGAGGATTGTGCATTTGACATACCTTTGGTGTATTCAGCAATTGCCCGCTCATAATCCTTGGCCTTGAAGAATTTGTTGCCTGCCGCTTTGCATGCCTCAGGGTCGACTTTTTGAGGAGTGACTCGGTGTGGAGGGGGGGTAGGGCTTCTTTCGTCAGAGGCATTACTGGTCCCATTTGTACTGTTATCACTGGGATGCTCAGGAAATGCGCCCGGAGCCTCTCTTGAGGGAGTTACAGGCGGCGAAGATCCATTGACAAAATTCTGTTCTGAAGTGTCGGGGGCGTCTCTGTCCATGGACATGGATGTGCGATTGGCCTCAGCCTCTTGACGAGCCATCTGGGCCGTAAACAATTGACGCAGCTGGTCAGGAGGAAGATTCAATGGATGAGTGTTTGGATCGTGCTTCGACTTTCTCTTCTCCTTATCCTTGTCTCGGTCTTTGTCGTGTTTCTTGGGAGACTTGGACTTCCGCATGCCAGTAATAAAAGACGGAGTATGACTAGTCTGGGCGGAAGCCTCAAGCGCAGGTGCAGGTGTCGGCACAGGGCCCGAGGCAGGCGCAGGCGGCCGTGGGAAAGTTGGTGGGGGCGCGGCAAGGGCCTCACCAAATCCAAAACCCGTGCGATTACTTGTGCTTATGGACGGCGAGGAGTCCAACGAACGCAGATGGGACCGAAGATTCTGTTCTGTCAAGGGAGCCGCTTTTCCCGACTTAAGCTTTGACTCGTCGGTTTGGAAAAGCGGGAGGGGAGAGGTGTAGGATGTGGAACGGGCTTTGGAGTTGGAGGTCAGTTTGCCGGCTGGAGGTGCAGGAGAGGGAACTGGAGAGGGAGGTTGATGTCTGGGAGACGGCTGAGGCTGACGGGACGTTGGCTGGGATGTTGCAGTGGCAGAAGTCACAGCATACAAGGTCTGTTTCTCTGTGTGAATCTCTTCCTGTATCTGTGTCTGTGTCTGGTTCGGGGTTGATCTGGTTGTTCGTGTCCGTTTTTGATTCTGACTCTGACTTTTCTGTAGTGAAAATTTGTGCTGCTTATCTTGGGCAGGTGCAGTGACAACGACAGGTGCAGGGCTGCGGTGGTCGTGGTCCATCCCATCGAAGTGTCTAGAATTTCGGGGGATTTTGGCGCCGTTAGGGGCTCTAGGGGCTTCTTTGGCGTGGGGACTCCCGCCGGAACTTCCACCTTGGGCGTCACTATAGGCGTTGCCATGGGTGCTCGATAGGCTGTTTAGGCTGCTCGGTCTCTCTAGCCCCTCTCGTGGGCTCGGCACCCGTCCATCCGTCCCCTTGACTGGCTTTCGGCTGTGCGTAGGCATTTCATTAGTCTGGCTAACGGTCGCTTGTGTGCTCGCTTCTGCAGCTCCTGCTTCGGCTTGGGCGACTGAAAGCGAATGATCAGACGAAGACTCTCTGCGTCTCTTGCGCGCGTTCATGGTGTTTTGATCGACTTGTTCCTCGTACTTCACTGGCTGGCTTATTCATTCCAACCAATAACCAACAGTGCAGAAATCCGGATTGATGTGACTATCTTCACAAAAGGATGAAGCGAATCCGACAAAAAGCGTGCCATACTTATCCATTTCGAAATTAAGCCAACAGCATGGACATGGGTATTTGAATAACATCACTCATTAAAATGGCGCTAAGAGTGGCCAGGCATCATTCACTATCAACGACACAGGTAAACAAACAATCACGGCTCAGGAGTACTCAGATGAACAAGACCATCGGAATCTCCAGCCAGCTCACTCTGCGTTACTCTTACACGTCCAGCTGCTCCCACTGGTTTCATTGTGAATCGCATACCCAGAGGCATAGAGCCCAATACCACAACTCGCAAGGCCCAGCAAGAACAGCATCACATTGGCAAAAGTCAAACACATCTTTCGCCAGTTCGTAAAGTACTGGCCATGGTTAAGGAAGATCCAGAAAATACCAGAAATGCCATAGGTGAACCAAGACGCAAAGAGACTTGAGATCAAGGCCAACAAATCGTTGAAGTTGGGGATCGACTCGGCGATGATCCACGCAATCACCCAGAGAGTGAGAGTGATTCCTAGCCAGCTTCCTACCGCCAGGGGGGTCCTCTTCGACATATGCTTCGTTCCTCGGAAGAGTCGAACATAAATGTACTTGGATGCCACATGGCCGTAAATAACACCAGCAATGATGATGGTGGGTATGGCCAAACCCCAGGCAACTTTGCCCACAGTGCTTCCAGCAGATCCAAGAGCAGGTGAGTCAACCTTGTCGCCGCCATAAGCGTAAACAACCATGGCAACAAGAAAGTACATGCTAGTATCAGTGACCTGAAGCAACACCAGTGCCTTCGGGAAGTCCTTGGGATTCTTCATCTCCGAGATGAAACTGAAGAACGCAACGTGTCCAGCATACGCGAACACGATATTGCTGACACTGAGGAAAGCAGTCGCAAATGTTGCAGTCTGCGTCGCTCGAAAATGACCATCAGCGGGATCATCGGCACCGACTCCCGCCATGGTGACGATGACAGCACTGAAAATGCTGACGAAACTCGCACAAGAAAGCCAGGATACTTTCAACAGGGTCCGCGGAATGTCGAAGATCCAGAAGAGCACAAGGCCAACCACGCCCCATGCGATCGTGCAGGTTGCACCGTTGGTCAGGGTGCTCAAGCAGATGGTCCAGGTGAGGATATGGCTTGCCATGCTGAAGATCAGGAAGATCGTTTGAGCCGCGCCGAGAAACTCTCGACCGAAAACCGCCCAGCGAGGGCCCAGTGGTTCGAAGAGGATGTGTCCTGCATCGGCCATGTTGTGAACCTGGAGACATCACTGTCAGCACATTCAAGCAGCGAGTGTGCTTAGCAGTCCAGGTTGAACTCACCCATGGATAAGCACTCTTGAACTGGCCAATGACATAACCAGAGTAAGTGGCCACAATGCCCAACCCCACGATCAGAATCGCTCCAGGTACCATTCCAATGGTCGCTAAAACCGATGGCAGCGAGAGAATCCCCAGTGAGATGGTCTCAGCAATCATGACTGTGAGAAACCAAATTGTCAGTCAAATGAGAACAACCCATCATAAGCTAACAAATGCAGTGGTGTACATACTCATACTACATTGCCTATAACAGACTGTCAGCACAGAGGCTCACTTAAATACCTCGATACGCACTTACCACCACTTCAGAGTACGGTACTTGACACCGTCTTCGTCGCCCTCATCTCCGAAGGGGTCCGCATTTTGATGCTCGCTACGACGACGCCATGTATCCTTGAAGGAATCACGCCGTTGCTCTGCGTGATCGTATGTTCCTTGTTCTCCTTGTTCGCCAGGCACGCCATGGTGTGCCTTTTCCGCGTCAGCGCCAAAGGGATCCGTCGACGCCCGTAAGGTGGGTGATCTAGACCCGGACGTCATGTTGGATCCTTGGTTCTGTAGACAGTGTTTATACGTATCGTTTGCACGCACTGGGAAAGGCGAAGTCTTGCCTGGTGGACTACCTAGGTATGTAGCACGCAGATAAACAAGGGAGCAATATTCCCACACATGAAACAGAATCTAAAAAGAATTTGAGAATAAAAGCATAGCCTGCAGCCGTTATATCCATCCCACTCAAATCCTGCTCCCGTCCATCGTGCAAACCCACAAGGCATATCTATCTGCACGATGCGTTCATCGGGAATCCTTCTCCCATGAGGCTTCGCAAAACGTCATCCTCCCCATTCCCGCTGTGACATTTCAAGTGGATGGGATGGGACATCCGAAAGGTGGAGAGCCACCCAAGTGCACAACGCCGGCCTTCCCTTCCTCGGTGTCTTCCTCGTGACAATCGCAGGAATATGGTGTCAGAGTATGATGGGAATCGTCGATTTGTCGATCATCGTATTATTGTCTTCTAGGTCCGAGTTCCAGGTCGCAAAAGGCTTAAGTGCCACTTTTCTGCCGTGGCGTCAGAGCTTGGGGTTGCTTGAGTGTCTGACCTTGGCAAGCTGGGGTTTAGCGACCAGTATGCGGTCATTGCTAAATTCTGACTCTCGTAACGGGGTGAGGTACGAAGGACCGACGGGTGAGTGTGATGCACAATGACGAATTTACTATTGCTATATTACTACAATTGGGAGTGTGTAGTGGAGATCCCTTTGCTCCCCAGATAACATAGGCTTTCAGTCAAGACATCCGTCATATCCACACCTCTGTTGGTGCTGCATAGCTGGGGGATGTCCAGAGCTTTGCCTGATTGAGGTGCATCCGGAGTATATACTGGGATGGGTTTAAGTTGCTGCCTCATGTGGTCTTCCTTAAAGGTATCGTTGGGTGTGTTCTCCATGGGCTAGGGCTAGCATTGCTTGGGTCCAAGTACGAAAGCCCTTGAGGAGCGCTGGGAAAGAATGCGCCCAGCTTCACGGAAAAGGAGCAACACCTTAACTTTTCAGAGAGTGGAAGATTATGCATAGATGAATTGGGTGGACTGTATTCAGCTTTTCTCTTGCCTGAAACACTAATGAAACTCGTGCAAATGCTGGGGAAAGGACAATATGTACTCCGTACTCCGTACTTCTGGCTTGATAGGAAGAACATGTAATCAAAAAGTAGCCTGGTTGAGATTTGCCCCTTTCTTGGTAAAACTCACCGATAATTCTGGTCAAGTTTAGGAAAGTCATTAACTAGTAAAACATGACGGTCGATTTCAAAACATCACCAACGCATGGCTGCTTGCCGGCCAAAAGCTGTAATTCAGTCCTCGTGCTCATTGCCCCCCCCCCTTCTCTCTCTGGCAGAATGAATGGCAGGACGTTCATTCCATTTCGATAGGCGTGTTCGTTCGATTGCTGTTGTAGCGGCTGTCAACAGTTCCGGCATCCTTCTCGACTGGTGCGGGCTGTCCAGGCTTATGATCCAGACCAGATTCATTCTGCCTAGCTGAGAGCTCAGCCGCGTGGGGTGTGCCAAGAAGTTCGGCACTGCCCAAGGATGCAGCTGTGCTGTAGTCAGGTAACCCGTCTTTCTCAAGTAGAAGTGCTGCATGTTGCTGTTGACTGTTGCGGCGGGATCGAAGCCAGAAGAAGACACCTCCAGCGATTAAGGCGACGAGCGCGACACCACCAATGGCGATACCCGCTATTGCGCCTGCGGATATACTCTTGGTTGTCTCTGCCGAGTCATTCGAACTTGAAGATGTAGTTGGCGTCGAGGTTGTAGATGTCGTTACACTGGGAGGTTCGCTGGTATCGGATGTAACAGTCCTGATTGTAAATACTGTTGAAAGACCGTCTTCAGCCCAACCGCCATCGGGTTGAATCTTGCTGGCATTTCCCGCCGGGCTGTTTTCATTGGTTAGCATAACACAGGTGATACTAAGTAGATGGTAAACTCACCTTCCACCAATAACCTTGACCACGGCATCTGGGACTTGATAGAGCGGTGCTTCGGCGTCAAAGATGCTTCCCCACCCTATTGTACTCAGATCAAGCACCGCTAAGCTCTTCTGTTCCCAATCGCAGTCGGCCGATATGTTGCTTGATTTTCCTCCACCACCAACAGTGATCATCTGTCGGGGCGGCACAAAATGGCAGGTGACTGACCATCTAGCATCTTCACCGGTGAACACTTTAACCCAGGTGAAGGAAGGGATACTCAGCACATAGATGTCGTCGAAGATGACACCATCGCTTCGACCGCCATACATGTAGATACTTGTACTGCTGTTGTCTTGTGATGGTGCAGCGACCAAGCAAAAGTCGGTGCGAGAACTGGGAATAGACCCAGTTGCCGTTTGCTGATACCATCTATTCTTATCCCCAGTAGCGTTGTCACTCAAGTCCGTTGTCTTGACATCAAAGACAGAGATCTCATCCATCTGAAGGTAACCGTCGGCATCAGATTTTCCACCCAGTAGAATAAGAACTCCAGCGTCCCCAAAGTTATCCACATAGACCATGCTGGCTCCTTTTCTGTTGCTTTTGATTTGGTCTGCGACAGTGACATTCTTCGTCCTGGATGAGGTTGTATCTAGCACAACCATACCACCAAGACTCACAGTGTCTTCTCCCAGATACTGTGTGGTATTTGCTGTTCCCCCATCAATTTGGCCTCCCACGTAGAACGCAAGCCCCTGATTAGTCGCTTCAGCGTTGGCGCCCCAAGAAGGAATGGTTATGCCTGAGCTAGAAGTGTCAAAAGGCGTCCACAGATCACCTGGGATGTCGTACGTCCATAATGCGTACTGCTCCGTAGGAGGAATAAGGAAATATGGGAACGATTGGTTGAAGTTCATCGTTGTTCCACCAAACATGTACAATGTGTCGGAGGTATCGGTTCCACCAAACAAGGCACCATCGTGCACGTTCACAGGCCAGCCCATGCCTTCAACTGAGCCGCTTTCATGCCTCGCCTTTTGTGAGATTGAAACGTTAGTTTTCCAGTTCCATGAACTCCCCATGTCAACTGCGATAAGGTTAAGATCTGAAGAGGATCTTGTCAGTTTCCCAACATCGAGACAAGGCTAGAGGTGTCTTACTAATGCCGGATGTGATTGTGCTGTAATCTTGCTGTCCATCTGCTCCGAAATCGACGAAAGTTTCAAGGCCACCGCTAATATACAGCGTATTGTTCTTGAAGATAGCTAACATTGACTGAGCTATAGTTTGAGTCAGTCATGGTGGATTCACTCACAGCTGTGCCCTATTCTTCTACAGAAGTTCTTCACCGGATCTATCGACACACCGGCATGAACGGGATTCAAGTAGCTCAGAATCAGAAGAGACCCGAGGAGAGCGCAATGGCTCCCGGAAAGAAGAGGAGGCATAATGACAGCCTGCTGTCTTCGCAATCAAATGTAATGCAAAACCATGCAAAAGTGGCAAAGAAACGTAAAGAGAGTATGAAACGAGTGACGATCACCGTAAGAAGGAGTGAGAGACTGAGATGCGCAATGGAACAGGTCGAAGAAAGGTATCTGGTGAGAGTGATGGGATGACCACGAGGTATGGAGCACTCCTACCTACCAGTTCGCAGTAGTAGTTAGTGTCTTACCAGACGTCTAGGTTGTGTGGCTGAGGAGGAGTCGAATCCTTCATTTTCCCACGACCAGTGTCACCCTTGACTGGCGAGCCAGAGTTCATCTGTGATACGAATGGTGCCCTATGAGAGGGTCTGATCTGATTGATGCTGTGGCTCATGTGGAACTGCAGGAGGATGGGAAGTCGAGGAGCCAATCCCAGAGGAATATTCTAGTTCCTAGACGCGTTAGTCATCGCCCTTTTCGGCTAACGGTCAGCAAAGGAGATCATGAGGCTCCATCCTAGGGGCCAGGGGCTAGGGACAAGAAACAGCGAAACAACTAAGATAGTGTTGAGCAGCTGTTCAGGATTCAGCCAACGGCGAGTCATAACGGGCGGCAGCACTGAGGCACGTAGTTTCAATCAGTTCGCCGGAAAGCGCAACAATATTGTCACATTGTTGCTGATCCAAGACCACACCAAGGAGGAAATCTGTGCTGGAGAACTCCCCGTAGACATTTTGACTCTTTGCTTCGCAGAGCCCATTCCTAAGCCGCAAGTCTAGGTTTGCATAGTAATCAAGAAGTCGTCGCGTTCAACTTTAACCAAAAATCAAATCAAGAGAAAGGAAAGTTAAGAAGAAGCTTTCCGCAATGTGGGTGCTCTCAAGGCACGGCTAGATGTTTCAAATGGGTCCTTGTGCACAACGGGGCTGTTGGTCTCGGTTCTAGACTCGCAGGGCTAGGAATAGTTTTGTCACGTGATGACGTGTTGGTTGCCAAGACGACTAGAGTCAATTAGGACTAAGCAATGTTTATTCCCTGACGTAGCTAGACTTCGACCACAAACCACTCACCATACACCGCCTGAGTGCAACCGCCTTCAATCAACATTGAACATACCCAGTCACCGTGTTGGCCAATCCCCTCCTCTGCAATCTTCCACGGGCCACTCTCTTAAAACAACCTCTTATCATTCTACATAGCTAGGATTGTGTGCCATATCTACAAAGATCGCCACAGCTGTCGACGATGGCTCGTCGCTCCGCTCGGTTGAGCAAAGCTGCTCAACAGCAGGATCAGGTAATGTTCTTCGCCTGGAGTCTGCGTTTATATTCGGCTCCATTCGCAAATAATCATGTTGAGTCCTAGAACTAACTATTGCTTTCACGCCATAGCCTGCTCCTGCTCACAAAACTAAATCGGCAATCCAGCTCGAATCCTTGCTCGAGCGAGACGAAACACCAGATAATGGAGTACCACAATCTATCGACAATGTATTGGCAACTCCAGCCTCTGCGGCAACTATCAAATCTCAGTTATCTAGACTCTCAGGTCTCAAAACCCCCAAGACTGAACCAAAAGTCGATCGTGCCGAGATGCATCCTGGACTAGTCCATCAATCAACTGCGAAGGCTCCAGATTCTGGATTGAAGCTCGGCTTTGTCGATATCCCTGCCCAACCACCTCAGTCTCTTGCAAGTGCCCAGAACACCCCCTCCAAGGTCCAGTCTATTTCACCAGCAAAATTTTCCGCAAAGACCTTCGATTTCAAGTTTGGCTCAGAGTCACAATTGAGTACAGAAGCCCAGAAGCTAATGGACAATGTACGAGAGGAGGCGGCCAGAATCAAGGCACGGATGTTGGCAGAGAAGAAAGCCCAGCAGGAGAAGGATGCCGCAGCTGAAGCTGCTTTTGGTGGAACAAATGGATCAGGCAGGAAGATTGCCAAGCCCAAGGGCAAGGCCAGTCGATTTAGCGATGTTCATATTGCTCAATTCAAGAAGATGGACTCTATAGCCAACCACCCCTCCGCATTCAGAGCTCGTCCTGGATTTGCCCAGCCTACAACACAGTCACTCAAGAGAAGCCCTTCAAAAGCTGGGTTGGATGAGCCTGATCGTCCTCGCACTGCTGGAAAGGGCACCCCAGGCAGACAACCACCCCCTTTCCTCGGTCGCCCAACCTCAGTGAGCCCCTTCAAATCCATCCCAACACAGTCCACTTCGATCAAGCGTGCAAGACAGTCAGAAATGCCCGATGTGTCTGCTGGCAGACAATCGGAGACGCAAATGCGAGCATCAACACTTCCAAAACCAGTTTCGAGCAGTCTCTTCTCACCTACGAAATCCTCATTAGCCAAGACAGCATCAAGTCAGCTTCCCGTAGCCTCCCCCGGAAAACAGCCAACCCTTTCTCGAACTGCAAGTATGAGATCGCTCAGGAATTCATCAACTGCCGCTAATACCAGACCCTCGACATCGAGCGGAGTCGTGGGGCTCAAGCCTTCCGGACCATTATCGATGCCTCAACCTGCCAATTCACAACTACCACGGTCTGGGTCGAGTGGAATCGGGTTTGCTTCTGAACCAGGAACACTTCAGCGTGCTAAGTCAACCACGGATCTTAGTTCGGCTGTTGACCGCACTGGCTTTGCGTCCAAACTCCCGACATTTTCTGGTTTAAAGTCTATCTTGAGGTCAGGTCGCAAATCCAATGCCATGCCACCAATCGAGGAGAGACCGGGAACTCCTAAACGACCCAATACTGCCACTTCCATCCCTGGTTCCGCTAAGAAAGTAGATTTTACCCCGAGTGTCAAGTCGAGGTATGCAGTCAAGCTGGCCGCGGGTAGCCCCAGCCCTGCGAAACTTCCACATTTGACTCCTGGAAAACCTGGTGGGCCTTTCGTGCCGTACGACCCTGCCGCGTATGTGTTACAAACCCACGAAGGAGAAGATGAATGGGAGGATGCTGGAAGTGAGGTCGAGTATCCTACGTTGCCTACTACGTCTTCGAGTCCTGCCATGGCGGTTGCTGAACCCTCCTTCAAGGAGAAAGCGAGGGACCACAGCCGTCGAGAGTCTAAGGAGTTCAAGTCAATTTTTACCACCCTTCATCATCCATCTCGTTCCAACGCGCCTTCGACATTGACTTCCGTCAATACCGCGGTTAATCAAACCAATCCTACCACTCATGCAAATAAAGTGATGAGATCTCCGAGCAACATCAATTTCTCCAGGCCATCTCCTAACACGATTCGCCGAGTCCGAACTTCAGGCGTCTCTGAACTAGTTCAGCCATTCGAGGATGCCGAGGTCAAAACTGTCCCGCATGGCCTTCCAGGCAAGAAACGCCGTCGCGAGTCAACCATGTTCGAACCTGAAGAGATCAAAGTGGATGCTGGAAAGGAGAACCGTAGAATTTCAGTCATGCCTTCTGTTCCTGGTGGTTGGCGGGACACCCCAAGTCTTGAGGAGGAAGAGGATGAGGGGGTGAAGAGAGGAGGCAAGCGTGCTCGGGTTGTCCCCAATGACGATTTGAACAGCAAACACACAACCATGGACAATGCTCAATCAAGTGCAAAGAAGCCTCGTCCAAGTTCGGCCCGCGAAAAGGCGAAAAGTAATGCAAAGGAGAGGAAGGGCATTCTGAGCCTCAGTCGACTGAACATGCTCAGTAGACCAAAGCAACGAGGTTGAACTTCCTCCCTGGTTTTGGGGCGATCCTCACCACCTCGGTGGGAGTGCGATTTGGTCACGGATCTCCACCATGGAGTTGACATTTGTTGGGTTTCGAGAGTTGGGTCTGTCATGATGTGTATTCTGGGGCCCATCTGTTGTTTTGAGTATCTGCAATCTTTTTATTGGGGAGTTTTGGCTGGACGATCCTGGATATGACATGGTGAGGCCTTGGGTAGTGGGAGCCTGGGGATTTACAGGTTTTGAAGGTCTGGGAATGGGTACAGCTTCGGCGTAAAACGTGGTTTTGTTTCCGAGTCTGGTCAACGGCACAAACAGACACAGGGCTATCATCGCGGGCTACATACAGCATTTTGAGCAAGGCAGAGGTTGGGTACGGTGTGGTCGGTCTGCGTGTCTATCCACTCTTGTCTTGAGGTTCACCCAAAAAGTTGTCTTCTTAGGATCGGTCATTTGGTCGAAATGGCTTTGTCGAGCCTATCTCGGTTTTCTTCAATTGAAATTGAGACTGAAACAAATCCGGTGCATCCTTCGCGTGTACGTAATATCACGTCAACCTACATAGACACTGGCTGACACGTGCCTCGTCTACCATGCACTCGCAACGTGATGCAAGGTCCTCGTAAATCCCAGGGTGGGTGCCAGGTATAGGCTGGGACTTGGTTGACCTGAAACTTTGTTCAAAGCCCAAATAGCTAGGTAGTAGGCATGCCGCACACATGTATCTTTAAGATTGAAATCTCTCAAAGTGTTTCGCCCAGCATTTTCAGATACGCCGTAGGCGGAATATATATTTAGTCTCGGCGGGAGCCAGAATATCGAAACAGATCAAACAACTGCAACCGGCACACCGCTCATTTGCTCTTCTTGCCATTGCTGAACATATAGACACTGGTGGCTCTTGAACACAAGAGTCGTCCCTTTTCACGGTCAATTCGCTTAGCCGAAGGATCAGCTCAAGTGCGCGGGCATAGTGCGAGCAAATTTAGATATTCAAGTATGCCCACGAAGACCAGGAGCGCAGCACTGCAAGGCGAGTGGATTTAGGCGATCTCTCTATCTTGGATTTTTTATTCTTGAAATCGCGCAGTCATGCGCATTTGTATTTATCGTATTTGAGTCTTGCTTGCTTGCTTGCTTGGACGCTGGCACGCCGGTACATCTGCCATGACGCTGTGAGGTATATAGCAACCATCACCCAAAGCTAGTTCGCGAGTTTGTGCTCCGACCAATTCATTTGACCCGACGCGCCACCAAGGACCAACACCAGATACGGTTTTAGTTTACGCGTTGTACTGTACAAGATGCCTCTCAAGGTCTTTGATTTTCCGCAACGCGGTGGCCGTTAGGCATGCCCTGCCTCCCTGCCCGACTCGACAAAACAAAACAATGTAGTACAGCTCGCTTCTCAAATAATACAAAGCTCTAACCAACTGGGCAGGTTTTAGAAATAACACAATAACACAAGAGGTATAAACACGGCTCGTGAGTGAAACTTATGTTTCTCTCTTTGACGACCGACCGACCGACCAAATCGCTGGACCTCGTTCCACGTGCACCTCGGCCAAGTCGCTTGGTTCGTTTGATCCGACTGGGTCGGGACTTGCAGCATATCAGACACAACAAGTCGAAGCCACGACTGGATCGTTAAATGCACATACGTGCTGGGATAATCGATGGCTGAGGTGAATGGTGTATGAATCGGCGAATGTGATGGGGGTTGATGTCGGGGAACTTAATATACGGCTTCGAGCAAGTAGATGACTCCAAACACCAGGAAGGCAATTGCACCACCCATCGTGACTATAGCAAAATGTTAGCCAAAAAAGCTCGAAGTGAAAGATAATTAATGATGGCATGACGTACCTGTCCTTAAGCTGACCTTACCAGCGATAGCTTTGCCACCCAACACTGCTGCGGCTGTACAGATGGCATGCCCGCCCAGTGCTCCAGCGGTCACCCACCAATAATCTTGTCCGGCGGCCATGGCGATGGTGGCAATCTGTGAGCGATCGCCCCATTCGCCTAGGAAAGTCATGACGAAGGTCTGAACCCACGCGGGGCTTAATAGCAACGAACAGAGGTTGTTGATACCTGTTACGGCATTCTGCAAGGCAGATTGTCGCGTCGGTGAGGATTCTCGAGAACTTCCTGGGCTTTCTGGTGGAGACGGAAGACGGCTGTTGGTATGTTTCCTGCCGATTCCTGCCCGGCCGGATTCGAGGGCGTAGGGTGAGATGGAAGAGCGACGTCTTGACATGCGCCTTTGTTGGTGTTCCTTTTCTTCGAGTTCCATTTCTACTTCCTTCATCTCTTCGCTCACACCTTCATCAGGGCTGATCCCACGAGCCTCAATCAACATCTTCACGCCGAATACCAGGAAGAGGCCGGCGGCAGCAAAGTTGGTGAGCTGCTTAGAGATGAGTGTTGGAACTGCGTGGCCCAAGACGGCAGATAGAACGGTCATGGTTATCAGGGCGGAGTACGCTGATGAGAAGACGACAACTCGCGGATGGCGCATGGCCATCAATGCTGCCACCAGGAAAGTCTTGTCACCAATCTCGGAGAAGAGGATCATGGTGAATGAGAGGAGAAGAGAGTGGAGAGGTTGAATAACGGCAGGTTCATGGTCGTCGGATTTAGGGACTTTGTTGGGGATGTCCTTGAAGATAGTGTCATCTTTGGGTGAAGATGGGTTTTCGGGAATGGGAATGTCATGGGGCTTCTCTGGTAGATCGGTGGGCGTCTGCACGGTTGTTAGAAAGGTTCGACTGGGTCTTGCATATGGATGTTTCTCACCTTGAGAATCTTCTTAGGGTCCTCTTCTGCCGCCTGCGATTCCTTCTTCTCACTATCCTGGATTTTATCCAATTCACTGTGGGGTATAGGCCGGGCATCTTTGGGCGCGTCAGGCTTTTTATCCGACGTCTTCCCATCTTTACCCTTCCCTGAAATGCCACCTTCTGTTCCTCTGGTTCCTTCAGCAGGATTAGACCTAAGTCGATCGTCCATGACCGCATCGTTTGACTTTGGGATATCTGTGTCGGAATATTGTTCCTTGGTGGTCTTGTCTATGACAATCTCATCGTCTTTAGCCAACTGGTTTTTTCGCGTCCTCTCACCCCCGGTCTCAACAAATGGACCATCGTGAGGCATACCATCTCTGCCATCTACAGGAGCGTGTTCAGTTCCAACAGGTGCTGGTTTTATGTTGGTTCCGGAACCAATCTCGCCAACTGTTCTTGGTGCTTGCAGGCCATTAGGAAGGGGTGTGTCGGAGGCATTAGTCGTTATGAGAGAGCAAAAGAAGAACACCAGTAGTGGTGTATGGCGGGCGGCGATCCTCATGGTCGCGTGCGTGCCCTGCTGGGGAATAAGGTGGCCACAAGGGATGCAATGATGGCTTGGGAGGTTCGCAAAGAAGACAAGTGAACGACGACGCAAGAAGGAAAGGAGTGGCGTAGAAGTACTCAATGGAAGTCAAACAAGAGTGAGATATGTGGCATCTGCATATTACTCCATGACTGAAATGGTGTGAGCAGTACGGAAATAGTAGATGAGTGAGATCTGTTCCCCTTGAGATATGGAGAATGTAATCCTGGTCAATCACTGCTTGACCCGTTCTAGTCGATTTCCAGGTCTCCAGCTGCGGCCCCTTCGCCTCCGTCTGCGCCTTGGATCTCGACCTACCAGGGGTTGGTCCATCCCAGCCAATCAGAGTCGCCCAACGCACCTAGCCTTGGCACTCCCTTTTTTCTTCTTTGGTGAGGCTCAAATTGTCTCAATCTCAATGGAATTTCCCTCCCCTAAACTTTTGGGAACAATTACTCCGAGTCTATGTTTATCAAACAACCGATAACCTTTTATCTACATCATGCCTAAAGACAAGAAACGCAAGAGAAATCTAGGTGACAACAACCCCGACCAAGCTCAGCCAGTTGACACGTCAAAACCCACTGCCATTTTCCATCCAACTGGAGGCCGTGCACATACTCTTAGTGTTGCTCTACCAGGGAGCATCATTGCAAATGCAAAGAATCATGATCTGAAAACCTATCTTGTCGGGCAGGTTGCAAGAGCCCTGGCAGTCTTCTGTGTCGACGAGGTTGTCATCTTCGACGATGAAGATTCATCAACTCAGCAATCGCGTCCTGCTATAGGTGAGAATGAATACAGTGCTTTTTCTCATCCTTGCCACTTTTTGGCTCACTTGCTCTCTTACCTTGAGACCCCTCCTCATCTGCGCAAAACTCTCTTCCCCATGCATCCCGACCTACGTACTGCTGGTACTTTACCCAGTCTTGATATGCCCCATCATCTCCGCGTCAATGAGTGGTGTGAATACAGGGAAGGAGTTGCCTTGAACTCGAATGGAAATGGTACCTTGGTTGATGTTGGGCTCTCAGAACCTCGACTGGTTGAAGGAGCCGATATACCCCAAGGCACTCGCGTCACCCTTCGCCTAAATGATCCATCTTCAACCGCAGCCGAAGCTGTCGCACCTAGCACTCCGAGAGAGGAGGCGGGATACTACTGGGGGTATAATGTTCGCTCATGCAATAGCCTGTCAAATGTGTTTACTGAATGTCCTTTCGATGGTGGCTACGATGTATCCTTCGGCACCTCTGAGAGAGGCGAATCCCTATCGAATACTCTTAGTCTACCAAGGCTTAGCCAGTCTGAATCTCGCCATTATCAACATGTTCTGGTGGTCTTTGGAGGTGTCGCTGGTCTCGAAAGTGCAGGCAAAAACGATCCCGACTTGAGCAAAATGGGCATCTCTGGAATGAATGTGCATGAATTATTTGACCACTGGGTCAACGTGCTGCCTAACCAGGGCAGTAGAACCATAAGGACCGAAGAGGCTGTTTGGCTAGGGCTTATGGGGTTGAGAGTCTTTGTGGAGAGTATTGGTGCGTGAGGACATTGAATCTTCCCCAGTGTCTTCATTTCATGGAATAAGGACTCACCATCGCCATATTTCCAAGCGCATACCGGCGATTTGAGCTGCTACAGAGTCAAAGCCTCAGCCTGGTTCTCTGACGCGATCAAGGGCAGTGGTGCATGAATCCCATTGGCCCAACAATATTACCATCCACTTCAACGGACGACAGAAACACCAATATGCGGCAATGAGGAGGTTGTTCCCATGATGGTACCAACTCAATCCTTCCAAATTTGGCGTCAAGCATGACGATCCCACGGAACTCCTGGCATGCACGTCTTTAGCTGAGATTTTCGACAGATTGCAGCGAACTGGTCAGCGGTATCATGCCGAGACTGAACCACCTGTATTAAGCCGCACTTGTACGGAGTATTCGCAATTCCGTTGCGATGAGGGATTAGAAGGATAGCAATACAAGTTCTCTCTATTAATGGAGGGTGTCGTGAGATATATTATCCTGCTCTTCATGTGCTCGCCTTTCTATCGTCCTAGGAAGAATTGGTTGATGTAAACCAAGCTCCATCATCTGTTTTCCTCGAAATCCTCAGATAATACTCACGAACAAGATCCTCGTGCAACCGCCAGGCTATTCACCGGCTCGGCGAGGTCAGGGAGGGGGTACGTAAATAGGTATCTGTAGCCGCGGCTCCCTAAATGAGCCCCGAGAAATTTAGTTGGCGCGGGGTATACGGGATACCCCTCGGCCCCTAAGTTGAGGCCCTAAGGCCCCCAAAGATACTCAATGGGGAGATGGGGCAACAATAATCACAATCAATGGCCGAGGTGTATGGTTATCTTCACGGTGTCCCCTCGGTCGGAAACTCAACAGAAGCCAAGAAATAAAAATATTACGGAGTAGGTCGTACAAAAAGATGGGATTGACAAATACAACATTGACTTGCGACGGTAGCCTGGCTCCATGTTGCAGTTGCACCGATTCTTATTCCTGCGCCGCGTCTGCGAACGTCCTGAGTCAATATATATCGAGCCAGCCGGGACCAGCAATGACTAATCCAGTGTATCATTCAATCTGGTGAATTCAGCGGCTCAATAATTTCTGAATAATTCCCCGCGTTTCCTCAAAGCTGGTCACACGACGGGGGTGTTTCGTCGAGAGGTCCGAGCTGCTCACCCTGCACATCGCATGGCCCATTTACGCATATCTATCGATGATTTCCACCATGACAACCCTGGAGAAGGATGTCATCGACGTTGACGACCATGACCCAAGCCATGCCCGCGAGCACGATCACGATCATGATCATGATCATGACGCCTCTGCAATCATAGATGGTGATGCCCCCGATCGGCCGGTGCGCCAACCTCCGAGTGCCGCAGCGGTGAAGATTAATGTGGAAGGTGCTTTTATCGTGGATGACGAGCTCAGTGATAGAAATGGCGTGGGTGGTGAACATGTGCATTGGGAACATAAAGACATCCGCTTGCCCCATCACACAGATGTAGTCAGCCACGTTGCAGTCGATGTTGGTTCTCCTCCTCGTTCCCCTTTGCGCACCTAGGTTCAATAATTGACATGACCTTTACAGATCGGTGGCTCTTTGGCCAAACTCGTCTACTTCTCCCGCGAGCCTGGCTCTACAGACGGCGGGGGGCGACTCAACTTTCTGAACTTCGAGACCGACCGTATCGACGTATGCATTGACTTCATAAACGAGCTGAAGGTTAAGCAGTCGAAGCTCAACGGCTCTACGCCACAGCAACTGTGCGTTATGGCGACCGGGGGTGGGGCATTCAAATTTTACAACCGTATGAAGGAGGTGCTACATGTGGACGTGGTACAAGAAGACGAGATGGAATGTCTCATTATTGGTAAGATGACTCCCGAGGTGGAATATGAACCGTGCTGACTGCGGTCCTTAACTAGGCCTCGACTTCTTTATCACCGAAATCCCACGGGAAGTCTTTACATACAGCGAAGAAGAGCCCATGCAATGGGCCGAAGCCCGCGCAGATATATATCCTTACCTCCTCGTCAACATCGGTTCGGGCGTTTCCATGGTCAAGGTGTCAGGACCCCGAGAGTTCCAGCGAGTTGGAGGTACCTCTCTGGGAGGGGGCACATTCTGGGGGATCTTATCCCTGCTTACCGGCGCGCGGACATTCGACGAGATGCTAGCGCTTGCCGAACGAGGGGACAACAGCGGCGTGGACATGCTTGTCGGCGATATATATGGCACCGGATACGGCAAGATCGGGTTGAAGAGCACCACGATCGCCAGCACATTCGGGAAGGTGTTCCGGATGAAGAGAATGGCAGAGCGAAATGCGGAAGACGGAGAGGGACTCTTCCACCGAGACCCGCGCGATGACGACGACGAACAAGTGGAGGGATTCAAGATCCAAGACATGGCGCGAAGCCTGCTATATGCCATTTCCAACAATATCGGACAGATTGCGTACCTGCAGTCGGAGAAGCACGACCTGCAGCATATTTATTTTGGGGGTTCTTTTATACGGGGACATACGCAGACGATGAATACGTTGTCGTATGCTATTAAGTTCTGGTCCAAGGGCCAGAAACAGGCATATTTCCTGCGACACGAGGGTTATCTTGGGTCGGTTGGTGCTTTTCTGAAGCGACAGCCTAAAAATTGGGGTCGGCGAAATAGCTTGGAGGATGCTACGAGTACGAGGCTGGGGAAGGTCTTGACAAAGGATCAGTCATGAGCAAGGGTGTGGGATTGCGCCTGTGAGCCTCATACTGATGATCAAGGTTTGCTCAACTGGACCACGAACAAAATACTCCGTGCTTGGGCGGGTAAACGGAACCGCGCATCACATGAGGGGTGTGGACGAGGCTATGTGCTTTTCAGCCGCGTGCTGCATGTCTATGTCATGAGCATGTCCAAGGCCCTTTTCGGATGGAAGGCCGATTTAAAATGTCTCGAGGAGAACTGTTCCGAGACATGAGAACTGGATGGAGTGATATATGGGATATTACTCCCGAAGCCACCTACCAAAGATATTCTTGAGGCACATTACCGAGGCTTCTAAGTTGGCGATATCCCAGTTTTTGACAACATAGACGGAGAATAACGCCGTCATGACATCGTTCAGCATGGAGACTGTTTGCCTAGTTGCAATAGTGTTTCACATAACGAATCACATATATTGGGCATACCTCTGGTAGCCAAATGTTCGAGGGACTCAACGTGGGGTATTCGCAGGATCCGTCCAGCAGCAACCACCCACCAGCGCCTTGCCAATTACGAAGTCGATGGCTGCCAGAGGTAGGTGCAGGATGAGTGAACTATCTAGGGTAAGAATACATTAATAGTAAGGCATCTCAAAGGTGCGGAATGGTAAACGATGCATTGAAAGAGATGAGAAGAGGCTGCCAGGATACTAAGATGCTGACGGTATAGATGGTGTCAGTTGCTTCAGACACAGCCAGAAACCCCTAACTTTAAGGATACCATATAGCATACCAATATTGTCGAGATACTAAACCCTTAGGTACCATGTGGATGTGGACCATAACAAGACCTTGTGCATGGCCGAGGCCCAAACACTGAAAGCCAAAACCTGGATTGGGATATTCCCTGCGAAACGAACCAAAGGCGATCTTCTTTTAGGTACCTTTAGGGACCGTCGACGTACTCCGTCCCATTCCCTGGCACCCGCCTGGTGCCTCGTGTCATGATTACGTTCTACTTACAATTCTAGCCCCCCGTCATCCTCGAATAGCTCCGTCTCAGTTCCTCAGCTGCACCAGCACCAAACATTCCATTGGATTTCTTCTTTCTTCCTTCTTCCCGTATTCTCGCTCTTGGTCACTTATGCAAGTGTCTCGAGTAATGCTTCACCTTTCAAACACTTGATCCTGCTCGCCTCAGAGCCCCATGTTCTTCAAATTCTGTGATTGAACTTGCGACCCTCCCCTCCAGCTGCGCAACACGGACAGACCCAAGCAGACCAGCCCATCTCCCAAAGCGGCTATCTTCCGTGAAACACTGGCACCTCGCCTCGCAACTCCTACTGCTACTACTCGGCCTTAGTAGCAGTCACTACTGTACGCTACGCTGGCGCATGCGAATCTAATTGTCTTTGCGCTCGCACTTTCTACGAGTCCTCTCCAGCTGCATATTTGCGACCTCTCCTCTACCCGTCGCATTGACTTCTGAAGTCACTGTTTTATTATATATATATGATAGCGACCTATGATTTGAAAACAATGGTATGCGCAATCTGCTACCCTCGGACCCGAGTCCACCCCCCCGCAACGAACTGCATCTACTTCGAGGGTATTTACTGACACCACTCGAATTCCCAGGCCCCTACACTTGCATCACTACTTCTCCCCGCGACACCAGCCGTGCTTGTCCCCCGTCAAGCGACCACAACCATCATACAAGCGCCCAATGCGCCGTCATGTTCAGGACAATACTCGGGTGGTACCCTGGCAGGAGCGATCCTCGGAACGTTCTTCGGCACCCTCCTGATCATATATCTGTTTCAATCGATAATTAACAACCAGAGCAGAATCGGTGCGCAGGAAGTCGTCGTCGAGCGGAAGGTGCGAAGTAACGGCAGCAGACGAACCCGACGGAGGAGCAGGAGTGGTAGCCTGTCCAGTGTCCGGCGGCCGAGTAGGGTATACTCGGTACATGAATGATACGAGAGACGGGGGAATATGAAGAGGATGGGCTTACCTATTTAAACGAGTTTCTACGCGCGAAAGTGCTCTGGACGATGCGACGATGGGCAACGGGGATGGGCAACGGGATCAGGTTCGGGATCGGGATTATTTCGACAGCCTGTCCAGCGACGAGATCTACGAGAGCGTGATTTGAATTTTCCTATTTTCTTTCGGGAACGACTAAGGATGCGTGGGCATTGAAAGGACCTCTCTGCGCGCCATGCAGATTGACAGGAACTTGACGATGAGGCATGGGGGAAACTAGGTCTGTATATTGCCTGGCAGCACCAGCTAGCTATGTGCTGCTGCGATGGGCGAGATGGCTCTTGTATCGATAGCACGACATTGCATTGGATTTACTCGGGCACTGTGCAGGAATTGATGAGATGTGTATCTTTATTCCATCTCATTAACAGATAGAACGAAAATCATCATGATCGTATTATGTGTAACCTGTTTGCCTGCTTCTGCACTCCAGAGTTGATTCCTTTGTTTATGTGGGTACCTGAGAGATGATGCCGGGGAGCTCCACATGCGTTGTCAGGCAACTGTGGTTTCTGCAGGTGGCCGCCCGCATTATTACTCCGTACCTGCCCTCTAAGGCCCAGCTACACCCCGGCACTTCCCTCGGGTTCCTTCCCTCCATCCTCAGTTCGTGCTTTCCCTTCCCTAACCACGTCACGGGCCCCCACTTTCTCCGATCCGATAACGATAGTGTCCATTGGGTGCCTGGAGTGTTCCGTACTTATAGCGCTGTCACTGGCCGAGCGCCCAACCCCGAGTCACTCCGCCTGCGTTGTACCTCGTGTCATCGTGCATCTCAATATCAAACACCGTCTCTGACAACCTCGTTCTTATGACCATCTGAATCAGCCTTGCCTCCGTCCTTTACATCCCACACTCTTCATTATTGTTTCCCATTTGCTCTGCTACTACCATCCTGTCTCAAATCTACCTGCTGAGCAGGTATAGCAGCCGCAACCTCAACCAACCTCTCTCAGTACTCGCTTGCCTGCCCACCACCTATACTCACCTCACCATGGCGGTTGCAGCAATCATCCCGTTCCTTGTGGGAATGATGTTATTGACGGGGTGTGCCAATACCATCCTCACAAAGTACCAGGATCAACAATGTGTCAGGAATTGTCATGATCCTGATCCTACCAAACATCACAACTTCGAGCAACCCGTCATCCAAACGTGAGTGGAGTGGTCATCTTCGTTCTTCTCTGTACTGACATATTGTAGTGTTCAAATGTTCATTGGCGAAATGGGCAGCTGGCTTGTCCTTGGAGGTGTCTTTCTCTATCGATACTTTTATCTTCGATCCAAAGATGCCCCTCTCCTCTACCAACCCGTCAACACTGAGGATCTCGAGGAAGATGAGCCTTTGTCGCCTACCAGATCAAGAGATGCTGCTAGTCCTGCCTTCAAGCCTCTTGTGCCGAACGCCGATGACCGAACCCCTTTGGCGGGCTACAAAATCACCTTGCTCGCTCTTCCCGCTTGCTGCGATATTACTGGAACTACCCTCATGAACGTCGGTCTGCTATTTGTCGCTGCCTCTATATATCAGATGACTAGAGGTGCTTTAGTCCTTTTCGTCGGCCTATTCAGTGTCCTGTTCCTCAAGAGGAAGCTATTCCTATACCACTGGTTATCCCTCTTCATCGTGGTGTTGGGTGTTGGTTTGGTCGGCCTTGCTGGAGCTATTTACTCGGGCGATAAGAACTCTCCCTCCCAAGTTGATCATCCTGACCTCTTGCACACCTCGCTGCACGTGATCCGAGGTGTCGTTGCTCAAGCAACCGAACCCACTGTTCTTAGAACCGTCCTAGGTATTTTCCTGATTGCATTTGCTCAGATCTTTACTGCAACCCAATTTTGTCTGGAAGAATGGATCCTTGAAAATTATGCGTTGGAACCTCTTAGGGTTGTGGCTTGGGAAGGGCTGTTTGGCTTCGTTGTCACCGTCTTGCTGCAAATCATTTTACACTTTACCGTTGGCGTTTCACCCAGGGGCAAATATGGCTACTTCGATGCCGAAGAAGGCTATCGCCAAATGTTTACCAACCGAGCCATTGGTATCACCAGCTTGGCAATCATGGTTTCAATTGGTGGCTTCAACTTTTTCGGCCTCTCCGTCACAAGGAGCATTTCTGCCACTTCCAGATCCATCATTGATACTTGTCGAACCCTGTTCATTTGGATCGTCTCCCTCGGCCTTGGCTGGGAAACATTCAAATGGCTACAAGTGGTCGGCTTTGCCTTGGTAAGTTCAACCTGCCGTTCTATATACTACTTCATACTAACCCCCAACAAGCTGGTCTATGGAACATTCATGTTCAACGATCTTGTTCGGCCACCTATCAAAGCCCTCCTACCCAGAAGGGAAGAATTGGAAGAACGCCAAGATCTTCTTCCCGAGGAACCTATCGAACATATGTAGATATTTTATCCTCTTTTGAACGGCATACCAGAATGTATAGTCGAATAGATCCCAACACTTGGAGCGATACCATACAACTAGCTCTTCAGCCATCTGTGCTTGTCTATGACTTAGTTCTCTGCACATCCTGCACCAAGCCAAGGAGAGCCCCTCCTCCCAATGTCGACTGCTAAGGGGAAGTGGACCTTTCTATTCGATGGCAGCACTCTATGGCGCAACCCTTACCTTTGAGGAACCATGAAATCCCGCAATAAACACTGTTGTATACTCTCTGACTATGTTAGAGGCGTCATACTGCTCTGACTTAAATGGTCATTCTGCCTACTGGAAATCTCCTCCTGGAAATGGCAATTTCAATATGACAAGGCTTGGCACCGCCCTGGTGTAACGGTGTATTACAATCTTTAAAGCTCTTTGTTTATTTCTGCAAGGCATGACAATTAAAAGGATGCATGTCTCCTTTCAAATTTCGGCCTTGACGGCAACATGCATCTGGACGGCTTGTCTCGAAGCTGTTTCATAGGATTGTCTTGTGCTGCACAAACTCTTCCCGATGTAAGGGATGAATTTCCTTCCTTTTCGCAACCCTCGTGGTGGCTGGTCCAACCTTTCTACCCGTGGCGGGTAACAATCGAGACAGCTCATGCAAGGGCAATGTCCATTTTGTACTCCAAAACGCGGCTGTCCACGATTCGAACTGGCCAAACACCACTATGGTTGGTTTTGCAACACGCGGACGGATATGCGCCCCAATATGAGCAAACTGATCGACCCCCCTACAGATATATGTCTCATCTGGTCCACGTTGGAGACTTTTAGAACTGCTTCTTTACTTAAAATACATCCCTGGGTTGAAGTCCTACGAACTATCATGGAGCCAGAATCCACTACTTCTCCCATTATTGCTGAAATGGCACCTCTGCAAGTGCGTTCGCAATTCCGTCTGACTCACTGTATGAACGAAGGCCAGATGACACCACCGGCATCTCCCTCACTACAGGCTCGTCATGGACCAAAGCTGCAAATATCCAACTTCTTTAGAAGGTCCAGGTCCACTAGATCGAAGCCCACTGGGTTTCATGATCGAACTCGAACCACAACCATTCGGCCATCTGTTATGGAGATGAAGGCCCCTTTCCCACTTCTACTCCCTGAGTCTCCATCAGTAACAGAGAATAGTCCTTCAATCCCAAGTCTGTCCCCGGGACTGCGAAGGATGTCAGCTAGCTATCATGACCTAAGAGCTGTTGCTCAACAACAAGCCAACTCAAGCCCTCAGACACCACTTCTTCCAAGTCCAATATCGCGGGGCCCTGACACCCAAGATCATGGCTTTTTCCATTTCCAAAATCCTTGCAGAAAACGTGATTCTTTGGCGGATACCAATTCCCTTGATAGTGAAGATATCCTGACATACTACTGCGACAATCAACACCACTGCAAGGACAAGACCCGCGGATATCGAAGAGATTCATGGACTACGGATGAAACTGAGATTGAAGATGAAGAGCAGAGTACTGCGTCTGAATCTATGCCTGCTACACCATCAGGCCAAGAGTATAGCGAAACAATTCGTTCAGATGAATCCGGTTGGTTAGCTAATACCACATCTCACGAAGAAAGGATGCGCAGATTCAAGACAAGATTTTATCAGGTTGTTCAACATCCTTGGAACAGTTCCTTTCAAGGTTCAGGCGAAGATGAAGTGGTATGGGGGACCCTCTGCATTGATGATAGGCATTTTCAACTGACATTTTCTGTAAAGATGATTGCGACCGTTCTGGTCGGTCCCGGAAAACCCAAACTTGTTCAAATACAAAGACCACCGTCGAGCCAAGCGTCGCAAGAGGCGGAGATCTCCCACACTCTCTGTGAGGATGGAGGAAGTAAAGAGTCTATTCCTGAGCCTACAACAATATTGGACGCCGGTCCACGCACGCCGATTCAAAGGCCAATGGAGATCTCCGCATTCAGCCCATATGATACACCAGGATCTGAAGATGCTGCTCCACAATGTACCAGTATTGATTCTTGCATTTCAAATACCGCTCATGCTGGGTCACAGATTGAAGGAAATGGTGGAATTGTATCTCCATCTTCGGAGAAGCTCGTACCCGCACCACTAAGATTGCCATCGCGTACAAGAACCAGTCGCTCAGACAGCAGTGTTTTCAGCAGCACATTACAGCGACTTCAAGACCTTGCTGATCCATTTGGTGCATCCTCCTCAAGTTCATCTCAAGGTTCGACGCGCAGGAGACTGAAAGAATCGAAGAGCAGCCGCCATAATACACATCTTTCAAAGAACCCATCTTCCCCCGACTCACATTCCTGGCCAATTGACGATTTTCCACAACCGAAGAAACACTGTTACCCCCGACGGAAGTCCTCCCTACAAGAGTCACCTACAATTCGATCCGCGACTCTGACTCGGTTGAGAAAGCTCCACAAACTGAACCGTGTTCTCTGCGCCGTCACACAAGCTATCGACCACTTTCCATCCAATCTGCTCTACCTGTCCTCACCTGCTGTGCTTGAACTAAGACCGTCAAACGTCCCTGATCACATGTACATTGATGCGTTGAAAAGGATATTCCCAGGTGCACCCAGCACTTTACTGGAAAGCCTCACAGCGTGGATCCTCATCGACCTGTTCTTTGAGAAAGTCAGAAACGACAGCCAAGGAACAGGAGGAGTCCTTTCTCAACTTGGATCTACATTTCGTCGATCCGGGTCTATGCGCTTAGAAGGAAATGACCACCGCCACAGTGACGACTTGGCCAGAATCTCCAACACCGACAGCAGCAGCAGCTATCACTCCTACAACGCCTTCAATCCGTTACGCCAGCACCAGCCCCATCACGACGAGCACCTCACACAATGCCCTGAGCAGCAGCAGCAGCACCACTACCACCACCACCCCCAACAAGAAGCACACCGAGAACACAGCATACCAAGAAAGGCGCACGAGATGCTCGGCATCGGCGCCCCCGACGTGACGTCGATCCGCCTCTCAGAGTTCGCGCTCAAGAAGCGCGCCGAGTCCGTCGCCGTCAGCGTTGCTGTGGTGGGACACCGCCTCATCGAAGCCATTCGTGGCTCTGCGGGCTGGGACGAGGATGTTTGGCGCTCCCTGAGGGTCCTGGTGGATGTCATCGGGTTGAGTGCTGGTGGTGGTGCTTCTGTATCTGTGGGTCTGGCTGATAGTGGTACCGGTGCTCGACGTGGAGATGAAGAAGGTGGCTGGCAGGGGAGAGGCCAGCAAGCTCGTAGTCGTGGTCTCTGGGACAGGGACAGCAATAATGAGGCCATTGGAAGCGACGACGCTGATGATAATTGGCCGGTGAGAACACAGGGGGAGCCTAAAAAGGAGTGGACGAGCGCCAGACAGTGCAGTAATTGGGTCTGATGTAACATGTACAGTAATAATACACTGGCAAGCCGTATATTTTATTAGGACCTAGGTTGCATTATTATGTTCCTCCCCGCACACTCATATACAGTGGCTTTTATAGCTTGGGATGTTGTATATGTGCCCATTCTGCATTTCCCAGCGACTTCAGTTCGCATCACTTGGCTTCGCTTCGCTTGCTCCGCTCGCATTCAAATTCGCAGTTTCTCACCCTGCTATCACCTTCGGGTAAGTAGGTAGGTAAAATGTGCGCAGTAATTACGCAATATAGAGGATCCGAGACCGGAGGTTCCCGTAGGACGACCTCGAGGTTGAGCGTCCTATATCTTCCCAATTTCGTGGTTTCATTCCTTTAAATCAATGCTTCTTGGTTCTTGTCTTGTCAATACGATGCATGACGTGGGTCTAGGTTTAAGGGTTTGGACCTGGACTTGGACCTGGACTTGGAACAACGTGTAGTAATAAGTATGTTCAACAGGGTGGTCGCGCGTGGGGTGTTGAATTTGTGAAGGAGGAATGTCGAGTAGTGCAGATGCCGTGTCGATTGATCGGTTCCATCGTCTGATGTCGGTCGATATTGCTTGGTCGGTTCCCCCGCCTGTGTCGTGAGGCTCGGAGAAAGGTAAGGAAACATTAAAGACATGAATTTAACTCCAGTCCCTTCACATCCTTTCTCTTTTGAAAGGCCCCTCACCGCACACTCAACCTAACCAGCAACCCCTCCTGATTGAGAGCCCACGCATTTTTAACCACCCACTCGCTATCTGGCCTCTCCAGTTCGACGTCGAACCTTAGAAACAGCGCCGCAATGAGCTTATGCAACTCCAACATCGCGATGTTCTTCCCTAGACACGACCGTTTCCCGGCACCGAACGCGAGCAGCGTGTGCTCCATGGATTTTGTCTGTTGCTCCTGCTCGCTCAACCAGCGTTCGGGACGCCATGATTCAGCGTCCGCACCGAATATGCCTGGTGAGCGGTGCAGGACCCATGGGTTGATGCCGACGATGGTGCCGCCTGGGAGGAAGGTGTTGGTTCCATCATCATGTGTGAGGGTGAGACCTTCGGGCGGCACAACGCGCTCGAGGGGAAGGGATAGAGCGGGATTCAGGCGGAGGCCTTCTTTAATGACGGCGCAGAGGTAGGGGAGTTGCTGCTGTGTCTCCGTCCATGTCGGGGAAGGGCTTGAGATTCTGTCTTGCGATGCAGCGGTTGTTAGTTCCGAGATTAGTTTCTTGAGGGACGCCGGATTCTTCAAAAGGTGATAGCAGACAGCGCGTAGGGTGGATGCAACTGTACCAGGAAAGTCAGCATTCAGATCAGGCGTATTGAACCGTATTTTAGGAAGGAAGGGAGGTCTACTAACTGGTATCGCTGCCCGCGTTGATATTCGCAAATAGGTTTGATAGCAGCGCGGCATCCGTCATCGCCTCTGCGCCGCCTTCGATGTCCTCCTTCCTCACTTTCAGGAACCGACCCAGAAAATCCGGCTTGTCGAGTAGAGCCCCTGATTTCTCGTCACCTCCAGCACCACTGCCATCCTCAATATCGCGCAATCTTTCCTTTAGCCTCGCCTGTGCAAACTGTAGGATCGGCGAGCTGACGCTCTTGCGAAAATAACGCACATAGAGCGGGTTCTTTCCCAGCAGCGCTTCGTCCAGCCAGGGTATCTGGCCCAGCACGCTGAAGTAGTCGAAATTAGCCCCGATGGCAGACATGATGTTGTCGATGTCCGTGCCGGACTCGATGAAGCCCAGGCGCCGTGAGAAGGTGAGTTCACCAATTACGTCAAATGCGAAAAATTGGAGATATTGGCCGAGGTCGAGGACTGGTGCTGAGCCCTCTTTGGTGGGAGTGGTGAAGCGCTCCTCGAGCGTTGATAGGAACACGTCGACTGTCTGATCCACTAGCCCTTCAAACTCGACGAGCGTGCTCAGACTATACGCGTGCGCAACGAGTCTCTTCGACTTCGCGTGCTCCGCCTCATCCGTGACAGCGACGAGGCTCGCGGCCCGCCGCCCATTGACGATGTTCTGGAAACAAGCGTAGAAATCCGATTTCACCAGCCCTTTCCCAATCCCGTAGATCTGGGTAATGTACCGCGCTGAGCCGGAGACGGAGACGACGTTGGGGCCTAGGCGGACCAGGGGTCCATGGGTTTTGTGCAGTTGGAGGTGAACTTCGTGCGGCGAGCGCTGGTAGACTAGTAGCGCGCGGTAGAGGTTGCTGAGGCGGGCAAGGAGGGGGCCCGGGATGTTGGATGGCAGGAGCAAGTAGTTCTTGACGAGCGTGAAGAGCAGCAGGAGGAGAAGGGCGTAGACTAATAGTGGCAGGAGCATCTTTGAGTCTTCCTTTGCCCCTTCCCGTTCTTATGGCTGGTCCTGCTGGTGATGCGCTGATGATCCGGTATCTAGCCTAGCTCTAGCCTCTGTAGTATGCCCAAAGCGAAACGTTCATCAAAATCGAAAGATGGATTTTAATATGTTCTCCAGGAAGTCTTGAGGCGAAATTAGTCAAGAGAGAGCCGGGGATTGCTGGTGGAAACGAATTCATCCAGTGGTCGAAAATATGCTGCAAAGGCCTGAAATCGATATGCAATATAATGTTCCTGAAGTAACCTCGGTTGTTTATCGTGCTTTATATACTCGTGAACATGAGAGATCGTTCTCAACTGTCGAGCAGATAGGGACGAGTTCTTTTGAATGAAAAATATAAAAAATGTTGGATGTGATAATATACCATGATACTTACGAAGTAGCACTGCTTTAACATTTGAAGAGTGACATATGTAC
>Ga0105239_10001581_pt1 | contig 30064 bp, 27 predicted proteins | sample KBSC44metaG_FD_92761 | JGI IMG/M metagenome (GOLD analysis project Ga0105239, IMG submission 92761) | Corn rhizosphere microbial communities from Kellogg Biological Station, Michigan, USA - KBS C4-4 metaG | ecosystem: Host-associated > Plants > Roots > Rhizosphere > Soil | place: Michigan, USA...
GAAGTAATTAATGGACTGGCTGCGCGCATGGATGATGCCCCCGCAGGGCTCCGAATTCGCCAAAGAGATCGACTTCGTCTACATGGCGTTGTTCTGGCTGAGCGTCGTCCTGTTCTTGATGATCGCGGTTCCCTCGGTATACTTCGCGTGGCGTTATCGCTATAAACCGGGGCGCGTGACGCCGCATCAGACCCATAACACTACGCTTGAAGTGCTATGGAGCGTGGGACCGCTGATTCTGTGCGTCGGTATCTTTTTCTGGGGTCTGAACGGCTGGATGAAATACTCCGTGGCGCCCGGCGAGGCCATGGAAATCTCGGTCACCGCCAAGCAATGGCTGTGGCAGTTCGAATATCCGGACGGTTCGCGAACCATCAACGATATCCACGTTCCCGTGAATAAGCCGGTGAAGTTCACCATGACCAGCGAGGACGTCCTGCACGACTTCTTCGTTCCGGACATGCGTGTGAAGCACGACATTATTCCTGGCCGTTATACGCAGATCTGGTTTACGCCTACCGTACTCGGCCCGCACAATTTTACCTGCGCTGAATACTGCGGTAAGGATCACTCGGGCATGAAGGGTAATCTGACCGTCGACAACGATGCCGATTTCGCCAAGTGGATGGAGACCGGCGGTACTGAATGGGAGGATTACTTCAACGGGAAGGATCCCAAAAAGACTCCGGCCGATTGGGGCAAGATCACCTATGAGCGCGTAGGGTGCAATTCCTGCCATACCGTCGACGGAAGCAAAAGCAAGGGTCCCAGTTGGAAGGGCGTTTACGGCTCGATGGTGGAGTTAAACAACGGCACGTCGGTCCTGGCCGATGAGGCCTACATCCGGGAGTCGATGATGCAACCGCAGGCTAAAGTCGTCAAGGGCTTCGACCCGATTATGCCCACGTTCCAGGGGTTATTGAAGCCGAATCAGGCGAACGGGCTAGTCGCCTACATCGAGTCGCTGAAGTAAGGGAACCGGGAAGTAGGAGAATGAGGTTAAGGCAATTATGGAACCGGTAGTCACAAGTAGCGCGCGCATCGGGGATCGCCCGCGTCCCAAAAAGAATTACCTGAACGAGACCAAGGGGTTCAAAAGCTGGGCGTTGACGGTCGACCATAAGCGCATCGGGATCATGTACCTGATCGGCACGCTGTTTGCGTTCCTGTTGGGGGGCATTTTTGCGCTCCTGGTCCGCCTCACTCTGCTGACGCCCGCGCACAAGCTGTTCGGCCTGCAAGTCACCGCGGAGACGTACAATCGCTTCTTCACTCTGCACGGCGCGATCATGGTGTTCCTGTTCATCATCCCCTCAATCCCCGGATCGCTCACCAACTTCGTGCTTCCTCTCATGCTCGGCGCCAAGGATGTGGCCTTTCCCCGGCTGAACCTGGCGAGTTTCTATCTCTGGATCGTCGGCGCGGTCATGGCCATTTCATCGATGATCATCGGCGCCGTCGATACCGGCTGGACCTTCTACACTCCCTATAGCACCACCACTTCCGGCACGGTCACACTAATGACCGCCGCGGTTTTCGTCCTGGGATTCTCTTCGATTTTCACCGGACTCAACTTCATCGCTACGGTCCATAAGCTGCGCGCACCGGGCATGGGCTGGTTCGATATGCCGCTGTTCGTGTGGGGCATGTATTCGACCGCAGTCATCCAGGTTCTGGCAACCCCGGTTCTGGGGATCACGCTGGTCCTCCTGATGCTCGAACGCGTCTTCCAGATCGGCATTTTCGATTCGCGCATCGGCGGCGATCCGGTGCTGTTCCAGCACTTCTTCTGGTTCTATTCACACCCCGCCGTGTACATTATGATTCTGCCCGGGATGGCGATCATCAGCGAGCTAATCCCGACGTTCTCTCGGAAGACCATCTTCGGCTACCGCGCCATCGCGTATTCCAGCATCTCGCTCGCTCTGGTGAGCTTTATCGTGTGGGGCCATCACATGTTCGTCGCTGGCCAGTCCCAGTTGGCGACGGTAGTCTTTTCGGCGCTCACGTTCCTGGTGGCGATCCCGTCCGGCGTCAAGGTGTTTAACTGGCTCTGCACCATGTACCAGGGCAACATCAGTCTCGAAGCTCCCATGCTCTACGCCATCTCATTCCTGATGCTATTCGCGATCGGCGGCTTGACCGGCATCTTCTTGGGGACGCTTTCGACCGACGTCCACCTCACCGATACGTATTTTGTCGTGGCGCACTTCCACTACGTGATGATGGGTTCCACGGTGACCGCCTTTATCGGCGGGTTGTACTACTGGTGGCCCAAGATGACGGGTCGGATGTATAACGAGAAATGGGGCCGAGTGACCGCGGTGATCTGGTTCATCGGCTTTAACGCGACCTTCCTGCCGCAATTCATTCTGGGCAGCCGGGGCATGCCGCGCCGCTATTACAATTATCTGGACCAGTTCCAGCCGCTACACGCATTTTCGACGGTCGGATCCTGGATCATCGGGCTCAGCCTGTTTATGACCGCGGCCGTTCTGCTGGCATCTCTGCGCAAGCCCGCGGACGCCCCCGACAATCCCTGGGGTGGAACCACGCTGGAGTGGCAGACTTCCTCGCCTCCCATTACTCATAATTTTGAAGATCAGCCGGTGCTCGAGCATGAACCGTACGATTACCGGCCTAAGGCGGTGGCGCACTAAATGAGCACAACCACAACCGACGTTCACGCGCGCGGCGGGCACGATGAGCATGGTGAGCACAACCCTTACCATCAACATCATTTCGCAACGATGGAGCAGCAGTTCGATACCAGCAAGCTGGGTATGTGGCTGTTCCTGGTTACGGAAATCCTGCTGTTCGGCGGCCTGTTCGTAGGCTTCGGCCTGATGCAGCATCGCTATCCGCAGCAATTTATCGAGGCCCATGAGCACCTGAAACAGGACGTATTCGGAAGGCCGTTTCCGCTCTATGGAGCCATCAACACTCTCGTACTGCTGATTTCGAGCTGGACCATGGTGATGGGAGTCAATGCGGCCCAGACGGACCAGAAGAAGAAAACGGTTCGATACCTGGTCCTGACCATTCTGCTGGCCTGCGTCTTCTTGGGCATCAAGTACGTAGAGTACTCGCACAAGTTTCACGATGGCCTGTTGCCCGGAATCTTCTACGCGCATCAATCCGAGGATCTGATCAAGGGCACGCACGGTTACGCCACATTCTTCGCGTTCTATTTCATGATGACCGGCCTGCACGGAATCCACGTGCTGGTGGGAATCGGGTTGCTGGGCTGGCTGGTGATGCGCGCCAGGCGCGGCGATTTCAGCAGCGAATACTACACGCCCGTCGACCTGGTCGGCTTATACTGGCACATCGTTGACATGATCTGGATTTATCTGTTCCCGCTGTACTATCTGATCTCATGAGCACTGAAACCCATACCCACGCCGAGGGATCCAAGCATCACGGCGGTCCTCTGATTTACACCGCGAACCTGTTCGCGCTTATGTTCCTGACCGTAATTACGGTTGCCGCCGCGTCTTTCAACTTCGGCTCCGCGAACGTTGTCATCGCGCTGGCGATTGCGAGTGTCAAAGCCATCCTTGTCGGGCTGTTCTTCATGCACCTGCTGTGGGATAAGCCGGTGAACGCGATCATTCTTATCGCGGGATTTCTGTTCCTTGGAATCTTCCTGATGTTCGACTTTCTGGACGTCACCTCGCGCAACAATTACCTTCCGCGCAACATGCCGAATATGGACAACGCCACGCCGGCGCCAGACAGCATGAATCCGCTGAAGACTCCCGCGCCGAGGCCCCTGGATCCCGCTTCGGCCAAGGCTGAAGAGCCCGCGCCGGCCAAGGCTGAGGAACACAAATAACCGATTTATTTGGCAGGCGACCCGCTAACGGGTAAACAAGATCGTCTGTCCTACAGTCCGCAGCGCGTCGAAGAGGAGATCGAGATCCTCGTCGGTGCCGGTTGAAATCCGCACGCACTGCGGCAGACCCCACGACTCCATCGGGCGGATAATCACGCCCCGCCGCAACAGTTGATCGACCAGCGTCGCGGCCGCATCGCGGGAATCCAGAGGCACCAGTACGAAGTTCGCCTCCGACGGCACCGCATGGAATCCCAGTTCCCCCAGCGAATGCGTCAGCCGCCGCAAGCTGCGTGCGTTCAGCTCCAGCGACCGGTGCAGCCATTCCTTGTCATCCAATGCAGCGATGGCCCCAGCCTGCGCGGGAGAGCTGGGCTCGAAGGGCAGCTTTACCTTGAGTAGCTCGGTGATCAGATCCTGATGCGCGAAGCCGTAGCCGATGCGGAGCCCGGCCAGCCCGTAGACTTTCGAGAATGTCCGCAGGGTGATGACGTTGTCGTAACGGTAGTGCATCGAATCGGGATAGCGCGGATTATCGCGCGCGTATTCGAAATAGGCTTCGTCCAGGATGATTAAAACCCGCTCCGGCACATGGCGGTAGAAGTCCTCGAACTCCTGGCGCGTGAAAATGGTCCCGGTCGGATTGTTGGGATTCGCCAGATAAACGATCTTGGTGTTTTCGGTGATGGATCCGGCCAGCTTCTTCAGATCGTAATGCCAGTTGTTGTACGGGACAGTTCGATAGCCCACGCCGCGCGAGTGAGCCAGCACCTGAAATCCCCCAAAGGCCGACTCTGTGGTGAGGATCTCGTCCTGATCGCCCAGGAAGGTTCGAATAATGTCAGATACGATACTGTCGGAGCCGCTGCCGGCGATAACGTTCCCGATCTTAGTCCCGTATTCCTCGGCCAGTTTCTCGCGCAGATTGAGACCGCTGTTGGGGTAGTGATGCAGATCGCCTAAATGCGCGCGAATCGCTTCCAGGGCCAGGGGGGAGGGTCCCAAGGGATTCTCATTCGAGGCGAGTCCGGCCACGCGCTTCAGGCCGTACGTCCGCGCAACTTCGGCGGCATTCCGCCCCGGCTTGTAGGGATTCAATGCGGCGATATAGGGAGGAACCAGTGCCATCTAGTTTCAATATAACGCCCACGCACCATGAAGCTGCGCGATCATAGCAAAGTGGAACCTCTGCACCCCATCGAGGTGCGTGTGCTCGGGTCATTGCTGGAAAAAGACCTGACGACGCCTGAGTATTATCCGCTCACGCTCAACGCGCTCCAGAACGCCTGCAACCAGAAATCCAGCCGCGAGCCAGTTGTTAGCTACGATGAAACAGCTGTAGCGCAGGGTCTGGAACTCCTGCGCCAGAAGCAGCTCGTGATGAAGGTTAGCGGCGCGGGACACCGCGTCGAAAAATATGCGCATCGCCTGGGTGAATCTCTGAATCTGGGCCGCCGTGAGCTGGCGCTCCTGGCTGTCCTGATGCTGCGAGGACCGCAGACCGTGGGCGAGCTGCGCGGCCGTACCGAGCGCATGCATCCCTTCGCCGATATGGAAGAGGTCGAGCATCTTCTTAAAGTGCTTTCAGAGCGCGAGCCGGATCCCCTGGTCGCGCCCGCCACTCGTGGCCGGTGGCGGCATCTCTGGAGCAGCATTGAGGCCGAGCCTGAAGATGAGGTGGAATCCAGCGCTCCGCGTTTGAGCCTGGAAGGGCGCGTCGCGGCCCTCGAACACGAAATTGACGAGCTCAAGCGCCAGTTAGAGAGCTTCCGTCGGCAATTTGAGTAAGATCAGAATACATGCATGATCGCCCCCAGGTCCGCGTCCGCCGCGTCGACGAAGTGGAAACGCTGGATGAATTGTTCACTCATTGCTTCCCCGCGTTTGGGGGCGCATTCCTCCGCCGCATCTATACAATTCTCGATCGCGCCATAGGCACCGGCTGTCCGCTGACGCTCGCCGTTTCCGGACCGGTCACGGTTAGCGGCCAGCATCAAGCGTGGCTGATCCCCCTGCTGGAGGCAGGCTGGATCGCCTATCTCTCGACTACTGACGCTGCTTGCTACCACGATGGCCATCGCAGCCTCGACGCGCATCGCGACCCGGTGTTTGAAGTACCCATCTGGGGCGATGACGGCGCACTGCGCGACGAGCACACCATTCGTGTCACCGACATGGCGTTCCACGAGGATGTGCTGCTGGATCAGGACAAATTCCTTTCCGCGGTTCTGCTACGCCCCGAATTTCAGCGCCGCATGACCGGCACCGAGCTGCGCTATCGCCTGGGAGCCTTCTATGCCGAGCAGGAACGCCTGAATCGCGTTCCCGCAGGCTTGCTCTCCACGTGCCATCGCTTGGCGATCCCGATTTTCGTGGGCGCGGCCGCCGACGGCAGTATTTTTCTGAACTCGATGAAGCTGTGGGCGATGAGCCAGGCCGGTCTGACGGATTCTTACAAATTCGAACTCGATCTGCACGCCGAAGTGTACGAGGCCTGCGCATATCACCGCTGGGGGCTGTTCGATAATCCGCCAAACGCATTGGCCACCCTGATTCTGGGCGGCGGCGTTCCGAAGAACTACAATTTGCAGCCGGAGCCCGCCCTCGGGCAAGTGCTGGGTTTACCGAATGTCCGGGGCTACAATTTTGACGTCCAGATCGTCACCGCGCCGGTGACCGATGGATCGCTTTCGTCCTGTCCCCCGGCCGAGGCGGTCACCTGGGGGAAAGTGGACAAGGACACCTACCAGAGCGGCACCGAAAGCATGCAAGCCGATTATTCGACCGTGATGCCGTTCCTTGTCAAGGCGCTGCTCGATAACCGCCGGCGCTATGAGAAGCTGGCCGCCGAGCTAGGCGAGGAGGAGCTGTTCCGCAAGGAGCCCAAAGCTCGGGGCTATCTGCGGCCGCGCAAGGGCTATCGTTTGTTTGAGAATCGGGACGAACTAGTCGGAAGGCTGACGGAGGACGTGAAAACCAACCGTGAATGGCTGCTCCAGTCGCTAGAATACACCCTGGCGCGTTCCTAGGCGCTCAAAACGCCGCCACAATCAGTGCGGCCAGGTTCCAGGCCACGATCAGGGCAAAGATGATGTTGATCCGGGCCAGCAGTTTGCCTCTTCCCAGCCGCCAGCAATAGATCCCTAGCCCCGCCGCGACCAACTTTACCGCTAATAGACCGTTCAGGGGGTTCGTCGTGGTGTGCATCATTAAGCGCACCAAGGGATTTCCTTCCCGAACCCCATGCAGCATGAAGGCCAGGGTCGTAAGTAGGTCCAAGATCTGGAGATACGTGTATTGAAGCAGGAGCTGATTCAAGGATTCCGTCCTAACTTTCCCAAATCGAACCTAGGATAAACCACTTAGATGGCAAATGGAACCTTAGAAGGTCTATTAAGGGCCGCTGAAAACCGCGAATAGTACCGGAACCCTCCGTGGATGTAACGGTTAGAGCGAAACGCGCCGATCTATGCTTGTGGCTGACTCCTATCTGGGAGTGCGTCTGGACGTCCTCCGGCGCTCCCAAAATCCCGATGGCGGCTGGAGCTATTACACCGGCAAGCAGTCGTGGCTGGAGCCCACCTTCTACGGAGCTCTAGTACTCCACGGCGATCCGGCTGCCGATCGGGCCTGGTCCCTGATTAAATCCTGGCAGCAGGCGGACGGGAGCTGGCCCCCTACTGCCGGGGCGGCCATTTCCGGATGGGGCACGGCACTCTGCTTGACCCTGGCGCAGATCCGCGGCGAGATTGACGGGACCTTCCTGAAGGGTCTCGCTTACCTTCTGAAGACCGCCGGCACGGAATCGGAAATCTGGCGGCGAGCGTTGGCAAAATTCGGTTTGGTCGACCCTGGCCGCAATTTGAAGCTCAAAGGCTGGCCCTGGAAGCAAGGCACTTCGTCCTGGGTGGAACCGACGGCTCACACGCTAATAGCCCTTAAAAAGGCGTACACTGTTTTACCCGCCCCTGAGCTGACCGAGCGCATTCGTTCCGGCCAAGCTCTGTTGCTCGACGTCCGCTGTAAGGACGGAGGGTGGAATTATGGAAGCGCGTGGGCGCTGGGTGAGGATCAGCGTTCGTATCCGGAAACTACCGCGCTCGCATTGCTGGGCCTGCAAGGACGGGCGGAGGCGGCCAGCTCCGTCGATCTGGCCAAGGGTTGGCTGCAAGAGACACCGTCCTCCCTGGCGCGCGCCTGGATCACTATCGCGCTACGGCTGCACAGCGTCGCGGTTCCAAATACAAACAGCCCGTTAAAAGGATCCGGCTCGCCGGATCTGATGGTGGTGGCGCTTGAAGCCTTGGGCGCACCTAACGGAAATTACCGCTTGCTCAAGACGGAGGCAGCAGGATGAAGATTAGCAGGCGCGATTTCATTCCCCTGGCAGGCGCCGGACTGATGGCCGGTTACGCGGGCTGGGAAGGCTTGCGCTCGCGCCGCGATTCACCCGCCGGTCCCTCGCCGGTGGCAGTGATCAAAGCGACGTCCTATTCCGAGGATCTGGCGCAGCGCATTTTGCGAGGCGTGCGCGAGTGTGGACTGGACGTTCGCGGTCTAAAAGTTCTGCTGAAGCCAAATCTGGTGGAGTTCGATCCCAACACTTCGATCAACACAGATGTTTCCGTGGTTGCCGCGGCCTATGAAGTTTTCAAATCGCTAGGCGCAGCCGAGGTTATGATCGGCGAAGGCCCCGGTCATCGCCGCGACACTTATTGTCTAGTAGAGACGGCGCGATACCGGGAGATTTCGAAGTTCGACGATCTGTTCGTGGATCTGAACCGGGACGACGTGAGTGCGGTGGAAAAATTCGCGGATCGCGCTGAAATGTATTTCCCCAACACGGCGCTTCGCGCCGACCTGGTGGTTTCACTCGCCAAGATGAAAACGCATCACTGGGCAGGAGCGACGCTCTCCATGAAGAATTTCTTCGGTCTAGTTCCGGGTTCGATTTACGGCTGGCCCAAGAATGAGCTGCACCACATCGGAATACCCGAATCGATCGTGGAACTGAATCGCATCTTTCGCCGCAGTTTCGGGATTGTTGATGGCATCGTGGGTATGGAAGGCAACGGCCCGATTCAAGGCACTCCCAAGCCGGCGGGCGTTCTGGTGATGGGCAGCGACCTGCCTGCCGTGGATGCGACCTGCTGCCGCATTATGGGCATCAATCCCGCGAAGATCGAATATCTTAGGATGGCGTCTGACGGGAATCTGGGTAACGTCGAAGAATCCCGTATCGAACAGCGTGGCGAGAAGATCAGCGAAGTCCGAACGAATTTCGCGCTGATCGACTCTTTCCGCAGCCTGCGACTGTCGTAAACGGGAACATCATGGTTGCCCGGATACTGCTGGCTGCCATTTGTTTTACGTTGCCGATCGCGGCTCGGAGTACCCAGGCTCAAAAGGAATGGTTTCTCGGCGCGGGAGCCATGGTCGCGCAAATCGACGGCGATCGACTGGATATCCTTGGCGGGGCGGAGAATATCGCCGAAGTCGCAGCGGCCCGGCGACAATTACTCCTGGCAGCGTGGGAAATCAGGTCGCGCCAGGATCTTTGCGAAGAAATCGAGAAGCTGCTTAAAGACGATCGCGATCCGGCGCGCATTGGATGGAATTTCCCCCGAGTAATCAATCTGGCGCGTTTGGGCTATGCTGCCGGCTACCTGCAGGAAGACGAGGCTTGGGGCTATATCGCGCCGGCAGCCGAGCGTATTCAGAAGACCTTTTCATCGTGGCAGGAAGTCGGCCAGGTTTACCTGAAAACACGCGCGGCCTGGTACTCGAATTACGTGAGCGATCGCAGGCAAGCCGAATGGGCGTACCGCGTACTTGTGAACGATCAGAACAGCCCGTGGCGAAAGTATCCCTGGAATCTCGACTTGGGCAATGGATATCGGGCTCCGCCCGGCATTGACAAGACCGCATGGCTTGATCTGGCGGCCCATCCCGAAGGGTTGATGTGCGTCCGCATTACGGTTCCCGATCATAGGAGCGAAGTCGAATATGAGGACGCTATCCAGGCAGCTGTCGGCTGCCGTCCGCATATCACCGGCGAAAAACGAATTGGACCCGATTGGATTCTTGACACCGAGTGTTTCCGGGACGGGACGCTCCACGGCGCACAGATCGCGGTGCAATTCCATCCGGAGGCGATTGCGGAACAGTTCCGTCGCGACGGGGTCACGGAGTTGATTACGTTTTTCGAGCATAAACCGCATGGTTCGTCGTCTGAGCTTCTTCCGGTTGTGACCGACAACTGGTTTCAGGATGGGTGGCAATGGTACCTCGACATGCGGCCGTTGCGGCGGTCGTACCCTGATACGACGCTCACCTACGGTGTACCGCCGGCCCGTGTGCAATTGTTTATGATCGGGGCGCTCCTGCTAGCAGTTACGAGCATGGCCGGAGCTTTTGCGGCGCGCGGCAGAGCCTGGTGGACCTCTCGATTCCCGCTGTTCTATTGGGGAGCGTGGTTGGTTCTTTCGGTGAGTTATTACGGGCTTGCCATCGCGGGTTTCTGGTCGGGAGGCGAAGGGCTTGGCGCGGACGTGCGGGGGCTGGTTTGGTATGGCACGCTCGCGCTCCTGCTCCGCTGGGGAACCGAGATTGTGATCGCTTCCGCGGAGTGGCGCGCCATCGCCCCGGAAATATCCTTGGGCCGGATCCTGGCTATGTCGTTCTTCCGGGTCATGGCGGAAGTTCCTGTCGCGACGGTGATGGTGCTGCTGTGCGACCCTCAGAGGCCGCTCAATCTGGCGACCGTGCTTGCGCTACTCGGAGTCGGCGCCGCGATCGCCCTCATCGCCTGGCATTTTCGCATGCGCGCGGAAGGAATCCGCGGCGGTTTGACAAAAGAAGGAGAGCTGCACGATGCGATTCGAGCCATGGCCACGCGCATGGGCGTGTCACTGCGGCGGCTCTACATTTTGCCGGAAGACACTTCGCCACGGCTTGGTCCCAAGGCCGGCGGATATGGCGACTTGCTGATTCCGGAAAGACTGCTTCAGTCGGCGTACCGGCGTGAAGTGGATGGCATCGTCGGATATGAACTGATGCTGATCAAAACCAAGTATCTGAACTCCTTCTGGGCGGGGCTCCTGCCTATAGTGGTGATCCTGGTCTGGCGCGTCTACAACGCTCAGAACGCACCCTCAGCGGGCACATCGCTCGTGGCGCAGGGGGGCATGGTTCTCTCTGCGTTCGCGACCTTTGGAAAGACGATGCGAGGGGTTCAAGCCCGCGCGCAGGCTGCCTTTAAGGTATCCGGCGGCGACGCGGAGGGTTGGATCGCGGGCTTAGCGCGACTCGCCCGGCTTTCGGGAGCGGAAATGGTGCCGGAAGTGGCGGAACAGGTGGCGCGCAAATGCGGTGTGGACTTCGAGCGCCTGCCGGATCTGATGGAGGAGGGTTTCCCCGAGACAGGGCACTATCCGGTTCCGCCGTACGATCGCGGCAAGCTTGTTTCGGTATCCTGAAAGGTAACCATGCGTCGTCCCGTTATCGCCGGTAATTGGAAAATGTACAAAAATCCAGGTGAGGCGGCCGGTTTTCTGCACGATCTAGCTACCCTGGTTGCTGAATCGACTCATGCCGAAATCGTAATTTGTCCTCCCTTTATTGATGTGTCCGCAGCGGTCGATGCGGCGCGTGACAGCAACATCGAAATCGGCGCTCAGGACCTCTTCTGGCTCAAGGAGGGCGCTTATACCGGCGAGGTGTCCGCGCCCATGCTGGTCGCGGCCGGATGCCGCTGGGTGATTGTGGGTCATAGCGAGCGCCGCCAGTATTTCGGGGAAACTGACGAGTCGGTTTTCAAGAAGACCGCAGCCGCGCTCGAAGCCGGCTTGACTCCCATCGTGTGCGTCGGCGAGCGGCTGGAAGAGCGTGAGGCAGGGCTGACCGAAAACGTTCTGGCGACCCAGTGCATCGGGGGAATTTGTGGCCTGACCCCTGAGCAGTTCACGCGCGTGGTGATCGCCTATGAACCGGTATGGGCCATCGGCACCGGACGTACGGCGACTCCTGAAATGGCGGGGCAAGCTCATCACTTTCTACGAGAGCAAATCCGCGCTCGCTTTGGCGATGAGCACGCAGACGCTTGCCGTATTCTTTACGGCGGCAGTGTGAAGCCCGACAACGTTAAAGGCTTGATGGCGCAACCGGACTTAGACGGCGCTCTGGTGGGTGGCGCAAGCCTGGATCCGGCTTCCTTCGCGGCGATTGTGAATTTCTAGAGAAGTCTACTTAGGGTTGTCAGTTGGCGGGCGTGTATCGCATTTGATATGATATTTTCCCGTTATGAAATCCGCTGCAGCCTTGGCTATTTTAACTATCTGTTCTCTTTATGCGCAAAAACCGGATACAAAAGGCCGGTTTATCGCTGGAAACACGCCTTTGACCGAACCAGCAGGAGGTCCGCCCGAGGACATCGCGCGCCGGTTTCTGGAGTCCACGGCTCCCAACCTGTCCCTAAGTCCGGACGACGTCGCCGGTGTGTTCCTTGCAAAGCAATATCAGACCGACCACAACGGTGCGACCCACATGGTCTTCCGCCAGCAGTTTCAAGGCATCGAGGTATGGAACGCCGAGTGGGTGACCAACCTCGACCGTAACGGCGCCGTAGTCAGCGCCGGAGGAACTTTGTACGCGGATCCCGCGTCGCCGGGGCAGGTGACGCCCGGGTCTTCGCTAGCGGCGGTCCGATCCGCGGTGAGAGCGGTGAACCCCCGGCTGGGAGCCGCGTTCGCTCCGGTTCAAACGGCCCGTGTGACCCGGCGCCCGGATGCGATAGTGTTCGCTGCGGGTGATTTTGGAAGCGACATTGAAGGGCGGCTGGTATGGTTTGGGCTACGCGGAGCGCTTCGCCTGGCCTGGGTGTTCACGGTGACCGATGAGGATGCGGTTAGCCGCTACTCCGTTGTAGTCGAGGACGGCAGCGGCGCGATCCTCGATAAGACCGAACTCACATTCTTTGCCACGCCACCCGTAGGACAAGTGTTCGATAAGGGCTCGCCCCAGCCCAATCCTACGCCGGGAATCCGGCTGAGCAGTGCGCCGCCCGTGGTGGATCGCGTCACAGTCCCGCTGGTCGGGGACGTGGTTGCGTCGCCGTCCGGCTGGGTTAGCGGCAACAGCACCGCAGGCAACAACGTAATCGTCGGCGAAAACCGCTTGGCTCAGGGCTATTTAATGCCCCAGACCACTGTTGCGGTGGACGGAACTTTCAATTTTGCGTTCACCGCTGGGCCCAATCCGCTGCTCTTCAGCGATGCGGTCAATGTGAACCTGTTTTACTGGATGAATCGCGCGCACGACTTGCACTATACCTACGGATTCAACGAAGCCGCCGGCAATTATCAGCAGGATAACCTCGGACGCGGCGGCACCGGCGGCGATCCAATTTTGGCTTACTCGCATTATGGCGCCGCCCTGACAGGGTCTCCCCTCCTGGTGAATTCATTTTTCACGAGCCAAGGCACGGATGATGGCGATCCCGCCGAAGTGGGGATGTTCGCGTCGTTTTCGGGGGCTGGCGGCTTTTTCACCGACGGTGCTCTGGACGCCGAGATCATCATTCACGAGTACACTCACGGGGTCAGTACTCGCCTGGTTCGGCAGGGCTACACGACCTTTCAAGGGCGCTCCATGGGCGAAGCGTGGAGCGACTTTTACGGCCTCGAATACACCATCCCAACTGGGGCGCCTCCCGATGGGATCTATCCTGTGGGTCAGTACTTCATTCAGGCGTGGGGAACGGGCGGCCGCAGCAGACCATTTTCCACCAGCGTGGGTGTGAATCCGCTTACCTTTGCCGATTTAGGCACGGTGATTCCTTTCCCCGAAGTTCATGCCGACGGGGAAATCTGGGTGGAGGCTTTAATGGAGATACGGGCGAATCTTATCGCCCAGCTCGGAGAGGCCGAGGGCCGCCGCCGTGTTCGGATGCTGGTGCTGGACGGCATGAAGCTCTCCCTTCCCGCGCCTTCGATGGTGGATATGCGCGACGCCATCCTGCTGGCCGACCGTTTGGACTTCGATGGCAAGAGCCAGAGCCAGCTGTGGGCCGGATTCGCCAAACGCGGCCTCGGCGTGCTGGCGTACTCTTCGGGAAGCGACACAATTCACGTGGTTCCTTCGTTCGACACGCCCTCGGCTACAGGGCGCGTGAAATTTTATGATGATTCCATCGTGAACGGTGAACCCCTCCGTGTACTTCTGGCCGATTCGAACTATAGCCAGCCAACGGTCAAAGTGCAGCTCACCAGCACCGTGGGGGACCGCGAGGATCTGGTCCTCACACGCAGCGGTTCTATTTACGTAGGAACCATCCCCACCTCCACAGGCACCGTCACTCGCAACAATGGTGTCCTGAGTCTAAGCACGTTCGACTTCATCACTGTTTTTTACGTCGATTTCTTCAACGAATCGGGCGCGACGCAGGTGATGACAGCCAGCATTCCGACCCAGGTGCCATATTCTCTGGCGGGCGGGCCGTCAGTGGCGCCAGTCTCCGGAACCGAGGTCCGATTGACCAACTCTGCGAACGCCAGAATTTCTTCGAGCTTGCCTTTTGCGTTTCCATTTTATTCGAAGAAGTACACGTCCGCGCAGATCTATGCTAATGGACTGATTTCCTTCGATGTTCCGGTCAGCAGCGCGTGCACGGACTTTACCGCACTTGCACATTATGCCGGAATCGCTCCTTTGTGGACTGGGTTGACGTTTGGGACAGCCCAAGCGAATGAAGGCGTGTACATGACTGTCGGCACTGCCGGGAAGGTCGTCTTCCGCTGGGCCGCCGAAACCTCGACCGGCTCGCCCGTCAACTTCAGTGTGACTCTCAATGACGATGGCGCGATTGACGTTATTTACGGCACCGGAAACGCTAATCTGGCGCTGGTGCCCACGTCCACGGGATGCGGTTCCGGGCCCGCCGTCGGGATCTCCAATGGTCACGATCTCTATTTCCAGGGCGTCGTCCTGAAAGTCACCACCAACCTCGCTTTGCGCTGGGAACCCCCGTTCAACTATTCCACCGTCCCGCAAGTAACGCTGGAGACTCCGGTTGCCAACGCTACGGTGCAGGGCGTGCTCACAGTGAGCGGCATCGCCTACGATCCAGGCTTTAGAGTGAGCCGAGTGGATATTATGGTCGATGATATAGAGCTTGCCGTAGTCAGTCCGACGGTTTCCCGGCCCGATTTCTGCGGACAGCACAATGTGAACGGATGTCCCCAGGTGGGTTTTCAGGCCAATCTGGACGTAACAGCACTCAATTTGGCTCCCGGGGTCCACACGATTCGCGCGCGTGCGACCAATCCTCGAGCGGGTTTCAGCGATACCGATCCCGTGTCCTTCACGGTAAGCGCGGTTCCGGGGCGCCTGCCGAAGGGTGCAATCGAATTCCCCGCGGCCGGGGCGGAACTGAGCGGCAGCGTCGTGTTTACTGGGTACGCCTATATCGACGACCCGGCTCTCAGCGTCCGGCGGGTGGACTTGCTCATCGACGGCTTGACCTATCCTGGCGCTACTTATGGCGCGATTCGTAACGATGTCTGCGCGCCCCTGCCTACGCCGCGGCCGCTAAACTGTCCTAACGTGGGCTGGAGTCTAGCCTTCAACACGCGTACTGGTTTGCCGCCGCTTCCCGACGGACCTCACTCCATGCAACTCCGGGTGCAGGACGACTCGGGACGATTTACGATTCTGCCCGATGCGCCTGTGCCCTTCACCGTGAAGAACGGCGCGCAACAGGCTCCCATTGGGGGCCTGACGACTCCGCATCCGAACGACCGGCTGAAGGGCCAAGTGAACTTTTCAGGGTTCGCTTATTCTCCGGGGGGCCAAATTACTTCGGTGTTTCTGATGATCGACGGCTCATTGCGGTCGCTTGCGAGCTACGGGATTCCGCAGCCCGATATCTGCGCGACATTGCCGGGTGTGAAGGCCTGTCCGAACATCGGATTCTCCGGGGTCCTCGACACGACTACGATTCCGAACGGGCAGCATGTGCTCGGCATTCTTATCACGAATAGTCAGGGACTATCGACCGTCGTGCCTGCGCTGGATAGCGACGGAATGAACGTTGTGATCGACAACCCTTAGGCTGTTCTACTTGGATTCCAGCGGCAGATCAAAGTAGAAATATTCCTTGCCGCTGGAAGCGCTGCTCAGGCCGTTCAGGTACAGCATCGATCCCGGCTGATGTTCCGCCTCGAAGTAGAAGAACCCGTACGCCTTCTCGCCGTTCGGAATCAGTTTTACCGATAGCGCACGGTTCGTGATCTCCGGTGTATTGAGGGGTCCCTTTTTTTGCCTGCGTGGCAGGGGAATCGGGAGCGAGGTCGCTGGACCGATGTGAGGGGGCTTCTTGACGCCCTGGTAGTAAATCAAATCATCGGGCGGATACGGATCGAGGTGGTGATTCTCGGGATCGACGAACTGTACCTTCATGTTCAGCCGCAGGGCGCTGCCGGACCCGTTTTCAATGATCACCAGAACCGGCAGGATCCCGTGCTCATACGGGTTCACCTTGCCGAAGGCCGACTTAGCCTGCTCGTCAGTAACATATGGAATGGCCGCGATGGTGATACCTTCCTGAGTCTGGTGTCCGGCATACGACGAGGCCGGTCCCGGAGCGAAGCGGCCTTTGTCCTTGTCCACCGCCAGCGCCGCCGGTATACTCAAAAGAACGATTAACGCGACACGTTTCATCTATTTCCTCTACCAGGTTCTCCAGATCGCGCTCAGCCCGGCGCTGATCCTGTATCTACTCTATCGAGGTTTGCGCAACCTGAGGTATTTCACCGGAATCGACGAACGGTTCGGGTTCCTCCCCCCGTCCTTTAAGCCGACGGGTCCCGGCCCCATCTGGTTTCACGCCGTTTCCGTGGGCGAAGTGCTTACAGCGGTAGAGCTCGTCCAGCGGGTGCGGCGTGTTCAACCGCACGCCGAGATTTTCGTGTCGGTCAGCACCCTGGCGGGACGCGAAGTTGCCGACCGGCGACTGGAGGGGCTTGCGAACGGCGTATTTTACGCCCCCCTCGACTTTCGGTCTGTTATCCGACGTGTCCTGCGGCGGATTCGTCCTGCCGCGGTGGTGGTACTCGAGACCGAGATCTGGCCGAATCTCTATCGCGAATCGAAGCGTGCCGGAGCGGGCTTATTGGTGGTCAATGGCCGGATTTCCGATCGCGCATTGCCGCGATACCGGCAGTGGCGTGGATTTTTCAAGCACGTTCTTCGGTGGCCGGATGCGATTCTCGTGCAGAGCCAGCAGGATCGCGAACGATACGTAATGGCGGGTGCGCCCGAGGATCGGGTGCGCGTTGCTGGAAACCTGAAATACGATTTCACGCCGTCCGCCGCTGCTGGAATTGCCACCGGCTTAGGTGGCGAACCAATATGGATCGCGGCGAGCACTACAGCGCCTGTTGAAGCTGGCGATCCCGACGAAGATGATGTGGTGATCGAAGCGTTCAAAAGGGTAAGCTCCCATTATTCCGGGCTGCTATTAATAATCGCCCCGCGGCGGCCCGAGCGATTTCCCGTGGTCGCGGAGAAACTGGCGCGCGCGGGAGTCTCCTTTATGCGCCGGTCGGAAGGCGCCACTGATCTTGCACGCCCAGGCGTGTTGTTGCTCGACTCAATCGGCGAGTTAGCTGGGCTATTCGAGCGCGCAACCGTAGTCTTCATGGGCGGGACCTTGCCGCATCGCGGTGGGCACAATATCCTGGAGCCGGCGTACTTCGGCAAGCCCGTGATCGTGGGACCGCACATGGAAAACTTCGCGCAAATCATGCAGGAGTTTTCCGCGGCAGATGCGGTAGTCCAGATCGATAGCCCCGATGCGCTCAGCGTTGCGGTGGAATCGCTGCTCGAAAATCCCATTCGTGCGGGGGGAATCGGCGCTCGGGCGCGGACGCTCGCAATGGCGAATCGAGGGACCGCCGACGCGATGGTACAGCAGATCTTGGCGGCGGCTGACCTGGCCGTGTCCGATCCGCCGCATACTCTTGAGGCGCGAATCACACGCGGGCCGCTGGCTGCGATCTGGAAGGCGGGGCATTCATTGAATATCGCGCGAAGTCATTCTAAAAAGCTGGATGCCCCGGTTGTCAGTATCGGCGCCCTCGCGATGGGTGGGGCGGGGAAGTCGCCATTTGTGGCGCACCTGGCGCATAAACTGGCCGAGGCGGGCCGGAACCCGGCCATCCTGACTCGGGGATACCGGCGTAAATCGCAGTTGGACATGATCGTTCCACGGGGCGGCAGTGCGGCGGTGGAGCAGACGGGGGACGAGGCGCAAACGTACATCCGGCAAGCCGTTGCGCATGTGGGGATCGGCTCTGATCGCTATCAATTGGGTTGTAGAATGCAACGCGAACTGAATCCGGAAGTCTTCTTGCTGGACGACGGATTTCAGCATTTCCGTTTGCAACGCCAGCGGAATGTTGTATTGATCGATGCGCTGGATCCGCTGGGTGGTGGTGTGTTCCCGCTTGGGCGGCTACGTGAACCGTTCACGGCTCTGGCGCGAGCGACGGCGGTCATCATCACGCGAGCCGAGGGCCGGCACGCGGGGATCGAAAACCTGATCCGGCGATACAATCCGCGCGCGCCGATTTTTCGAGCGCGGGTTGTTCCTCAAGGAGAGCTTCCGGCCGGCCCTGTCGCGGCGTTTTGCGGGCTCGGCCAGCCGCGAACGTTTTGGCGGACCCTTGAAACTCTCGGCGTCAACGCCGCTCCGCGTTTGGTATTTCCCGATCACCATCGCTATACTCCGGCCGATCTGCAGGAAATCGTTCGCCAGGCGACTACCGCGGGAGCCCAAGGCGTGGTGACCACCGAAAAAGATATGATGAATCTTCCCGGCAGCAATATTTCGCTACCGTTTCCACTCTATTGTTTGCGGATCGGGATCGAAATCGAGAACGAAGCCGAACTGCTGCGGCATCTCTTTTCATAATGCGACGAGCCATCTTCGGAGGGACCTTCGACCCCATCCATCGTGCACATCTGGTAGTCGCCCGCGAGGCTGCAGATGCTTTCTCACTCGATCAAGTACTGTTCATTCCGGCGGCCAATCCGCCTCACAAAGACGCTGGCACGCCCTACGAAAATCGCTATAAGATGGTCGAACTCGCGTGCCAGGAAGATCCGCGCTTCTCACCGTCGCGTCTTGAGGAAGAGTTGCGGAAGAGTTACTCGATCTACACGATTGAGCTGGTAAAAGGCATGGGCGGCGACGTCTTCTTTGTAATCGGAGCCGACGCCTTCGCCGAGATCCAGACTTGGTTTCGCTGGCAGGACGTGGTGCGAGAAGTCGAATTCATCGTGGTCACGCGGCCGGGGCATCAATATTTGAGTCCGCCTGGCGCGCGCGTTCATAGGCTGGAGACGGTGGCTTTGCCGGTGTCGTCGTCGGAGATAAGAGCAGCCCTGGCACGGGGCGAAACGCCGGCGGAGCTGCCGAACGCCGTCGCCGAGTACATTCGGGTCAACGGGTTGTACGCTACTTGACCGGGGCTGGCAAAACCCGGGTTGCCGGCCGGGGCGACTGCAACAGCTTCCATTGATCCGGCGTCAGTACGCGCCGAACCTGCCACAACATCCGGGAGTTGGCTTTTTCCAGTTCTGCCCGAGCTTGGGCTACGCGGTCGACTTGCGCAAAGACCTTGGCGTCGTCCGGCTGGTCTGCATTCACGAGCGGCTCGAGCGTCACTTCTTCTTTTTGCAGAGCGGCATCCAGGTCGATGAGTTTCAGGCGATGCTGCTGAAGGATGTCGTTGAGGTTCTTCCGTTGGTCCATGGAAAGCCCCAGCCGTTCGATCTCCTCAGGGCGGGTCCACCACTTGCCAGGGTTTACGCCGGCGAAGAACCTGAACGAGGTCGTTCCGTCTTTTGTGATCAGGCTATTCAGCGTGGAGCTCTGTTCGAGCGCCTTGGGCACTGGCTGAGCTGCGACGGAAGCGGCGCCGAGCACCGCCAGTAACAATCCACGAAATTGCAAAGTCATTGGTTCTCCTTGGATATCAACTGCATGAGTGGTTCCATCGAGGTGGGAACCGAGCGCGATAAACTCGCATCGATTCGTTCCAGCAAGAGTTCGTCCGATTTAGCTTGTTCGGCGGCACGCTGCTGGCGAGCGTTCCAGTACACTGGCGCGGCAGTCAAGAGCAGCACCGCAGCCGTCGCCAAGATCCAGCGCGGCAGAGTTCCACGCACGCGTAAATAACTCACAGGAGGTACGGGCGACTGCTCCAGCGAATTACGGAACCCGGCCAGAGCCCTTTGAAGCTGATGCAATTCTGCTCTGCAAGCCGGGCATTCGCGAAAATGCTCTTCTGCTTCATCGCGACGCTCTCCTGAAAGCCATTGATGGACTTCTTCTAAAGACAAGTGCGAATTCATTCCGATCTTCCCATCTGTGCACGAACGGCTCGCAACGCGCGGTACAGGTGCACCTTGACGGCGTTCTCCGATAAGCCGGTGGCCCCAGCGATCTCGAGCAGCGTCATCTCATCGGCGAAACGGAGTAAAAAGACGCTCTTTTGGCGCTCCGGCAGGCTGGCCGTAGCCTTCCATATTCCGGCGATCTGTTCCCGCAGCAACGTTTCCGCCTCGGGTGACAAACGTCCGTCTCGATCGTATCCGCCGATCTCTTCCGAGTCTCCACTCCGCAGTCGCTTCCAGAACTGAAGGCGCCGGTTACGGCTGGCGTCGCGCACCAGGTTCACCGTGATCCGCATCAGCCAGGTCTGAATGCTCGCGTCGCCGCGGAACCGCTCCCAGGCCTTGTAGGCGTGCAGGAAGCAGTCCTGGGTCAGCGCCTCGGCGGCATCCCGATCGCGCAGGGATGCCAGAGCGAAGCGAAACACGCGGGGCCAGTAGAGTTGAACGACCGCGTCGAAATCCCGAGTCTCCGTAAGGGAGTGCTCCATGATCGCGGTAGCAGTCGCGGCCGGTTCCATTCGGGGGTATAGACGGACTACGGGCCGAAGGGTTAACTGGCGGGCAACGAAGAGTCTAGTGATCGCGGTCGGTGACCAGATCCGTGACGGCCGTTAGAGCCTTCTGGTAAGGCGATTCCGGGAACCCGGCGATGATCTCGCGGGCCTTGCTCGTAAAGCTAAGGGCCCGTTCCTGGGCACGCTCAATCGAACCATGGCGGTTTAGGATATGCAGGATTTTGGCGCACGGCACCTGGTCATAGTTGCCGTCCGTGAGCACGGTTTCGACCAGCTTGCGCTCTTCAGGCTCGGCCGTTTCCAGGGCGTAGATTAAGGGCAACGTGACTTTCCCTTCGCGCAGATCGTTGCCGACAGGTTTGCCCAGGATTTTCTCGCGGGATGTGAAATCGAGAATATCGTCCACCAACTGGAACGCGATGCCCAGGTTCCAGGCGTATTCGCCTAGGCGGTTCTCGATCTCTTCTCCGGCATTCGCGCAGACGGCTCCCAGGCGCGCGCAGGCGGAGAATAAGCTGGCAGTCTTGCGGTCGATCAGCTCCATGTAATCGGCTTCGGTCACGCCGATTTTGCCGATGCGCTCGAGCTGAAGCAGTTCGCCTTCTACCATCATCTGCGTGAGAGTGATCAGGACATCCAGAATGCCGAAATTGCGCTCGCGCAGGGCTACATGAAAGGCCTGCATGTACAGCCAGTCGCCCGCCAGAACCGACGTATGGTTGCCCCACACCACGTTGATCGAAGGGCGGCCGCGGCGCGTCTTGGCCATGTCGATGACGTCGTCGTGAACCAGCGTCGCGGTGTGGATCATCTCCATCACGGCCGCGATCCGGGTGAGCCCTGGGCTGGCCGCTCCGGGCGTTGGTGCACACAATTTCCCGCACAGCAAAACCAGGATGGGACGCAGGCGCTTACCACCGCCGGACTGCAGATATTGGCCGATTGAGGTGAGCGCTTCCACCGACGCGACGGACTCGAGGCCGATCTCACGCTCCACCTGGTCCAGGTCCTTGCGGACCAAGTCGAAAATCTCGATGGCCGTGAGGGCTTGGCCGATTTTGCCGAATGCCATAGGAATGTTTGAGTGTAGCAAAGCGGCCAGATCCTGCGACGCGTCCTGCAAAACCGGTCTCTAGTGGTAAACTACCTTCGTGTCTTTGCCTGGGCGTCCACCGCAATCTGACAAAGACCGTTTGAATCGCTAAAGGAGCGTGATCCAAGATGAACATCTTTGTCGGAAATCTCAGTTTCCAGACGACCCAGGACGAGCTACACGCGGCGTTTGCACAGTACGGGAACGTGGACCGCGTGAACATAGTAACCGATCGTGACACCGGGCAGCCCCGGGGATTCGCGTTTGTCGAAATGCCCGACCAGCACGAGGCGGAAACTGCGATTCAGCAGCTTAACGGCGCCGAGATGAACGGCCGTGCGCTCAACGTCAATGAAGCGCGCCCCAAGCCTGCGGGCGGAGGATTTGGCGGTGGCGGCGGACGAGGCGGTCCTCGGGGTGGCGGTTTTGGCGGTGGTGGCGGGCGCGGCGGAAATCGCGGTGGCGGCGGTGGCCGCGGCCGTTACTAGATCTTACAGAGACTCCGAAAGTTTTCGGAAGTAATTCGGGCGATCTCTTCCGGCGCGACGCCGCGAAGTTCAGCCAGCTTGCGGGCGGTTTGCGCTATGAACGCTGGCTCATTGCGCTTGCCGCGATGCGGAACCGGCGCGAGATAAGGCGCGTCAGTTTCAATTAAAATCCGGTTTGCAGGTGTGCTGCGCGCCGCTTCCTGAACGTCGGCTGCTTTGGGGAAGGTGATGATTCCGCCGAAGCTCAAGTGAAAGCCAAGATCGAGGCAGCGCTGCGCTTCGCTGGGTCCGCCGGAGAAACAGTGCATGATGCCGCCTAAACCTGTTGGTTTCCAGTAGACTTCCAGCAGGGCGATGGTGTCCTCCCAAGCCTCGCGCGTGTGGATCACAACGGGCTTGCGAGCCTCGCCTGCAATCAGCATTTGCTTTAGAAATACATCGCGCTGGACGTCGCGAGGCGAATGGTCATAGTGGTAATCCAGTCCAGTCTCCCCCATCGCGATCACTTTGGGGTGCTTGAGTAGCTCTCGTAATTCGCGGTACGTCTCCCGAGTCGTCTTGGCCGCATCGTGCGGGTGGACGCCGACGGTTGCGAAGATTGATTCGTGCCGGTTGGCCAAGCGGATACCGGCTTCGAGGTCGGGCGGACCTTCGCCGGTGCCAATGACGACCATCCGCTCGACTCCGGCGGCCAAGGCGCGGTCGATGACGGCCTCGCGGTCCGGGTCGAACTGGGTGTTGTCGAGATGGCAGTGACTGTCGATCACTTTAGGCGCGCACCGATAGGGACATCTTCGAGGAAGCTGGCGAGCACGGGATTGCCGCCTTCGAGCGAGGCTGCCACGATCATGCCCTGCGATTCCAGCCCGCGCAACTTGCGGGGAGCCAGATTGGCGACGATCACGACTTTACGTCCTACTAGAGCTTCCGGCTTGTAAGCTAAAGCAATACCAGCCACAATCGAGCGCGGCTGAGGCTCGCCGATGTCAACCTGCAGGTGAAGTAATTTGTCGGCGCCCTTGACGGCATTGGCGGTTTTCACTTCTCCGACGCGCAGATCGACTTTAATAAAGTCGTCGATGCTAATATGCGACGTTCCGTCCGCGGCAACTGAGGGTGGCGCAGCCAATTTTGCGCCCATGAGGGTCTGTTGGCGAACCAGTTCGGCGGCTTCGCCCTCCTTCATCTTTTCGATCATAGTTTTTACGTCAGCCCTTGGAAATACTCCACTTGCAGGTTCGATTTCCTGCCCAGAAGCGAGCTTGCCCCATTCGAGATCGGCGACTCGGATGGCGTCGAGAGGGGTCCGGAATCCGAGCTGGGCCCAGATCTTGGCGGCGGATTCGGGGATCACCGGGAACACGAGGGCGGTTACGACCCGCAGAGCTTCGGCAGCCGTGTAAAGTGTGTCGGCCAGCTTGCCTGTGTCGCCTGACTTAGCGAGGTTCCACGGAGCGCGTTCAACGATAAATTTGTCGACATGAGAAATAAGGCTCCAAATGAGCTCGAGGGCCTGTGAGAACGCCAGCTTCTCGTAGCTCGCCAGCGCGAATTCGGTGATTTCGGTGGCATGCTTTTTGATGGTAGGGTCGCCGGGACCGGCCGGGATCATGCCGCCGCAGTTCTGATGAATCAAGGCCAGGGTGCGGCTAGCGAGGTTGCCCAGGCCGTTGGCAAGGTCGGAATTGTAGCGCTGGACCAGCGCGTCATAGCTGAAATTGCCGTCCTGGCCGAAGACCACTTCGCGGAGGAGGTAATAGCGCAGAGCGTCGGCGCCGAGGGCCTCTTTGATGGGCGTCGCGCGGACCATGTTGCCCTTGGACTTGCTCATCTTGTCGTTCTCGAAGAGCAGCCAGCCGTGGGCGAAGAGTTTCTTGGGCAGGGGCAGATCGGCCGCCCACAAGAATGCAGGCCAGTAAACGGCGTGAAAGCGCAGGATCTCCTTGCCGATCAGGTGGAGGTCGGCGGGCCAGAGACCTTCGCCGTCGACGGCGGACATGTAGGTGGAAAGCGCATCGAACCAGACGTAGAAAACGTGGGGGGCTTCGTTGGCGACGGGAATGCCCCATTTGATGGTGGTCCGGCTGATGGAGATGTCCTTGAGGCCCTGCTTGACGAACGCAAGCACTTCATTGCGGCGCGATTCGGGTTGAATGAAATCGGGTTGGTCTTCGTAGAACTTGAGCAGGCGGTCCTGGAAGGCCGAAAGCTTAAAGTAGAAATTCTCTTCGGTGACGGTTTCGGTGGGGCGCCCACAATCCGGGCAAGGGTCGCCGGGCTTTACCTCGCTGACATACAACTCGTCGAAGACGCAGTATTGGCCGGTGTAACTGCCCTTATAGACGTAACCGCTTTTCACGCAGCGATCAAACAGGTCCTGGACCACTTTGGCGTGCTTGGGGTCGGTGGTGCGCTGGAAACGATCGATCTGCAGGTCGAGTGCCTTCCACTGTTGGCGGAATTCATTCGAGATGAGATCGGTGAATTTCTGCGGCGACTTGTTGGCTGCGGCAGCGGCGCGCTCGATCTTCTGGCCGTGCTCGTCTGTGCCGGTAGTGAGAATCACCGGCTCGAAACCCTGCATCCGCTTCAGGCGCTTGATCGCATCGGCGGCGATGGTGGTATATGTATGGCCGATGTGCGGAGCGGCGTTGACGTAATAGATCGGCGTCGTTAGGTAGTATTTGCTCATTTCGGATTCTTAGAATATGCCTCTCGGGCGGCGGCCATTATGTGCTGAATAGGTGTGCCGGTGCGCTGGGCGATCGCTTTGCAGTCGTCGAATTCGGGCGCGAAAACTCCCTGCGCCGAAACCTTGCCGCGAATCGGCCCGTACGGCGTTTCGACTGCCACCATGCTGCGCGGCTCGACGCGTCGTTCGGCCGCATGGATTCGGAGGCCCAGCGTGGAGGTTTCCGCAAAAATGATCTGGGCGAGCCTTTCCTGATCTTCGGGCTTGGCGATGACGCGAAGCAGAGAGCCGGGGCGATTCTTCTTCATCTGCAATGGCGAGAGTGCGGCGTCGAGCGCTCCGGAATCCATCAGCCGCTCCAGAGCGTAACCGAGGACCTGAGGGCTCGAATCGTCGATGTTGGCTTCGATGACGCTGACCAGCGTCGCTTCGGGCACATCGGTGCGGTCGCCGAGCAGCACACGGAGCACGTTGGCATGTTGCTTGAAATCGCGATCGCCCGCACCATGGCCGATGGAGGAGATCCGCATCGCTGGCAATGGTCCGAAGCTTGAAGCGAGCGTGACCGCGAGTGCGGCACCAGTGGGCGTGGTCAGCTCCATCTCCGGACCACGAGAATAAATTGGCTTTCCTGCCAGAAGAGACGCTGTAGCGGGGGCGGGGACGGGCAGCAAGCCGTGCTCGGTTTGCACCGTGCCACTGCCGACGTTGATGGCGGAGGCGTGTACTTCGGCAACGTCCAGGAGATCCAGGGCGACGCAGGCTCCGACGATATCGGCAATGGAATCGACCGCGCCGACTTCGTGGAAGTGAACTTTCTCGATGGGCACGCCGTGGACACCGGCTTCGGCCTCGCCCAGTTTTAGGAAGACGGCTGACGCTGCGGCCTGGGCGCGCAGGGAAAGCGGCGCGGCCTCGATCATCTTCAAAATGTGCGAGAGGTGCCGGTGCTTGGCGGGGGCGGCATCGGGATGAACGCGGAACTTCGATGCCGTGATTCCGGCGCGAACGGTTTTCTCGACCTCAAAGCGTGCGCCGGTGTCGAGACTGCGGAGCGCGTCGAGAATTGCATCGGACGGGGCACCGGCATCGAGCAGAGCGCCGACGGTCATGTCGCCGCTGATCCCGGAGAAGGCGTCGAGATAGCAGATTTTCATGACTCTACTACTTTAGCGCCAGCCTAGCTGACTACAGCGTTTCGGCAAGAACCTTTCTGCTTTGTTCTTCCCGAAAAGCGTGGAGTTTATCACGGAGGGCGGCGTCGCTGGTTGCGAGAATCGCGACAGCCAACAGTGCCGCGTTGGTGGCGCCGGGCTTGCCGATCGCCAGCGTGCCGACCGGAATTCCGCCGGGCATTTGGACGGTGGAGAGTAGCGAGTCCATGCCCTTGAGCGAGGCGCTTTCCATGGGGACTCCGAGGACTGGGAGTATCGTATGGGCGGCGGCGACACCGGCCAAGTGTGCAGCTCCTCCGGCTGCGGCTATGACGACTTTTACGCCGCGGTTTTCAGCTCCGGATATAAACTCGGCGGTCGCGTGAGGGGTGCGATGAGCGGAAAGCACTCGCTTTTCGTGCGGGACGCCGAACTGAGCCAGCGTTTCGCAGCAGTGCTTCATGACGTCCCAATCGGACTTGCTACCCATGATGACGGTGACCATAGTTATTGTCCTTGAGCCAGAGTGAATCCGGCCTTGCCATCGTAATTGCGGAGGCTATTGGTCATGCCGATCGGGAGACCGAGGCCGACGACGCGATCGAGCAACGAGATGATCTGCTTCTGCGTGACACCGCTACCCAGGAAACGGCAGCGAAAATCGTCAGTGCAAAGCGTTTCGGGAGAACCTTCGGGCCAGACTTTAACACCGCGGTTGGCCATCATTTCGAGGGTGAGTCCGTCGCCGGATGCCTTGCCGATCACGGCGGCCAGGCTGTTGGGTTCGCGCGAGGGCCATTCGACGTAGACGTCCACGCCGACCAGTTCGGTCTTGGGCGCGGGCTTGGGCTCCGGCAATTTGATCGGTGGGCGAGGGGTCGTAGAGTATTCGGCGGCCTTGATGGTCTGCGGCTTTTGGCCTAGCCGTGCGACCACGGCCTGCGCGAATTCCTTGGTGCCGACTTTTTGTTTGCTGAGACCTTCCTGGAAGATATCGTAGGTGTGGACGCCGTCCTCCAAAGTGCGGAGCCAGGCGTTGTGAATGCGTTCGCCCACGTCGGGCTGGCCGATGTGGACCAGCATCAAGAGAGCGCCGTGCAGCAGGCCGGAAGGATTCGCGAGGTTCTGCCCAGCGCGGCGCGGGGCTGAGCCGTGGATGGCCTCGAACATAGCGGCATGTGCGCCGATGTTGGAAGATCCCGCGAGGCCGACGGAACCGGCGATCTGCGCGGCCACGTCGGACAGCACGTCGCCATAAAGATTCGGCATGACGATGACGTCGAAGGCTTCGGGTGTATCGGCGAGTTTAGCTGCGCCGATGTCGACGATCCAATGTTCCTTCTCGAGGCTGGGATATTCGGCGGAGATTTCGTCGTAGATCTTGTGGAAGCTGCCGTCGGTCATCTTCAGGATGTTGTCCTTGGTGAAGCAGGTGACCTTTTTGCGCTTGTACTGCATGGCGTACTCGAAGGCGTAGCGGACAATTTTCTCGCTGCCGGGGCGGGAGATGACCTTGAGGGCGATAATCTCGTCGGGGGTAGCTTGGTATTCGATACCTGCATAGAGATCCTCTTCGTTTTCGCGAACGATGACAACGTCCATGCCGGGGTGCTTGGTGCGAACGAACGGATGGTACGACACGCAGGGCCGGATGTTGGCGTAGAGGCCGAGCATCTTGCGGGTGGTGACGTTGAGGCTCTTGTAGCCGCCGCCTTGAGGGGTGGTGATGGGGGCTTTGAGGAACACCTTGGTGCGGCGAAGCGAATCCCAGGAACTGGGTGCGATGCCGGAGGTATTGCCGGTGAGGTAAACCTTTTCGCCGACTTCGATAGTGTCGATTTCAAGCGCTGCGCCTGCCTCCTTGAGGATGTGCAGCGTGGCGGCCATGATTTCGGGGCCGATGCCGTCACCGTGCGCGACGGTGATAGGGACTGGAGTGGGCATGTTTTAGGGTGAACTTTCTACCATAGCAGACCAGATATCCGGGCGACAGTTTCTGCCGAATTCAGCCGATAAAAGGCCATATGGCTTCACCAATTTTGAAGGTCAGCGTAAAGGTATCGGGTGCGGTGCTGCTGGACGGCGAACCTGTGTCGCTGGACGGGCTGGGGGCGAAACTGGAGGGCCTGAAGGCGGATCGTCCGGTGGTCTGGTATTACCGCGAGGCGGCAGATGGAGAACCGCCGCCGGAAGCTCTGCAGGTGATGAAATTGGTGGTCGACAAGCAGCTACCGATCAGTTTATCCAGCAATGCAGATTTTTCAGACTACGTGGATCGCAAGGGCGTATCGCACCCGCGCTATACGACCTGGGACGGAGTTGTGGCAAAGGTCCGGGAAATGACGGCGGGAGGGCGGTATGTCGGCATTATCCGTCCGGACCGTTCCTACTTGCTGATGGCGCCGCCGTCCAAAGATTCGATGCCGGCGAACATGGTGCAGATGATGGCGAAGCTGGTTCCACCCCAACCGCGGCGTTCGATTAGTGCTATCGCAGACACGTATTTCTCCTGGAGGGTGGGCGGTGGCGTGCCAACGCTGGCGGAAACTGCGCAAGCGCTCCCGTTCTTTGGAATGCTGCTGGGACTGGCCTGCATTGGTCACTCCGTGTGCGTGTTTACGGGAACGGATGATTCGATTCCTGCTGGTTGTAAGGGGATTGACTTGCTGATCGTGGATGACGCTCAACTGCCAGCGCTGGCCGCGGATTGGAAAAGAGTTGCAGCTTCGGCAATGCGCAACGCGAACATCGTGGCTCACGAGCGGGCATCGTTTAAATTGAAAGCAATTTGAGATAGACTCGGGGGCTATGCGAACCCCTTGCTTTCTGCTTTTTCTGGTTCTTGCGGCTGTCGCGTGGGCGCAACCACAGACCTATCCCCTGGGCGCGGGGCCGTGGTCGTACACCACCTACGAAAAGAACACCAAGATTCGAGTTTCCGTGGTGACCAAGGGGCTCTCGCATCCATGGAGCCTGGCGTTCTTACCCAGTGGCGATGCACTGATTACCGAAAGGCCAGGGCGGGTGCGGCTGATGCACAACGGCGTGCTTGCGCCGGAGCCTGTAGCGGATCTTTCGAAGCTGTCCGTCGATGTGCTATTCGACGTCGCGCTGCATCCGGATTTCGCGAAGAACGGGCTCGTGTATCTGACTTACATCAAAAAGGGGAAGGCTCCCGATGGCAAGAACGGATATTGGGCAACGACGGCGCTGGCGAGAGGGAAATTCGACGGCAAGGCGCTCACGGGCGTTCAGGATGTTTTCGTAGCCGATGCGTGGCAACCGCTCAATGGCGGCGATGGATCGCGAGTGGCGTTCGGGCCGGCCGGCAAGATGTACTTCAGTTCATCGCACCGAAGGAATCCGGATGCTCCGCAGGATCTGAGCTCGGATGTCGGGAAGATTTTGCGCCTGAACGACGACGGCACGATTCCCAAGGACAATCCGTTCGTGGGGAAGGGCAGCGCCAAGCCGGAGATTTACTCTTTGGGGCATCGCACGGTGCTGGGACTGACGTTCAAGCCTGGCACAAATGAGCTGTGGGAGACGGAGAACGGTCCACAGGGCGGCGACGAAGTGAACGTCATCAAGGCGGGCAAGAATTACGGGTGGCCTCTGGTCACGTACGGGCGGGACTACGACGGGAAACGTCTGCCTGGTCCGTCGCGGGACGGGTTCGAGGCGCCGGAATTGTTCTGGGTGCCGTCGGTGACTGCATCGGGAATATTGTTCTACAGCGGCGACAAGATCCCGGCATGGAAGGGGAACCTGTTTCTCGGATCGATGACCGTCGGCAGGCTGCCGGGAACGGGGAACCTGCAGAGGA